>ENA-ORUA01003450-ORUA01003450.1-human-gut-metagenome-genome-assembly--contig:-NODE-3450-length-10828-cov-3.029240_pt1 | contig 10828 bp, 8 predicted proteins | sample MGYA00242076_ERZ509201 | MGnify/ENA primary metagenome ERZ509201 (study PRJEB26280, sample SAMEA2338863) | human gut metagenome | biome: human gut; feature: human-associated habitat; material: faeces...
GCTCGGGAAAAACTGGGCTTTGTACTCGGAAGTCAATACCAAGTACTGTAATTGGACCCCATCCATCGCAACGGTCCACGAAGGCATGATTTGGCCGAACGGCATTTCGGTCAAGTTCCTGTGGTTCGGCGTGACCCTCATTCGCGTAAGCGAATAAATCAAAGATCCCCGGGGCCAAACGCTCCGGGGATTGTTGTGCAGAAATAAATTTTTAATTTGTATAAGGTTTAATTATATTTGAGGCATGGCACGAAGTACATATAAAATGAGTCCGCTCGCCTATATGGAGGAGGGACAGAAAAGGCGAGACGCCGGAGATTTTGTAAAGCCCACCGATGCGGAGGAGCTTTATTTTGCATTCATCGAGTACTGCAAATTCATGAAGGATAACTATTTCTCCCAGTCTCACAAGAATAAGAATGGCGACGACTGCAGCGTCTACATTTCCCGCCCGATGACCATCGAGTCATTCAGGCTGTTCGCTGGGATCAATCCTGTTGAGTACGGGGAACTCACGGGGGATCCGGTAGCATCTGCAATTGGTGGCACCATCGAGGACGCCATCAATTCCCAGCAAATTGAGGGAGCACTGGTTGGTAAGTACGCTGCCAGCCTTATCCAGGTGCTTCAAGGACGCAAGACAAATGTCAACCTGACGGGAGGCATCACTCTCGAACAGATAACAGGAATGGAGGTAAAATAGAATGGGACGCCGACTTCAATTTGACACCAAAGGCAACGAGAAGCAGAAGGAAGTGGCTCGACTATGGCTTGATGACTCAGTCACTGACATTCTGTATGCTGGCACGAAAGGTGCTGGCAAATCCTACCTCGGGTGTTCCTTGATAGCCGGCGATGCCCTCACCTATCCGGAGACATTTTATTTTATTGCGCGTAAGACGGCTGCCGACCTGGTCCGGTACACAATCCCCTCCATCTACGAGGTATTTGCCCACTGGGGCATCACGGAGAACTACTACCACTTTAATGGCCAATACAACTTCTTCGAGTTGTACAACAAAAGCCGCATCTACCTCATCGATGCCAAGTATAACCCCAGTGACCCCATGTATGAGAGATTCGGTTCCATGCAGATGACTCGGGGATGGATCGAAGAGGGCGGAGAGTTTATCCGCGAGGCGAAGACCAACCTCCAGGCTTCCATCGGTCGATGGAAGAATGACGTCTACAAGCTGGCTCCCAAACTCCTCATCACCTGCAACCCGTCCAACAATTTCCTCTACACGGACTACTACAAGCCATGGAAGGAGAACAAGCTGCCTCCTTGGCGTCGGTTCGTCAAAGCTCTGCCCCAGGACAACAAGACTCTCCCAGACACGTACATTGAGGGGCTTCTCCGGAACCTGACCCAGTCGCAGATCGAGCGACTGGTCTTTGGCAACTGGGAGTATGACGATGACCCGAATTGGCTGGTCGACTATGATGCAGTGTGCGACATGTTCAGCAATGAGTTCGTACTCCCGACGGGCAATCGGTTCATTAGCACTGACCTTGCCGGGAAAGGACGAGACAGTTGGGTGGTTGGAACCTGGGACGGCATGGTCTGTCGGATCCCCATCGCCAAATGCTTCTCGGAAGGCAAGGAGATGGAGGAGAAGATCGCCAAATTGGCCACCGGTCTGAAAGTCCCCCGGTCCAGCATCGTCTCTGACGCTGACGGACTTGGGTTCTACTTGGAGAGCTACCTGAAAGGCATCCGGGAGTTTCATGGAGGACAGTCAGCCATTGACTCCAAGACGTACAACAACATCAAGTCGGAGTGCGCATTCAAGTTGGCGGAGCTCATCAACAAGCGCCAGATCCACATCATCTGCTCTCCCGAAGTTCAGGAGAAAATCAAGCAGGAGATGACGGTCCTCAAGTCCAAGAACACGAACTCCGCTGAGCAGAAGCGAGAGCTCATCTCCAAGGACACCATGAAGCAGCTCCTCGGAAGGTCCCCGGACTTCCTGGACATGCTCATCATGCGAATGATATTCGAGATCAAGCCGAAGGCGACTGGCATGAAGTCCGCCAAAATAATAATCCCCACAAAACGATGATACTGAACATCATAACCCTCATCCGCGACATGGTCAAGATGGTCAATCCTCTGGCCGTCTTTGAGTGTGACCAGGCTCGAATGCTGAACGTCAAAGTAGACACGATGGAAAGATTCGTAACAGACTCGGACGGCAATCGGGTATCGTCTGACTTTGTATATGTTGAGGAGCCCACCACTGGCTACTATGATACCCCGTACCGGGGCTACCCAACTCAGCGTACCATCATGCAGGTCTACTTCTGCAAGTTTGAGCCGATGGCCAACGATGCCTACAAAGGCGACACGAAGTTCAGCCAGAACTCGCCCACCATCGGACGACTGGAGTTGAAGAGCCAAATCGAGGAGCAGATGGTCCGGCCTTTCCTCTACTTGCTCAAGACCTCTCAGCTGGTCAAGCAATATCCGGAAATCATGAACACTGTCCGGGTGCTGTACCCGTCTTCCAGGTTTGACGCCAATGAGGTAAGCGTTGGGCTGGAGTTCACCTTCAAACAGGACTGGTGCATTGAACTGTACAAGAACAAGATCTGGCGCCCCCTCCTCGAAGTGGTAAAGCCCGGGTTTGACTTGTCGGGGCACACTCTATTCTTTGACCGACAGGACTTGCCCATGCCGGTCTATCCCCCAGTCTGGAACCAAGCTTTGTTGCGCGCAGAGGGTTTGCCTCTATTGGCATTCACCATCTCGCAAACAGACAATTTTGTTGGACAACTTACTGTTGATGGGAATGGCGACTTAGCAGTAGATTACCCATGGACCGAAGAGGACGGGTGGAAGAAGTCGAGTGTGACGTATCCCGACATGGAACCCGGCCCTGTGTTCGTCGTTCATAGAATATATTCCGATGACATCCCCGAACAGTATTGGAGTCTCAAACACTGTTACATAAAATGATACAGCGAATCGACATACAAGGCGGTCAGATGACGTTCGGCCAACGCATAGAGCTTGGCCGGATCATCACTGACAAGGAACTGACTGACATTGACAAGATGAAGGAAGGCATGCAATGTCTCGGCGTCAAATGGAGTCTCAGGAACACCTCCGAAATTGTCGAGTACTGGTATGAGGTTCTTCTGGGCATTAAATATTGGATCGAGCGAGAACAGACTGAGCTCAAGTACGAGCCCAGTGCCGAGGAAAAGGCAGCCGGCATTGCTCAATTCTCTTTGGTGGTTGGCGAGATGGCCACCATCACTGCACTGGCCAAGGACTACTCGAAAGACCCGGATGAGATTCTGGAATGGAAATACGGGAAGGTGTACAACCTCCTTTTCACCAACTTGCAGAGTCACCTCTTCCGGGAGCGATTGAACAAGGAACTGGAGCGTAAGACTCAGCAGAAAGCCAATGCTCGCAAACCTCGAAACAAATGGCGGTAGGACTGGAACAGATATTGGCTGAGGGTCTCACCCAGATGAGGGACGAGATCATCCGGGCATCACAGGACGCCGGGCAGGAAGCTTCGGGCAGAACCTATGCTCAGATAACAGTCCAGACGGGACGAGAAGGGGAAACAGTTTGGGGAACGATCGAAGCTCCAAACTACTTCTACACTCTCATCCGGGGACGAGGTCCTGGAAAGATCCCCGCCAATTTGGGACAGATCATCATGGAGTGGGCAAAGCTCAAAGGCATCACATTCTCGGATCCCAAGGACCTGGTCCGATTCGGAAATGCCACTGCATGGAAGATAAAACGAGAAGGCTCAGAGCTTTACCGCAATCACATTTACGTTGACTTGGTCGACACTCCCGCTGATAACTTCGAGGAGTACCTGGCTCAGCATTTGGACAAGACAATGGAGGTCCTCATTGAAGAGGCATTCACTCCTGACAACAATATGGACCACGGATATATAATATAACGCGATATGGCAATTACCAATCAACCGGCTGAGGATTCTTTATACTCAGCATATTCGCAAATACCAGTTGAGACCGACAACTCAACACCTGGGCTTGAGATCAAGACTCAGAACTTTGACGAGGACAATATGGTCTCGTTGAACATTATAGACAACGAGGCGGTCGAAGTACTTGATAACAGTGGAGGTAGTAGTAACGACTATTCTGTGAAGTTTCCTCTCCGTAGAAAGGTGGTACCCGGGGAATGGTATGCTTTTAGGGTTTATCGCGGGGCTGGAGTGGGTGCCACTTCACTTACCGTTGCTTTGTTCCAAGGAACCAGTTTGGGTAATCTTACCACTGTGATTGCTAAAACAAATATACCAATTGGTGACAACATGACGTGGAAGGTTCAGGTACCGCGCATTGTTACAGCAGGATCCCCCCGCGATTTCCTTGTCATTTTTGCAGGTATTGAAGGAGCAACAGCTGGAGTGAAGGTTACTCTCTCAGGTATGAGTTTGGCCTACGGGAATAACTTTGTCGGCTATAGCCCCAGTCCAGTTAAAGCAGCGAACTCACTAACTGAAAGCATCGACATCTACAGAGACTCGGGATTCGGGACGACGAAGAAATACGACCTCAGTTTCTTGGCAAAAGCCGGATTCCGGGACGACAGATTGAGAACATTTCCGTACATAGACCAATCCATCGGCTTTGCCATTGACTACAATCTCATATCGGCATATGCTTACAGAGGCATCGGCGAACGAGACTTCAATGTTCGATATGCCTCCCGGGGAGTTAGGGCTCGAGGCTACAACGCTAATTTCACCGGGTCAGACTCAGGACTCGTACTGACTGACCGGGTTCCTGACAACGACAGGAATCTGTATGTAAAAAAATACTTCAAGTATCCGTACTACGTCACCATATTCCCGAGAGGGTTTTCGGGGTCACCAAATATCGCTACATCGGTCGACGTTCGGGTTAAACTTTATGAGGTTGCCGAAAAACGATTTGATATTTCTACCCGACTCAACATCCCCCTTGTGCGCGAATTTGAGACTGCGGTTAGTACTGATGTAAACTACGTAAAACTCAGACTTTCTGGAGGATCATACCCTTCTCAAGCATGGAACATCATATTCATCGATACGGAGAGACCTTGCAACCCATTCTACATTCGCTGGATAAACCAGAAAGGCGGATGGGACACTTACATGTTTGAGCAACACAAGAAGTATACGCAGGAGGTTGACCGGGGAGACCAATACGTATTAGCGAATTCCAGAGACCCCTATGCCTCACAGACGAGAGGCGAGTTAGCTCCGGAGTTTAAGAACATAGTCCAAGCAGGAGCAGAACAGCTTGATGAGAACGACTTCAACTTGCTCAAAGGAATTGCTCTCTCGCCTCTTGTTCAAAGTTACAACCTCTCAATCAAGGCATGGCAACGAGTCCTAGTAAATGACACGGACTTAACTTGGGACACCAAGACTCCCAGGAACACTGTTAGCTACGAGTTCCAGCTTATTGACGAACAAACTCAGTGGTAATATGAACTACGAACTACTCATGAAAGGCATTGACGGCGAGGTCTGGTCCCTGGACCTCCCGCTGGATGCTCCTGCGATGAATTACCAGATCAACAATCTGGCGGAGCTGAAAGACAGGAATGCCTCGTACTCCCAGCGGATCAGTCTGCCCAGGACGACCCATAACGAGCAAGCATTCCAATTCAGTTTTGTAGTTGGCTCAGATTCGGGTGTGCCATACATGAAGTTTCCTTGCCAACTATTCTATGAGGGAGCACTCATATCCCCGGCTGGAGCAGTATTGAACATCGTAGACGTATCAGATACATCGATCGGGGTCCAGATCCTCGGGGCAACCGTTGACCTGTTCGACACACTAAACAACACTGACGCGAAGGACCCTGGGGATGGTATGTTCCTCCTCAAGTGGTACACGGACACAATGGGACAGACTAAGCGATACCTCTCCGGCCCCGAAGGGGTTAAAGTCCTGTACTTTTGGCTGTATGCAACTCTACAAAAGAACCCGAACTTCCCCCCTTTCGCCATGGAGGCAATCGGGCAAGTCAGTGAGTTGGACAAGTTCTACCCCCACCTCAACTGGTATGACTTGGTGACATGGATCTTCGATCGAGCAGGCTACAGTCTCGAGACCGACGTGGACCCCGCCGACGGAGCCGAAATGTTTTTGCCTTGCACTTACCCCGTTTTGGCAGACAACCCCAAGGCTCCGGGAGCATCCGGAATTGGCTGGATCCAGAATCCCCCGATTGGCACCACCGGGGTGGAATGGAAAGGCTCCCCCGGGGTAACTCTCAGTGACCCGGTCGCCGGACGTTTGACTATAGGCCCCGGATCCGGAACATTCAACTGGATGACTCTATGGGACACGACCATCACGTTTAGATTCTCGTGGTCCAATATTTCTGCCATCCAAAAGAGTAGTGTGGCAGTCAAAGTTACCCACTACAAGAACGACGGAACCAGTGCTGTAGTGTTGACAAGGTCCTGGTCATCGGGGTCTTCTGGCAGCGCTTCGGTCAACATCCAGATGGAGGCAGGGGAGCACATACTGGTGTCTGGAACTTTCGACATAGTCATTAAACCTGTCAATTCGTTTGACATGAGATTTCCGGTCAGCATTACTGCTCCTCCTGTGCCTGAAACTTCACCAGGGGATAAGCCCCAACCCGGACTAACCTATGACCTCCTGGCCTCCACTGGATTCAAAAGCTTGGGGGACATAGTCAAAGCATTTGTCCAGCTGTTTGGTCTAACCGTCGACGTTAATCCCGTCACAAAGGTAGCAAGAGCATACTCTATTCAGGAGTTTTACAACAGACGAAGTTCGTCCGGGAAGAATTGGTCTGACAAGCTGATAAAAGGAAAGGACACCAAACTTACGTTCCAATTGTCCAGCTATGCCCAGTCCAACGAGATGAAGTTAGAGGATAATAAGGACAACAACGTTACTGACTCGTACAAGTTCAGCATCCCGGACGTCAACCTCCAGCCCACCAAACTCCTGTTCCAAATTGGGTTCTTGGCAGGACTCAACCAAAAACTCTATGATGCGGTCACTACAAATGAGACTCATACACTTGCTAACTACCCTATCTGGACCGTCAATAGAGGTCGGATGGAGAACGGGGAAATGACCAAGACGACTTGGGAGTACAATGTTCTAAGTAAGCCGATGGTCGTCCACATAAATAAGTCTGACTATATGCGGCCCAAGGTGAGGGTAGGCTACACCCTTACCCAGGTACGACTATACACGGCGTATTTCAAAAATTTGAATTACTACGTTCCTAAGTACTACGACAAGCTCATCAACAATATACTCAAAAGACCAAAGATCCTACAGGTCCAAATTCTTTTGGACTCGTTCGACATTCAAAGTCTGGACTTGTTCAACCCGATATGGCTGGAAGAGCATGGGTTCTGGTTCTACGTTTCGAAAATAAACAACTTCCAAGCTGGAAAGATACCCAAAGTAGACCTAATACGAATGTGATATGGCCGAAGAACAGAAAAATACAATTTACAACGTCCGTGTAACAGCTGAGGATGCCCTCAAGACGTTAGCCGAATTGAAACTCCGGTCCCAGGAGTTGAGAGACCAGCAGAAGGCTCTCGGCAAAGTAACTGAGGAGAATGCTCAAGAATACTATGCGCTTGACAACCAGATCAAGGCAATCAACAGCGAGGCGAACAAGTACCAGAAGCAAATCCAGAACAACATTAAGCTCCAGAACCAACAGAAGGCAAGTTTATCAAAACTTAGAACCCAGCTGGCTTTGGACAATGCCGAGTTTGCAGAGCTGGGCAACTCAATGCAGGACGCGGCTCGTAAAGCCGAGCTCGGCAAGCGCATTGCAGAAACCACCGAGGAGCTCAAAGCTCAGGAGGAGGCACTCGGGGACTATCGCCGGTCAGTTGGTAACTACGAGAAGGCAACGGAGAACCTCAAGCAGGAACTCTCCGACCTTACCCAGACACTCATCCAGATGGCTCAGTCCGGGGACACGAGTTCTGAGACGTTCAAGGAGATGATTAATCGAGCCGGTGAACTGAAAGGAGCTGAGGACCTGGTCAATACAGCTATATCCAACGTTGGTAGAGGAACTGAAACCATACAGGCAGTTACCAGCGCCACGTCAGCTTTGACTTCCGTATGGGGCCTTTGGACCACAGCCACTCAGGTACTGGGGAGCGAGAACGAGGAGCTCAATGCTACCATGACGAAGATGATAACCATCATCACGGCTCTTTCCTCTTTGTCTTCTCTCCAAGCAGCTCTCTCCAAGACCGAAGCCACTTATCGAGCTGCATCTAACTTGGTTCAGCTGGTTGGCATCAACCAGACTCTCGCCGAGACGAAAGCGATAGCTGCTAAAAATGCCGTACAAGGAGCTAGCAACATCCTCACCAAAGCAGCAGCAGCTGCCACATGGCTTTGGAACGCGGCTTTGGCTGCCAACCCCGTTGTATTGGTGGCAGCAGCAGTGGGCGGATTGGTGGCTGGAGTGGTTGCTCTTACGAACGCATTTAACAGTAATACGGAAGTTCAAGAGAGAGCAACCCGGGCAATGGAGGCATACAATCGAGCTGCCGAAGCCTCCACGTATGTACTGGATCAGATCGAGACCAAGCGGAACACTCTGTCCAAAGCCGAGGAGATCCGGGGCAAGAGAGAAATAGAAAATCTCAAAGCCAATCATGCCACGTCGGAACAGATCGCCGAAGCTCAGCTTAAAACAGCTAACAAGCTCCGCGAGATTGAGGGGAGTGCAGCTCGTCAAAGACAGATGGCTGCAATGGATGAGTTCGACTCCTTGAAGAAGGTGATTGCAGCCAAGGAGGAGGAGCTCAACACATGGTCAGGAAGCTTGGCCAAATACAAGGAGGCCAAAAAGGAACTCGACGATTTGAAAGGCCGATACCAAGAACTGTTCCGGACAATCGAGAATGAAGGAGCCACAATTGCTAACTTGGCTCTTGAGACTGCAATAGCCAACCGGGAGGCTCAGCAGGCCATTGCCGATAAGGCTCTGGAGGTTGCTTTGAAGAACTCGGAAGACATGCAGAAGATCCGGGAAGACGATCTCAGGTTCCAAACAACATTCCAGTCTACGAACATTGCCATCCGGATGGAGTATGAGAGAAAGCTCTACAAGGCAGCTCAGGATGGAGCCCGGGAACGTCTGGCTCTCCAGAAAGCTCACGGCAAAATTACTAATAAGGAGTATCAGACGGCTCTGAATGCCATGGCTCGGTCCGACAAGCAGTTCTACGAGAACCAAGCCAAACAGCTCAATGACTACCTTGCGGGGGTGGAAGCAAACATATTGGCTGTAGCTTCCGGAGGCACAGTCGATATGCAGATTGCTCAGGTTACTCAGAAGTACCAGGACGCCATGAAGGAGCTGGCCAACATTCAGCCTCCCCAGTTCGTGAGAGGTATGAGCGAGGAGGAATACCAGAAAGAGTATGCCGCTTATGAGCAGTTCCTGGTCAACAGAGCCGAACTCGAGAAACAGATCCAACAAAACCTCCAGGATGAAATTAAAAAGATCCGCGAGGACGCTACCAAACAGCAACTTGACCGGTTCAACCAAACTCTAAACGAACAGTATGCCGAGGACCTCTCGAAGGCAGCGGACAACGAAAGGGAGAAGCTGGAGCTCGAGAATGAGATGCTCCAGAAGCAAATCGAAGCCAGGAAAGCTGCCGGGGAGAAAACCTATGAGCAGGAGGCCCAGCTCCGAGCCAACAATCTTCGTCTCCAGCAAATGGACCTCGACAAGGAGCTCGCTCAAGCCGAGTTAAATCACAAGTCCAAGTATGAGATCAGGAAAAGGTATCTGGAGGCAGAGTTGGCAGCAGCTCAAGGAAACGAGGACGCCATTGCTCAGATCCAACTTGAGATGGCTGAGAACGAGGAGGCTTTATGGGAAGAACGGATCGAGAAGCTCCGGGAGTATGCCGAAATGGCATCCGGCTTTGCTAATGCTTTCAATGACTTGGCCAGTGCTCTCGGGGAGCGCCGGGCTCAGGAGGTAGAAGAACAATACAGCCGGGAGGAGCAGGCATTGGCAAACATGTACGCTAATGGCCAAATCACGGAGGCCCAGTACAACGAGAAGAAAGTCAAGATGGAGAAACAGAAGGAGAAGGAGTTGGCCAAAATCGAACGGGAACAAGCTATCCGGGAGAGGGCAATGGGATCCTTCGAGATTGGCATCAATACTGCCATCTCCATCATGGCATCGGCTAAAATGGGATTCCCTTTGGCTATCCCGTTCATTGCAGCAGCTGCGGCTTTGGGAGCAGTTCAGATGGCAGCTCTTTGGGCAGCTCCTCTACCGAAAGCCGCAAGAGGTAAATACATTGAGGGACCCAGTCATGCCGCTGGAGGAGTGCACATTGAGGCGGAAGGAGGCGAGACCATCATTAACAAGAAGTCGAGCCGCATGTTCCTGGCTCTTCTGTCAGCCATAAACGAACTCGGTGGCGGAGTACCGTTCACTAAAGTTGGATCGGACGGGGGATATGCTATCCGATCATTCGCTGAGGCGTCGGAACCTATGAATCGGCTTGACATGGAGAGGGCAATTCAAAAAGCATTTGGCCAGGTGAGAGTGATTGCTACAATCGAAGATATTCGGAGGGAAGATGCTAACTACGTGCAGATTCAAGACCGGGCTAATTTTTAAATAGTCCAGCACAAATAGTATTTCAATATCTATTAGGAATAACTATATTTGTATCGAAATAATTTGGCACATGATATTCATCAACTTAAAAGGCGCAATTGACTCCGAAGAGAATCGGGTCATGATGGAGCTTTGGGGAGGGACCTCAGAGATCTGTTC
>ENA-ORUA01003458-ORUA01003458.1-human-gut-metagenome-genome-assembly--contig:-NODE-3458-length-10808-cov-2.006696_pt1 | contig 10808 bp, 6 predicted proteins | sample MGYA00242076_ERZ509201 | MGnify/ENA primary metagenome ERZ509201 (study PRJEB26280, sample SAMEA2338863) | human gut metagenome | biome: human gut; feature: human-associated habitat; material: faeces...
CCAGTCGAGCCACCAGAAATCGGCGCCCATATCCTCGGAGGCATGGTGCGCATGTTTGAAAAACGTCTCCATGTATTTCCGGTCGCCGAGGTCGAAAAGCAGCGGGTGGGCGGGGTCGGCCCCCATGTCCGCCATAAAGGCGGCGTACATCTCCTCGTGGGGACGTATGCCGTCGTGGGGATGGTCGTTGAGCGACACGGTGACGCCGCGGCGGTGCACCTCGGCGATCAGCGCTTCGGGATCGGGAATGCGTTCGCGCTCCCAGGTATAGCCCGTCCAACGGCGGCTGCCGGCATGCCCGGTACCGATCTTGGCATCGTAGGTATGCCAACCCATGTCGAAGACGAGGTTGTCGAGCGGGAAATCGTTCTCCTCGTAGCCGTCGATGATCGAAAGGAACTCCTCCGACGTATAGTCCCAGTAACGGCAGTACCAGACGCCGTGGATGTATTTGCGGGTCATGGGAACGCGGCCGCTGATGGCGCCCAGGTCGGCAAGGGCGGCCTTGTAGTCGTTGCCGTAGACGAAACAGTACTGATCCTGCACATGGCTTTTCGTATCGCGCGGGCAAAGCCAGCCTTCGACCAGCAGGTCGGAGCGTTCGTCGTCGATCACGTACCAGCCGTCGCGGCTCAGCAGGCCGTCCTGCATGGGGATCTCCCCGGTAACGCGGTCGAGCGTCTCGACCGGGCCGCCAAGGTTGTTGCGGAAAATACAGCGGTTGGTGAACTTCTTCTCCTTGCCGTTGAGCTTGTAGTAGGCCGCAAAGTTATGCAGCCCGAACGGGAATCCGTCGTGTTCGTAGACGATGCGCAGGGCCGAGGTGGAGATCTCGTAGCGGTTCCCGCCCAGCTCCCGCACCCTGAACTCCGACGCGGGGAGCAGGCTGCCCCGGTCGTAAGCGAAATAGGTAGGGTCGTCGATGAATTTGCCGTCGTGTGCGAATTCGAGTCGGAACAGCGTCGGGGTAATGAGCGTCAGGCGGTTCTCGCCGAAAACGAGCGGGTTGCCCGAAGGCTGTGCGACGGCGGAAAACCCGCCGCACAGGAAGAGCAGAAAAATCAGAAAAGGATGTTTCATGATCGGGATATGGTTGAAAAATTCTCCGCACCGTCGGAACGGGCAGTGCGGAGAAACGTGTTTTCATATATGGCCTATTCGTTGCGGATGCTCTCGGTATATACGTTCCCGTAGGGGTCGGAAGCCCTCACCGTGACCGTTCCCCAAGACTCCGACGCGGGTTTGTAGTAGAACATGTGGTCGTTGTTGGATTCGGGTTCGGCCGTCGGGCGATGCTCGGGTTTGGTGTCGCCGAACATGAAGTCGTAAGCGCGGCGATCCATTTCGTACCTGAGGTTCGAATCGGACGGAAGCGTTACCCAGCCGGCATTATCCTCCTGCACCTCGACCGTCCAGGTGGTATGCCAGTTGAAGATGTTCAGGATGAGGCCGTCGCGGTATTTTTCGGAAACCGCCTCGCCGGGGCCGTAGAGGTACATCTGGTATTCGCGCGGGAAAGCAGTGCCCTTATAGTACCAGTTCCTGATCCGGTTGCCCTCGATCTCGTAGACGGCGTAACCGCGGGGGCTGCCGTCGTTGCACAGCTCCTCGCCGTTCCAGTAGGCACCCATCACCGCCCCGAGCGTATTCTCCTCGATGGTTTCGGAGATCGTGGTCGTATAGTTGTTGTGCGAGTGTCCCGAAAGTATCCGGACATTATAGCCGTCGAGCAGGGCGTAAAGCTCCTTGTAATCGGCGACATGGCTCGTGGGACGGTTGCGGCGCGAAGTGGCGATATGCAGGCCGATGATGATGAGCTTGTCCTTGGGGACATATTTCAGATCCTGCTCCAGCCATGCCATCTGTTCGTCCGTGATGTCGGCGGTATAAGAGGACGAGCCGGTGTAGAGCACGTCGTCGAGCACGATGAAATGGCAGTCGCCGATGTTGTAGGAGTAGTACGTGGGGCCGAACGCCGCCTCGAAGCTGGCATCGGCATCGGCATCGACGGTTATGGCTTTATTGTGATCGTGGTTGCCGATGACCTGGAAAACGGGCACGCCGATCTTTCGGATACGCTGCTTGTAAACCTCGTGGAAGGGCATGTTGTCCCAGACCAGGTCGCCCAGCGAAATGCCGTAAACGGGGGCCTCCAGTTCCTGCTGCACGTAAGGGATCAGCAGGGGCAACACCTCCTCGTCGAGCATCGTCACCTCGTCGTCGCGGCCGATCTGCACGTCGGCCAGCGCCAGCAGGGTGAAACGCTTTTTTTTGCCCGTGCGTTCGAGCTTGAAGCTGCGCTGCACGACGTCGTTGTCGCCCATGGCGATCTTCTTGTAGATCTTCGGCATGCCGTTCTCCACCGGAATTTCGTATTCGGCGGGGACGGAGACGAATACGAACGGGGCGTTCCGCTTCACGCGCATCTGGTAGATGCCCTGGGCGTCGGTGGTCGTCACCGTGACGCCGTCGCTCACGACCACGCCCTCGATCGGGCCGGTACCGTCGGTGACACGGCCCACGAGGTTCATGCCGGGCTCGGGGGTGATGTCCACCTTTTCGTAGAGGCCGCCGAGAATCTGGGCGCCTTCGTCCTCGCTGCAAGCCACGAAGCCGGTGGCCAGCAGGAAGACCAACAGATATTTGATGTATTTTATCATTTTTTCGGTTTTTTAAAATTCATATCTTGCCCCGGGGCCCCGGACAGGCGGGATCCCCCGGGATCGCCGGGGATCAGTAACCGGGGTTCTGCTCGATCAGGTTGTTGGCCGAGATCGCCGAGTTGGGGATCGGGAACAGGTTTTTGTTCTTGTCGTTGAGCGGCGTATGATCCCACCAGGATTCCGTCACGAACTTGTCCCAGCGGATCAGATCCGTACGGCGGCGTCCTTCGCCCAGGAATTCGATCATCCATTCGTCGAGCATACGGTATTCGTCGAGGTTGTCGGCCGTCACGGGGTTGGGATCCGCGCCGCCCTCGAAGTTGCGCCCGCGAACCTGGTTGATCAGGCCGGCAGCCGTCTTCTTGTCACCGGCACGCAGCTCGCACTCGGCAAGCATGTAGTAGATCTCCGAGAGGCGGATGACCGGGCAATCGGGATTCCAGCGCAGCAGCTTGTCGTCGAGGTTGGGCTGCGGCGCCTTCACCAGGCGTACGCCCGAATTCTCCTCGCCGTCGGCCATCGTCGAGGTAAGCTCGGCGACGGAATTGTATTTGGTGCCCACTTCCGAGAAACGGGCGACCTGGTCGACCAAGTTGATCACCTTGCCGCTATACTCCTTCTGCCCCAGGCACTGCTGGGAAGGGTTGTTGGGGTTGGTCTGGTCGCCGACGAGGAACATGCCTTCGTATTTGCGGCTACCCAGGTAACGGTAGGGCTTTTTACGCAAGTCCTTGTCGTTGAATTTCTGGTAGGGATTGCCCAGTTTCCACTGCGTGTAGTAGCGTCCCTGGGGATCGAGCGACGGCGTGAGCATGAAACCGTTGTAGCCTGCGGTCTCGATACCGAAATATTCGTAGGATGAATAATGGTAGAAATATTTGAAATACCAGTTCCACTCGACTTTGGAGTTCTCCGAAGGCACCGTCCAGATCACCTCGGGCGAGGTGTTGTTGTCGAAACAGTGGGGGCCGTACCAGGTCTTGTCCAGCTCGTAGGTGCCGTAGACACCGCCGATGATGTCGCGGCAAATCTCTGCGCACTCGTCGAAATGCTCCTCGCCGATGTAGGCCACCGCATTGAAATAGAGCTGGGCCAGCAGCGCCGCGGCGGCAGCCTGCTTGATGTAACCGTCTTCGGAAGCCCCGAGCGTCGTTTTCTTCGACAGGGCGGGAATGGCGTCCTTGAGCAGGGTTTCGATATGGGCGTAGGTCTCGCGCGCCGTGCTGCGGGCGCACAGGTCGTCGTCCACAAGGAGGGCTTTCGTCGTATATACCGCAAAAACGCGGCTCAGTGGCTCAGCGGCCAGTACCGCCGTACACCACGGCTTCGATTTGATCGGCATCGAGACCGTATGCGGTGTGCAGCGCCTTGACGGCGTCGTTGAGCCCGATGGCGTTGTAATCGACCCCCTGGAGGTCGGACTTGGCTCCCAGGGCACGCGAAATACCCCCGGTCGTACCGTCGTAGGTATTGACGACGAAGCGGTCGTCGGGCGACCAGGTGTGGTAATGCAGGCGGTAGTACTCGCCGCTGTTATACCAGTCGCTGCCGCGCTTGGGGCACACCATCTCGTCGGTGGTCAGCTCCTGGAGGTACCACCGGTCGGCACCGATGTACCATTTCCAGTGGGTGAAGGGACGGCAAAGCACGGCATAGGTGCTTTCGGGCGAGGTGAAGAACGTATCGGGGGTGACTTCCGAGTAGAACTTCTCGTCGAGGTCGCAGGAAGGCGCGCAGAGGGCGGCAGCCCCGACCGTCACGGCAATTATATGTTTCAGTTTCATAATGGTTCTCGGTTTGGAATTAGAAGTTTAACTGCACGCCCAGCGTAAAACGGGTCGTCTGCGGGTACATCGTCGAGGTGTCGTTGACATACTCGAAACCGGGGTACAGGCCGTTGATGTTGACCTCGGGATTGAGGCCGTTGTAGTCGGTGAATACGGCCACGTCGCGGATGGTCAGGTAAAGTTTCGCAGACTGGATATAACGCGTCCATTTCCGCAGGTTGAACGTATACCCGAGGTTGATGGCGTCGATCTTGAGGAACGAGCCGTCGTCGAGCCAGTAGTCGCAGAGGATCTTCTCGTCCTTGATGTTGCGGTTGCGCGTGTAGGCCGACTTGAGGACGTTGAGCTGCGAATCGTTGGCCAGGCCGTAGTACATGTTCACCTGGCTGAAGACATCGTACCCGAGCCAGCTGCGCAGGAAGATCGACAGATCCCAGTTCTTGTACTTGAACGTGTGATCCCACGAGAGGATGACCTTGGGGATCGCATTGCCCACGAAATGTTTGTTCTCGGCCACGAGGTTCGACGTGCTGCCGTCGGTGGCCGGCACGATCTCGTTGTTCTTGTCGTAGATCAGCCACTTGCCGTTCTCGTCGAGCCCGGCGTACTTGTAGATGAAGTACTGCCCCAGCTCGAGGCCGTTCTGCAGGCGGACTGCCGTACCCGGGTTGCCCGGCGAGGGGAACTTCACTTCGTCGAGGAAGAACCCGTCGTCGCCCATGCTCTTGATCTTGGTCTTGTTATGCGACAGACGCAGGGTCGACGTATAGCGGAAATTCTTGCTGCGGACGATGTCCCCGCCCAGTTCGAACTCCCAACCCCTGTTCTCGAGGCTGCCGATGTTCTTCATCACCTCGTCGTGTACCATCGGAGGCATCGGGGCGTTGGCCAAATAGAGCATGTCGTCGACCTGGCGGAAGTAGAGGTCGAACTTACCCCAGAGGCGGTCGTTGAAAAGCGAGAAGTCGAGACCGAAGTTGAGCTCGGATTTCTCCTCCCACTTCAGGTCGGGGTTGATATTGCGGATCGAACCGTAACCGGGCTGCCAGACCCCGTTGGTGGGCCACATGTCGTTGGCTTTGTACATGCGGGTCGTATAGCCGTTCCCGAAGCCGTTGTTACCCGTGACGCCGTAACCCAGGCGCACCTTGAGGTCGCTGATCCAGCCGACGTCGCGCATGAACGCTTCGTTCGAGAGACGCCAGCCGCCCGAAACGGCCCAGAAATTACCCCAGCGGTTGTTCACGCCGAACTTCGAGGAACCCTCGCGGCGGAAGCTCACCGTAGCCATGTAACGGTCTTTATACGAATAGTTGGCACGCCCGAACATCGAGAGCAGGCGCTCGCGGGGATCCTTGTTCGAATCCATCGAGGCACGGCCGGCCGTGAGGTACGAACCCACGCCCATGTCCCACGGGCCGACGCCGTCGACCGGGAAGTGGTAGTTCGGCATGCTGAAATCCTCGCCGCCCGCCTGCCAGAAGCTGTAACCGGCCACGACGTCGAGCGTATGGTCTTCGCGGAATACGCGGTGGTAGTTGGCATAGGCCTCGACCGAAACGCGGTTGTCCTTGCTGAACTTGTGCGACGCACCGCCGCGGCGGCTGTTGTCGATCGACTCCTTGTGGTCATGCGAAACGTAGGTATATTCCTGGTACTGGCGTTTGTCGATACCCACGGTTCCCTGCAGCGAGAGGCCCTTCATCAGGTTGATCTTCACAGTGGCGTCAGCCAGCAGCCACTGGTCTTTGCCGTTCTTCGTGCGCAGCATGATGTCGGCCACGGGATTGAAGGTCGTGCCGGAGATGCCGTTGCCGACCACGTTGTACTTGGAAGGGTTGGCCGGGTCGTAAAGCGGAATGGTGGGATTGAGGCCGAAGGCCATCTTGAAGATGCCCGACGAGTTGCGGTTGTCGCGCTCGGCCTCGCGGAACTGGGCGTTGGCGCGCACCTCGACCACGCCGTCGAAGAGGTTGAACCGGGCGTTGACACGTCCCGAATAGTCCTTGCGGTTGTCGCCGATGACGATACCCTTCTGGTTCTGGGCCATGAACGAAGTATAGACCTGGGCCACCTCCGTACCGCCGGCAATGCTCACCGTATGGCGCTGCGAAAAGGGCGCATCATTGGTCAGTTCCTTATACCAGTCGGTATCGGCGCCGTAGTCCTCGCCCAGGCCGTACTCGATATACTCGCTCGACGAGAGCAGCTCGGGGTACTTGCGGACGGTCTCGAACGAGAACTCGCCCGTATAGTTGGCCGTCACGCTGCCCTGCTTGGCGCGTTTGGTCGTAATGAGGATCACACCGCCGGCGGCACGCGTACCGTAGATCGCACCCGCCGAAGCATCCTTCAGCACGTCGATCGACTCGATGTCCTCCTGGTTGATCGCCCGCATGTCACCGCCCGGGATGCCGTCGATAACCACGAGCGGGCTCTGGCTGGCATTGACCGACGCGATGCCGCGCAGCTGGAAATCATTGCTGCTGTTGGGGCTGGCGCTGCCCGAGATGGTAAGTCCCGGAACCTTGCCCTGGAGCGCCGTGGCGATGGTCGAACCTCCCATGCCGGCCGTCAGGTCATCGCCCTTGATCGAGGTGATGGACGAAGTCACCGACTTCTTTTCCATCGTACCGTAACCGATCACCACGACGTCCTTGAGTACCTGGCTGTCGTCTTCCATGACGATGTCGATGACCGAACGCGCCCCGACATTCACGGTCTGCTCGGCATAGCCGATGAACGAGAATTTCAGCTGGCTGTCAGCCGCGGCATTGATCGTGTAACTTCCGTCGATGCCCGTGGTCGTACCCGTCGTCGTGCCGACAACCACCACGGTGGCGCCGATCAGCGGCTCGCCGGCCGTGTCGGTCACCTTGCCGCTCACCTGATTGCGGCTTTGCGCCTGTGAGGACAACGCAGACGCCGTCAGCACCAGGCAGAACACGAAACGCAGAAAATACCCTGCATAGGATTTCCCCGTATCTGCAAATCTGTTTTTCATATCTGTCTTCTTGTTTTTCATTGATTTTTCTCTCTTGTTTTTCATTGATTTGTCACCGCAGGACTATTCGGCTGCGATTTTCGTCATCTTGACATTGTCGAGGTACCAGCGGTAATAACCCGATAATCCCTGCTGGGTGGAGCGGATGACGACCCGGGTTTCACCCGTAATCCCGTAAAGCTTCACGCTCATAGGTGTCCATTCCCAATGCTCTCCGGGCGTCATCGGCTCGCTCTCTTTTCCCTGATCGCCGTTTATGCTGCCGGGGCCCTCGAGAATGGCGACTGTGACGGTTACCGCGTCGGGCTTGCCCGTACCGTCGCCGCCAATATTCGATGCGGCCACGAACGTCAGTTCAATATCAGTGGCCTGCCCCTCGGGAATCGCAAGAGCCGGCAGGATGATTCCGGTCTGCTTGTCGCCTGCACCCATTTTGAGATAATCCGAGCAGGCGTAAATCGTCCGTAAATCGGGATTGAAATCGGTCAGTCCGGCATCGGAAAACGCTTTGTCTACTACGTATTGATCCTTGTTCACCTCCGTGTAGATATTGACCGCTCCCTTCTGCGTATGTTCGCCCACGCAGTCGGCACCTTTGAACTTCGAAGTCCAGTCGAACGGCTCGTCGTAATAGACATAGCCGACCCCCTTGCCGTCGTCGTCGAAGAGCGAGTTCTTCGCATTCTGGGCGACCCGGACAACGGTCTCCAGGCCGGTGAGCGAGGTCAGTATCTTCACCTCTCCGTTGCGGGGCGCACCCGTGGTGTTCTCGCCCACGGTGAGCGTCACCTCGGTCTGGCCCGCATCGCCCGAAGCCGGGCTGGGCGTCAGCCAGCCGTCGGACTGAGCCGTCCATGCCTCGGCCGCCGTGACGGTGAAGGTAAGCGGCGTGCGATCCTCGTCGGAGAATCCGAACTTATTGACTAAAAAACTGCTGACGGAAACCTTCAGTCCTTCGAGATTCTGGGTGACGGTGACGGTCGCCGTTTTCGAATCGGCCGTAACGGTGAACGTACCCGTACGTACTCCGTCGGTCGTATTCTGGGCGATATCCAGGTCGATGCTCTCGTCTCCGGGAGCACCCGAAGTCTTGACAGGGGTGATCCACTTGCTGTCGTCGGCGACGGATATTTCCCAGTCGCAGTTGGTGGAGATGAAGATCGCAGCCTTCTCGCCGGTTTCGAGCAGACCCGATTTCACGACGGTGATCTTCGCCGGCGTAACGGAAAGTGCATCGACCTTGAGTTTCTGCGTCACGGCTATCGTACGGCGCGTGCCGCCGTCGCCTTCGAAGATGATGAAACCGGTGCGGTCCTCGCCCGTATTGTTCTCGTCGATGGAGAGGAAAATACGCACGCGGCCGCGGTCGCCTTCGGTATGGGTGAGGTGGATCCACTCCTCGACATAGGAGGCACGCCACGAGCGGTTCGTACCCAGGTCGAAATTGACCATTTCCCCTTCGGTGGTGAGGCCCGTGTATTCGACTTCGATCTCCTGGCGGGTAACCGAGAGGAACGCGTCGGGATCAGCGTCGTCGCACCCCGCAAAACCGAGGCCCGAGACGAGCAGCAGGGCGGATGCGGCCCTGAATAACATATGCTTGAAATTCATGTTGGTTCTGTTTATGATTATTGACACCTGTTAGTCGCGGGGAGCCTTGACCATCTTAATGTTGTCGAGGTACCAGCGGTGATAGCCCGACACACCGAACTGGGTGGAGCGGATAACGATCTGCGAGCGGTCGGTGACGCCGTAGAGCGTGACTTTCATGCTCACCCACTGGTTCCACGAGGTAACGCTCGACATGGAAAGCGACGCGCTCTGCTTCAGGGAGGGACTGTCGACCGTTCCGGGGCCTTCGTAAACCTCGACGGTCACCGCCGTGTCGTCGATACCGCGCAGTGTCATGCCGCTGCCCGTACCGTCAATCGAAACGACCGGAGCCGCGTCGAACGTCAGGGTAATCGTGGACGACTTGCCTTTCTCGATATATTTGCCCATGTCGATGGCAAGGCCGTTCTGCTGGTTGTTCTTACCCATCTTGAAGTAGTGCTTGGCCATGTAGAAGGCATTGCCGCCGTAATTGTACTCGCTGTACCCCATCTGCGTAAATTTGAGCTTGGCCGCAGCATGGTTGCGCACGGCCTGCGTGGAGCCCTGGTCGGGGAACTGCACCTGATCCTGGCCGCCGAACTGCTCGCACCACGAAAGGTCGTCGTCGAGATAAACATGGTCGATTTCCAGCCCGTCGTCGGTATCGGGGGCAAGCGTCTGGGTCACGGTTACGGTTTCGGAAAGCCCGCCGCTCACGACGGCGAGGTGCCCCACACGGATAGCTTCCGTCTCGTTGGGCTTGACATCAAGGACGACCGACACACGGCCTTTCCCGGTAGGTTTGTCGACCGAAAGCCAATCCGCATCGGAGGTAATGGCATACCCCCGGTTGGCCAGCACATCCAGCGTCGCTTTCGACCCCGTACTCAGCGTACCGGTTCGGATGACCTCCACGCTGACTTTACTCACGGTGAGTCTGGCTGCCGCATCTTCCGCTTTATCCTCGACACAGGACGGAAAACAGCAGGCACAACCCATCAGAAGCAACAAGTGTAAAAATGTTTTCTTCATAGATTAGCAGGTTTAGTTTGTGATATTATGGATTAGGAATTTTTAAAAAAAATTACAAATCGCAAGTCGGGAACACTGCGCAGCAACAAAAGTATCCATTTTAAAGGGGCAGGTAAAGAGCAACGACCGATAATATAGAAATTAAAATTTCGTATCTTATTGATAATAATTATTTTATAAATACACCGTACAGAATGTTATATAGATTCGGGAAGGCCGAAACCGGCATAAACGAGGCGATTCAGCACCGATTTCAGGCCGGATCGAAGCACGGATTCCGCAGTTCCGTCTTTTTTTCGAATTTCGCATCGAAATAAATCGAAACAAAACGATACATCCGCCGATCCGGCAGCCGGAAATCCGGCGACGGCCACCGGACAAGGGGAGAATAAAACAAGGAAGCGGGGATAACCGGGACACAAAAGCAGGCCGGAACCGGACGCGGCGGGCGCACGGTAAAAATGGTAGCATGAACCGTAATCGGGGTAACCGATAGTAGGTCAGGACATATTATCTTTGCATCGTGAAAACAGCCGTTTCCCCTAAAGGCGGGGAGCGGAGGGACTTGCGACACGAACGAACATGACAAAGGAACAAAAGACACAGGCTATCGAATTGTTATTCGCAGAAAAATGCTCGTGCGTAATCCGCAACGGGGATTCGATGCGGATATTCCGCGAACGGGGCGTGGCCGACCTCTTCCGGCTGCAGCACGAAGAGCCGCAACTG
>ENA-ORUA01003475-ORUA01003475.1-human-gut-metagenome-genome-assembly--contig:-NODE-3475-length-10774-cov-2.129117_pt1 | contig 10774 bp, 10 predicted proteins | sample MGYA00242076_ERZ509201 | MGnify/ENA primary metagenome ERZ509201 (study PRJEB26280, sample SAMEA2338863) | human gut metagenome | biome: human gut; feature: human-associated habitat; material: faeces...
CCATGTTGCTCCTCCTTTATGAAAGCACGTTGTAATTCAGGTTATCGTTATCATCCGTATTTTCCAGCGTGTCTGTCGCTTCCACCAGCGTCTCCTGTCCCTGACTGATAATCTGCAGCATCGGCGGGACGATAAGCAGAAAAACTGCGATGACCGCCGCTGCCAGAACACAGCCTGCCGCAGCCAAAATTCTCGTCACGAAAAGCTGCTTTTTTAACGAAGCCGTCTGCTGTCTGTTCTGCTCTGTCAGCTCTTCCAGCAAACCGATCACATCCCTGGATCTTTCTTCCATCTGATCTTCCCCCTGTTGGAAATTTTTCAAAGTAGCGCTGATCTCACTCCTGCATTCCGACCAGGCGCTTTGCCAGCCGGACGGCGTCCGCCGCATCCCGAGAATAGCCATCTGCATGGATTTCATCTGCATAATCCTGCGTAATTACTGCACCGCCGATCATGATTTTTGCCGTTACACCCTTTTCTTTCGCATATTCAACAACATTTCTCATTTCCTGCATCGTCGTCGTCATCAGGGCAGAAAGTGCGATAATCTGTGCGTTGTGCTCGATTGTAGCTTCTATGATTTTCTCTTTCGGAACGTCCTTTCCGAGGTCGATGACCTGAAAGCCGTAGTTTTTCAGCATCAGCGCGACGAGGTTCTTGCCGATATCGTGGATATCCCCCGCAACCGTCGCAATGACGACTACCGGCATCTTTTCCGAAGTCTGCTCCTGCAAAAGCAGCGGCTCCAAAATGCCGATGCACAGCTTCATCGTCTCCGCACTCGCAATCAGCTGCGGTAGGAAATATTTTCCCTTATCGAACAGCTCACCGACCTCGTTGATCGCCGGAAGCAGCTGTCCGTGCAAAAGCTCCTGTGGGGAATTGCCAGCCTCCAGCGCTTTTTTCGTCAAATCCTCTGCGATTTTGCGTTTTCCCTTTAGCACTGCCTCTCGCACCCGCTCTGCCGCCTGCTGCTGTGGTGTTTTTGCACCCGCTGCTTTCTGCCGGGCCGCGCCGTCTTGGACTTGCGTATTTCCCGGCTGGTTTGCCGTCACAGTGCTGCCTTCAGATGCCTGCAGGCTTTGCCGAAGCAGCGCTTCCTTTTTGGCATCCGCCTCTTCCCGACGTTCCTTTGCCTGACCGGAAAATTCGATATAACGGATATCACTGTCTTCTTTATTTAACAAAAGATCCGACGCAAATGCAGCGCCGACCAAAATATCCTGGCTCGGATTTGCAATCGCCATCGTCAGTCCGGACGCGATCGCCATCGTCAGAAACGCACTGTTAACGCAGCTTCTTTCCGGCAGGCCGAACGAAATATTCGAAAGTCCGCAAGTCGTTGCCAGACCGTTTCTATGGCAATACCGGATCGTTTCCAACGTTTCCAACGCCGCCTGTTTGTTCGCGCCGACCGTCGCCACCAGACCGTCCACAATAATATCCGTCTTTTTCATGCCCAATTCCAATGCGCGCGCCACAATTTTTTCGATGATGGAAATCTTCTCATTCAAATTTTTGGGCAGTCCCTCGTCCGATAGCGGCAAAAGGACAAACATCGCGCCGTATTTTTTTGCCAACGGCAGCAGCTTTTCGAACTTTTCGGATTCCAACGAAATCGAATTGATCAGTGCGCGTCCCGGATAACGCCGAAGCGCTTCCTCCTGCACGTCCACATGGCTGGAATCGATGGACAGCGGCAGCTTCGTCACACCCGCTACCTCTTCCAGCGCCTGCAGCATCATCGCCTTTTCGTCGATTCCGCTCATGCCCATGTTGACATCCAGAATCGACGCACCGCGTTCTTCCTGCTCCTGTGCAAACTGCGTTACAAGTTCAAAGCTGCCCTCGCGCAGCTCCTGCTGCAGCTTCTTTTTACCGGTAGGATTGATTCGTTCGCCAACGATCAGAAACGGTCCGTCCAGGTCAAAGGTCAGGGACGCGCGTTCCGAAGTCAGTGCTCTCTGCGTCGGGTTTCCATGCACCGGAACCGGTCTTCCTGCCAGCCGGTGGGTCATTTTGCGGATATGCTCCGGCGTCGTGCCGCAGCAGCCGCCCAAAATCTGCGCCCCTGCGTCCAGCAAAAGCTCCATATCTGCGCCGAATTCCTCCGGTCCCATATCGTAAACGGTTTGCCCTTTTTCATCCAAAGACGGAAGTCCTGCATTTGGCTTTGCGATGATGGGGATATCCGTCACCTTCGCCATCCTGCGGATGACCTCTGCCATCTGATCCGGTCCGGTTGAACAGTTTGCGCCGACCGCGTCTGCGCCCAGACTCGACAAAACGATCGCCGCCGTCGCCGCATCTGTCCCGAACAGGCTTCTTCCGTCCGACTCAAACGTCATCGTCACCATGACCGGAATATCCGGGCACGTCTCTTTTGCCGCAATGAGCGCCGCCCTCGATTCCTGCAGGCTCATCATCGTTTCCACAACGAGCAGGTCTGCTCCCGCTTCTGTAAGATATCGGATCTGTTCTTTATAAACGTCGATCAGTTCTTCAAAATCCAGCGGACCCATCGGCTTTAGCTGCTGCCCTGTCATCGTCAGATCGCCTGCTACCAGCGCCTTCCCATCTGCAGCCCTTTTGGAGATTTCGACTAATTTATGATTCAGTTCTTCTATCCGGTCCTCCAGATCGAATTCCTTTAATTTGATCCGGTTTGCCGTAAAGGTCGGGGCATACAGAATATTCGTCCCTGCTTCCAGATATGCTTTCTGAAGTCCGCTCATAATCTCTTCATGCTCTGTAATCCATAGCTCCGGGCACACCCCGACAGGCATTCCCTGCTTCTGAAGATTCGAGCCGGTTGCCCCGTCCAGAAAAAGCAGACCGCTTTGTGCCAGCCTGCGAAATTCTTCTTTTGTCATTGCTCCTCATTTCTGCACTTTTCCTCTGTGCATTGAAAAAGTTTATACTATTCTAGCACGATTTTCCGGAAAAGAAAAGACGAACTGTTTTCACTTGTCACAAAATCCAAAATGCGGTATCCTATAGAGGTCAAAACAGCCTGCAGACAGGACGCAGAATGCGCGATTGCTGCGGCATTCTTACTTCAAAAAATGAAAAGGAGCGCTTATGTATTGTACAAGAAACGTATCCGACTCTGTCGTATGGGTCGGCGCAAGCGACCGTCGCCTTGCTTTATTTGAAAACCTTTTTCCTATTCCGCGCGGTGTTTCCTATAACTCTTATCTGATCCTCGATGAAAAAACCGCCCTGCTGGACACAACGGATGCTTCCGTCACCAGACAGTATCTGGAAAATGTCAGCCACAGCTTAAACGGCAAACCGTTAGATTACCTGATCATCAACCATATGGAGCCCGATCACTGCGCCAATATCGCAGAGCTTTTGCTGCGTTATCCGCACCTGACGCTTGTGGGCAACGCCAAAACCTTCGCCTTTGTCAGCCAGTTCTACGACCTCGACTTAACCGGACGCACCCTGACTGTCAAAGAGGGCGACACCCTTTGCCTCGGCTCCCATACCCTGCACTTCTTCCTCGCACCGATGGTGCACTGGCCGGAAGTCATGGTTACTTATGAAGAGACCGAACAGATCCTGTTTTCCGCAGATGCGTTCGGTAGCTTCGGCGCATTAAACGGCCATCTGTTTGCAGATGAAGTAAACTTCGACCGCGACTGGCTCGATGATGCCAGACGTTACTACTGCAATATCGTCGGCAAATACGGAATACAGGTACAGGCAGCACTCAAAAAGCTCTCTGCCCTTTCCATCCGCACGATCTGCCCGCTGCACGGTCCCGTATGGAGAGAAAACCTGGAATACCTGCTGAGCAAATATGACCTCTGGAGCAGATATGTTCCCGAAGACAACGCTGTTGCAATTTTCTATGCCTCCATGTACGGTGACACCGAAAATGCAGCCAACATCCTCGCAGCCGGACTTGCCGAGGGCGGCATCAAAAATATCGCGCTCTACGATGTTTCCGTCACCGACGTCTCTGTCCTGATCGCGGAAGCGTTCCGCTGCAGCCATCTTGTTTTTGCAGCGCCTACCTACAACAATGGCGTTTACCCTGCTATGTACAACTTCCTTCACGATATGGGCGCACTGAGCCTGCAGAACCGCACCATCGGTCTGATTGAAAACGGAACCTGGGGTCCTGTCAGCGCAAAGCAGATGCAGCAGCTGTTTTCTGAAATGAAGCAAATGAACGTCCTGGAGCCTGTCGTTACCGTAAAATCCTCTGTCAAGGAAGATTCCCTTGCCGCCTTATGCGCCCTCAAAGACCGCATTCTGGCGTCTTGTACGAGATGATGCGCGCAAAAACAGCGCTGGCTTCTTTGTCCCTGCTGCTTACCCTCTCCCTTTCCGGCTGCGGAAGCGATTCTGCCCTGACCGATTACACCAGCCAGATGAATACGTTTTATGATGCGTTTTCTTCCGGAACGCTGGCACTCGAGCAGATCGATCCTTCTTCCGAAACTGCACAGGAGGAGCTGCTTTCCGGTCTGGATGAACTGACCGCCCTGACAGACAGCCTCGCGGACATCTCCGTTCCGAAGCGCTATGCCGACGCCGGAATCGACGAGCTGGCTGCCCAGGCGGCGGAACACATGCAGGAAGCGGACAGCCTGTACCACGAAGCCTGCAGCGCAGAGACTTTCGACCAGGAACGCGCCAGCGCCGCACAGGAACATTATCAGCGCGCAATGAAACGAATCCATTACATCGGCATCATGCTGCAGGGCAGGACGCCGGACGATGAAGAGATTACCATCATTCACGAAACAACCGACTGGACGGGCGGAGATTTGCCGGATACCAGCGACGGAACGGTAGAATAAGCGGTCGTGTTTTCCCATAAAAACCTCCATTCCGCAGGCGCTTTGCGCCAAAGAAATCGCGAGGCGAACGTCCAGTTCGGCTCTGCGATCCCAGCTACCTTGTGACGCCTGCGACACAGCGAACGCAAGATCGGTTTTTCGCCACAACAAAAAGCCGCTGTAGTTTTTACATCTTTCAGAGTCAGTTTTAAACTCCGACCCGGAAAGCATGTAGAAACTACAGCGGTTTTCTATTTTTTATCTCATCCTTATTGCATACAGCATCGGTTCACAGCTTTCTGCTGCCAGCATCGGGCATTCCGAACACCCGTACCTGCCAGCGTCCAGCCTCAGAATTTCTCGTACTGATCCACATCCACTACAAAGACGGTACATCCGCCGACCTGCATATCGATCGGGATCATCGAGTTTGCGCCAGGGCCAAGACTTCCGGTCGACATAGAGGGCATCGTATATTTGACGGACTGACGCGCACCTGCGCATTCCTTTAAAATCTTGAGCGCGCCGGGAACCTGTTCATCCTCCGTACCGATGACCAGCGTGACGTTCTTGTTTTTCAAAAAGCCACCGGTGGTAGAGAGCTTGGTTACCCAGTATTTTTCCTTGTTCAGCTCTTCTACGGTTTCATCCACATCTTCCGAATGCAGCATGGCAAATATCATTTTCATAACAGATTCCTCCTGTCCGCGATGGGTTGCAGTTTTTTTCTATTATATACAGACCACCGGAAAAAAGCAATCTCAAAGCGTCTTCTTCATGTAATAATGTGTATGTCCCTTTGGTGCATTGGTAAGCGTACCGAATATTTCATAGCCCTGCTTTTCATAAAAGCCTGGTGCCTGAAAATCAAACGTATCCAGCTGTGCCATATAACAGCCTGCTGCTTTCGCTTCTTCTTCTACTTCTTTTAACAGTCTGGCAGCAATGCCCTGTCCCCGGTAATTCTCCGCCACCCATACAGACTCAATCGACAGTATGTTCCAGAGGATACTGCATGCCAGCACACCGCCGACCAGTTCATTTTTTTCATTATAGGCGCAGCGGCAGAATTTAACAAAAGGCTCCCCTTGTCTGCAGGGAACCTTCCGTAAATTATATGCAACCAGCTGATCGTCTAATTCTTCTTCGTCTGCAACGGACGGAGCATCAAACCGGAAGCGATTATTCATGACATTCCTCGCATTTGCAGCCGGGGCCTTTTTCGAGCATTTCCTTTGCGGTATGCCATCCGAGACAGGCACATTTTACACGCGCAGGCATATGCGCCACATCCGCCAGGATCGAGGATTCCTCCAGCTCGTCCATTTCCTCCTCCGAAGCCTTGCCCTGAATCATGCGCAGGAAAATATCTGCCAGGCGCAGTGCTTCATCCTTGGATTTGCCGATAATCAGATCGAGCATCATATCTGCGGATGCCTGCGACACCGCACAGCCGTCTCCCTGAAATGCGCCGTCTACGATCTTGTCATCTTCTACCTTTAACAGCAGGACGATGTCATCCCCACAGCTGGGATTTACACCCTCCAGTGCCATATTTGCGCCCTCCAGGGTGTGTTTATGATAAGGGTGTACATTATGCTCTGTCAGACTCTCATTGTAAAAGGTCTTACTCTCCATACCCCATTCTCCTTCTCAGTGTTTTGAGGCTCTGCGTAAAGCGCAGAACTTCTTCTTCCGTATTATAAAAAGCGAGGCTCGCACGCGTCGTGGACGGTGTTTTTAAATACGCCAGCAACGGCTGTGCGCAGTGATGTCCCGCGCGGACAGCGATTTTGTCAGAATCCAGAATCGCAGCCACATCATGGGGATGCACATCCTGAACCGTAAACGACAAAATACCATGATGGTCCTCTGGACGGTCGGAGCCAATGATATGCACATACGGATTCTTCTTCATCTCTTCCATTGCCAGGGCTGTCAGCTCATCCTCACGCTTTGTGATCTCATCAAAGCCAATTCCTTCGATATAACGGATCGCTTCGCCCAGCGCATACGCACCCGCAGCGTTGACGGTTCCCGCCTCGAATTTGTGCGGCACCTCGGCATAGGTTGCACCGGTACGGGTCACATATTCGATCATTTCGCCGCCGGTCAGGAAAGGAGGCATTTTTTCCAGCCACTCCATCTTGCCATACAGCGCGCCGATTCCCATCGGAGCCAGCATCTTATGTCCGGAAAAGGACAAAAAATCCACATCCAGCTCCGACACATTGACCGGCATATGCGGCACACTCTGCGCGCCGTCCGCTACCAGTACGATGCCCTTTTCGTGACAAAGTCCGGCAATGCCTTTGATATCGTTGACACAGCCTAACACGTTGGACATCTGGGTAATTGCCATAATTCTCGTCTTTTCCGTCAGGACAGCTGCCACGTCTTCCAGCGTGATTTTGCCGTCTTTGGAGCATTCCACGAACTTTAACTGCGCTCCGGCACGTTTTGCCGCATGCTGCCAGGGCAGCAGATTGCTGTGATGCTCCATAATGCTGACTACCACTTCATCTCCGGGTTTCAGCAGCAGGCTCCCCAGACTGTAAGCGACCAGATTCAGGCTTTCCGTTGCATTTCTGGTAAAAATGATCTCTTCCGGACGGGCTGCACCAATAAAGTGCTGTACCGTTTTACGGGCATCTTCATAACATTTCGTCGCATTCTCACTCAGCTCATATAAGCCGCGCAGCGGATTCGCATTATGGCATTCATAAAACTCCCGCTCTGCCCGCAGCACGCAGGCAGGCTTCTGGGAAGTCGCCGCACTGTCCAGATAGGTCAGATCCGGATTTGCCAGAAGCAGTGGAAAATCTTCACGAATTTTTTTCACATTCATCAGCTGCATCTCCTCCCAGATAAGCTTTTACCAGTTTCTGCGCAGTTTCATCCGGAATCTTCTGGCATACCGCTTCGATTCTCGCATCCGCCATCAGTGCATATGCCTGTTCCTCCGAAATCCCGCGCGCCTGCATATAAAACAGCGTCTCTTCATCCAGCTGTCCGATCGATGCGCCATGGCTGCCCTTGACATCCTCTTCCGCACAGAGAATCAGCGGAATGGTCTGATTTACCACATCGTCGCCCATCAGCAGCACATCTTCTTTTTCTGCTCCGACAGATTCTGCTGAGCCGTGCTGAAAGTCGATCGTTCCGCGGAACAATTTCGAAGACGCATCCTTCAATACGCCGGACGCATTGATCTCGCTGTTTGTACGTTTTCCCTCATGCAGCGCCACATAGTTCATGTCCAGACGCTGATCGTCCTGTAACAGATAACCGATATCGGACTGCAGGGAGCTTTCATTTCCGAGAAGCTCTGTCTGGCATCCCTGATAAATCTTTCCGCCGCCCAGGAAAATGTGCACCATTTCGATGCGTCCCTGATCCTCGCAGATGCTTCCGACATCATTTAAAACACGGAACCCTTTGCCGAGGCAATCGATCTGAACGAGACGCAGCAGTGCGCCTTTTCCGACCTTTGCGCGGGTCCTCACGCTGCAAAGTCCCTCTGCATCTGCATCGGATGCATAATCCATCACAACGGTCATCTCGCTGTTTTCTTCTGCAATCAGATCGATCAGATCCAGACTTGCAGTCTGATCCTTACAGACAAAGCCAAGACGCAGCGCAGCTGCCTCTTTTCTGCCTGCAGGCATCCGGTAAGCTTTTGCCGCAAAGCCTGACTGCTCTGCCAACTTGTCCATGTCCGGTCCCATACCGGTTTTGATCGGTTCCAGTGTGCTTGCTTCTACCGCAAACGTTTCCGGAATTTCTTCTTTTTCCAAAGCCTGTCTGTCTGCTTTTACCTGCTTTACTTCCGTTTCATTCATCCGAAGCCAGTTCCAGGTCTTTGCAGGCAGGAAATTTATTTTCATATCCATGTTGATTCCTACTTCCTCTCATTTCGCTGCAGATTCGTTTTCCTGCAGCCTTACCCGATGCTGCCTTTCATTTCCAGACGGATCAGATTGTTCATCTCGACCGCATATTCCAGCGGAAGCTCTTTCGAAACATTATCCGCAAAGCCGCTGACGATCATCGCTCTGGCATCTTCCTCGGAAAGTCCTCTGGACATCAGATAAAAGACGGCTTCGTCGCTGATCTTGCCGATCTGCGCCTCATGTCCGATATCCGCATCCTTTGTCCGGATATCCATTGCCGGAATCGTATCCGATCTGGAACGGTCATCCAGCATCAGGGACTCGCAGGAAACGGAGCTCTTGCTGTGCTTTGCCTGCTTTGTAACTACAACGCTGCTACGGAACGTGCTCACGCCGCCGTCCTTGGAAATCGATCTCGTATTCATATAGGAAGAGGTGTTCGGAGCGCTGTGTACGACCTTCGCGCCGGTGTCCAGGTTCTGACCTTTTCCTGCAAAGGTAATGCCGGTAAATTCACTTCTCGCGCCTTCGCCAGCCAATAAGCTCGTCGGGTACAGATAGGAAACATGGGAACCAAAGGAACCGGATACCCATTCAATCGTGCCGCCCTCTTCTACCTTTGCCCGCTTGGTATTTAAGTTATACATGTTCTTCGACCAGTTCTCGATTGTCGAATAACGCAGCTTCGCATTTTTACCGACATACAGCTCTACACAGCCCGCATGAAGGTTTGCAACATTGTATTTCGGTGCGGAACAGCCTTCGATAAAGTGCAGATACGCGCCCTCTTCAACAATGATCAGTGTATGCTCAAACTGTCCTGCACCGGGCGCATTCAGTCTGAAATAGGACTGCAGTGGAATCTCCACATGCACACCTGCCGGAACATATACGAACGAACCGCCGGACCAGACCGCGCCGTGCAGTGCCGCAAACTTATGGTCTCTGGGCGGAACCAGCTTCATGAAATGGCTGTGCACCAGATCGGCATATTCTCCTGTCAGCGCGCTTTCCATATCCGTGTATACAACGCCCTGTGCTGCAACCTCTTCGCGCACGTTGTGATAAACCAGCTCAGAATCGTACTGTGCGCCGACGCCCGCCAGGGAAGTACGCTCTGCATCCGGGATGCCCAGTGCTTCAAACGTATTTTTGATATCGGTCGGAACCTCGGACCATTTCGCACTCATTTGCGTGTTGGGGCGTACATAGGTAACAATCTCGTCCATATTTAAGTCTTCGATGGACGGGCCCCAATCCGGCATCGTCATTTCATTATATACTTTCAGGGCTTCCTGACGAAATTCGCGCATCCAGTCCGGATCGTGTTTTTCTTTCGAAATCTGATCCACGATTTCCGGTGTCAGTCCCTCTTTGACCCGATATACATCTTTCTCTTCGTTTCGGATGTCATAGATGCTTCTGTTGACATCCTCCACATAAGTCTTTTCTTTCATGGGATTCTCCTTCTTGGACGCTTCTTATTCCTGATGTCCGATATATTTTTCAAAACCGTTTTCGTTAATATCCTCCACAAGGCTGCTATCGCCGGACAGAATCATCTTTCCGTCTGCCAGCACATGCGTCACATCCACATGCAAGGATTCCAGAATTCTCGTGCTGTGTGTAATTACCAGCAAGGAGCCCTGCTGATTCTTCTGGAACTCTTCGATTCCCTTGGATACGGTGCGGACTGCATCGACGTCCAGACCGGAATCGGTTTCATCCAGAATCGCCAGATCCGGTTTTAACATCAGAAGCTGCAAAATCTCCGCCTTTTTCTTTTCACCACCGGAGAAGCCAACATTTAAATCACGGTCTGCATAGGAATGATCCATCTGCAGTACGTCCATTGCTTTCTTTAATTCTTTGCGGAACTCCCACGGACGGATTCTCTGTCCGGTGCGCTGTTCCAACGCATTTCTCAAAAAGTTCCCGAGGGTAATACCGGGAACTTCCAGCGGGTTCTGGAACGATAAAAACAGACCAGCCTTCGCACGCTTGTCTGTGGATTCCTCTGTAATATCCTGTCCCTTGAACCAGATCTGACCGTTTGTCAGCTGATATCTGGGGCTTCCCATCAGC
>ENA-ORUA01003510-ORUA01003510.1-human-gut-metagenome-genome-assembly--contig:-NODE-3510-length-10649-cov-8.123844_pt1 | contig 10649 bp, 10 predicted proteins | sample MGYA00242076_ERZ509201 | MGnify/ENA primary metagenome ERZ509201 (study PRJEB26280, sample SAMEA2338863) | human gut metagenome | biome: human gut; feature: human-associated habitat; material: faeces...
CCATTCTGGAAAAGCTGAACATCGGCTACTTCTTCTACATCGGCGGCAACGACTCCATGGACACCATCGGCAAGCTGGCAGATTACGGCGCACGCATCCAGAGCGACATCCGCTTTATGGGCGTGCCCAAGACCATCGACAACGACCTGATGGTCACCGACCACACCCCCGGCTACGGCTCTGCTGCCAAGTACATCGGCGTGGTGATGAAGGAGATCATCCGCGATGCCACCGTGTACGGCACCAAGTACGTCACCGTGGTGGAGATCATGGGCCGCAACGCCGGCTGGCTGACCGCCGCCGCCGCACTGGCCAAGAGCGACGACTGCGAGGGCGTGGACATGATCTGCCTGCCCGAAGTCCCCTTCAATGTGGAGCACTTCATCGAGAAGGTGCGCGTGATGCAGGAGAAGAAGCCCAGCATCGTCATCGCGGTGTCTGAGGGCGTCAAGCTCGAGGATGGCCGCTATGTCTGTGAGCTGGCCGACGATGTCCACGCGGTGGACGCTTTCGGCCACAAGGCCCTGACCGGCACCGCCCGCTATCTGGCCAACGTCGTAGCCCGCAATCTGGACACCAAGACCCGTTGCATCGAGCTTTCCACCCTGCAGCGCTGCGCCGGCCACCTGACCAGCCGCACCGACATCACCGAGGCCTATCAGGTCGGCGGTGCTGCTGTCAAGGCTGCGTTTGAGGGCGTCACCGGCCAGATGGTGGCCCTGAAGCGCATCTCCAACAGCCCCTATCAGTGTACCACTGAGCTGCACCCCATCAGCGAGGTCGCAAATCTCGAGAAGAAGGTGCCGCTGAGCTGGATGAACGAGAATCACACCCAGATGACCGAAGATTTCCTCGCTTACGCACGGCCCCTCATCCAGGCTGAGCTGACCCCGCTCTACATCGCCGGTCTGCCTCATCACATCTACATGAAGCCCCAGAAGTAAGCGTTCTGTTTCGCAAACGTACCTCCGCGCCCCTGCACCCTGTGTGCGGGGGTGCATTTTTGTACGGAAAAAGCTTTGATTTCACTTGTATTTTACCCGAAACCGTATTATAATACTATCTGCGTCGCTCGCTGTTGAGCGGCGCGTTTTTTCGTGAGTACCATCTGATATTTGAGGAGGCAGAGCATTTTCATGGCACAGAATACCCGGACAGGCGATCTGACCAGCGGCCCCATGCTGCAAAAGATCATCCTGTTTTCCCTGCCGCTGGCTGCATCCAGCATCCTGCAGCTGCTGTTCAACGCAGCCGATGTCGTCGTCGTAGGACGCTTTGCGGGCAGCACGGCGCTGGCCGCTGTCGGCTCCAACGGTGCGCTCATCAACCTGCTGGTCAACCTGTTCGTGGGCCTGTCGCTGGGCGCGAACGTCGTTGCGGCCCGCTGCTTCGGCGCGAAGGACGATGAGGGCGTCCGCAACACCGTCCAGACCTCCGTGGCGCTGGGCCTTGTCAGCGGCTTCTTGCTGGCCGTGGTGGGCTTTTTCGCCGCCCGCGTCCTGCTGGAGCTGATGAGCTGCCCGGAGGACGTCATCGGCCTGTCCACCCTCTACCTCAAGATATACTTCATCGGTATGCCCATGACCATGCTGTACAACTTCAGCTCGGCCCTCCTGCGCGCCGTGGGCGACACCAGGCGACCTCTGTTCTGTCTGGCCGTGGCGGGCGTCATCAATGTGGTGCTGAACCTCGTGTTCGTCATCCTCTTCTCCATGAGCGTGGCGGGCGTCGCTCTGGCTACCATCATCAGCCAGACCGTCTCCGCCTGCATGGTCACGGCCCTGCTCGTGAAGGAAAAAGGCCCGCTCCACCTCGACCTCGGCCATCTGGGCTTCCATGCGGGGGTTCTGGGCCAGATTTTGCGCATCGGCCTGCCTGCCGGTCTGCAGAGCACCGTGTTCAGCCTCTCCAACGTCGTCATCCAGTCGGCGGTCAACTCCTTCGGCTCCATCGTCGTGGCCGGCAACTCTGCCGCTTCCAACCTCGAGGGCTTCGTCTATACCGCCATGAACGCTTTCGCCCAGGCTGCTGTCACCTTCACGAGCCAGAACATGGGCGCCCGCCGGTACGACAACCTGGACCGCGTCATGCGCAACTGCCTGCTCTGCTCCATCGTCACCGGCCTCGTGCTGGGCGGCGGTGCTTCCCTGCTGGGCGAACAGCTGCTCCACTTCTACTCCTCCGATGAGGTCGTGGTGACCGCCGGTCTGGCCCGTATGCACATCATCTGCACCACCTATCTGCTCTGCGGCGGCATGGATGTTCTGGCCAGCTGCCTGCGCGGCCGGGGCTACTCCGTCCTGCCGATGGTGGTCAGCCTCGTTGGCAGCTGCCTGCTCCGCCTCGTCTGGATCGCCACCATCTTCCGGCTGTTCCACACCACCACGATGCTTTACCTCAGCTACCCCGTCAGCTGGATCCTCACTACACTGGTACATCTGGCCTGCCTGCTGGTGGTACGGCATAAGATGAACGAGAACCTTAAAGCTGCTGCACAGCGGTAAGCAGGCTCTTTGTCAGAGCGATACGATCGCAGTGCAAGAGCTGTTTGGCAGCGTCCTTGCCCTCTCAGGCGCTCCGCGCCAGCTCTCCCAGAGGGAGAGCCTTTGGCAGGCCGGTCAACTCTGAGCTGGCCGCCGGAAGCCTGATATAACGCAAAAAATAGTGCCCTGCTACAGAGGGCAGCAGCTGCGGAACCATGTTCCTTGTCAAGCTGCTGCTAGCCTTGGTAGCAGGGCACTACTGTTTGCGATACAAATTAAGCTTTACTCGTCCAGCATGGGCTTGACCGACACGCCAGTGCCTCTCCCTTCGTCACCGAAGGTGACGGAGAGGGCCTTCGCCAGCAGATAACGGTCATACCCGCCGTACATCTCCCGGCGGCAGACGATTTCAAAGCCGCTGGCCAGGGCGTTGTTGAGGCTGTACTGATTCTCCGGACTGACGGTGGCCCCGATGCCCACGATGCCCGGACGGAGCAGGGTAAGCGCCGCTTCCAGCAGCTTCCGCTGCAGACCGTTGCCCCGGTAGTCGGGGTGGACGATGGCGCTGTCGGCGTTGGCCCAGCCGTCCCACTCTTCTCGCGGGATGCCCATAAAGGCGGCATAGTTGTGCGCGTCCTGCCCGCAGTACCGCAGGATGAAGTAGGCCCCCAGCCGCCCGCCGTCCCACCCGCCGATGCACAGATCCTCTTTCAGGTAGCGGGCGATGTTTTCCAGCGTGTCGGGTACGAACTGCTCCGGGTGGGGCATCGCGGCCCGCACCTCGTTCTGCAAGGCGTAAAAGGCGGCGGCATCCTCCGGCCCGGCAGCGCGCAGGGTCATGGTGCGGCTTGCGGGCCGGCCGCACACTTTGTGCAGAAGAATTTCCATTCTTGCTCTATCCCTCCAAAATAAAATCATACTTTCCGGCTGATTCCAGTATAAATGCCGTTTGAATCATTGTCAATTTATGCTATAATATTTGCAGGAAAAGCTTTTGTGCTCAGGCACAGCTTTTTCGGAAGTCCAGGCAGGGCCGCCCTGCCCGTGTACCGGAGGAAACGAACCATGAGAGATTCCAGCTTATCCCCTTCCAGCCGCCTGGGTGGTGCTGTCATCAGCGACCGCATCGTCAGCGCTCTGCTAGAGGAACTGCGCACAGGCCGCTATGCACAGACTGACCGTCTGCCCGCCGAGGTAGACCTTGCCGCCGAACTCGGCGTCAGCCGCACCGTCATCCGCGATGCGCTGAGCGAGATGGAGCGTGCGGGTTACATCGAGCGGGTGCGCGGCATCGGCACAGTGGTCAACCGAAGTGTCCTGAACCTGCGCAGCCGGTTGGACCAGAAGCTGGAGTATTACCCGCTCATCCGCAGCTTTGGCAGCTACCCCCACGCCGACGGCATCCAGATCTACCCCGTCCGCGCAGGCGAAGAGCTGGCCCGTGATTTGGCCATCGAGCCCGGCGATGATGTCATCTGCATCAAGAAGCGCATCCTCGCCGACACCACCCCCGTCATCTACTCCATCGACTACCTGCCCCGCGCCCTGTTTGGGAACCGGGACTACACCCGCATCGACCTGTCGGGTGACATATTCGATGTTCTGGAGCGGGAGTGCCGCCAGCAGGTGGCCTCCAATGTGGCCCACCTCAAGGCCAGCTGCGGCGACGAGCCCATCCGGGCCGCCATGCGTCTGGCCCCGGGCGAGGCCATGCTTCTGCTGGATGAGATATGCTACAACCGGCTCTGCCATCCCGTCATGCGTTCGTTGAGCTACTACACGAACTTCTTCGACTTCTCGATTCTTCGAAAGCTTCTTTGACGGAGGGAAACAAAAGAATATGCGTCATCTAATCGATCCGTTGGATTTCAGTCAGCAGGAGATCACCTCTCTGCTGGACCTGGCCGACCGCATCTGCGCCGACCCGGCTGCCTATCAGGACGTGGCCGCCCACAAAAAGCTGGCCACCCTGTTCTACGAGCCGTCCACCCGTACCCGTCTTTCGTTTGAGGCCGCGATGCTGAACCTCGGCGGACATGTCCTCGGCTTCCCGAGCGAGACCGTCTCCAGTGCATCCAAGGGCGAGAGCGTGGCCGACACCATCCGCGTCGTCTCCTGTTACGCCGACATCGTGGCCATGCGCCACCCCAAGGAGGGCGCACCGCTGCGGGCCAGCCGGTACTCCCGCATCCCTGTCATCAACGCAGGCGACGGCGGCCACCAGCACCCGACCCAGACCATGACCGACCTGATGACCATCCGCCGCCGCAAGGGCCGTCTGAACGACCTGACCATCGGCCTGTGCGGCGACCTCAAGTTTGGCCGCACCGTCCACTCCCTCATCAAGACCATGGCTCGCTGTGAGAACATCCGCTTCGTCCTCATCAGCCCCGAAGAGCTGCGGGTGCCGGACTACATCATCACCGACGTGCTCGAGGCCAACCACATCCCCTACAAGGAGACCCGCAGCCTCGAGGAGTCCATGCCCGAGCTGGACATCCTCTACATGACCCGCGTCCAGAAGGAGCGTTTCTTCAACGAGGAAGACTATGTCCGTCTGAAGAACAGCTATATCCTCACCAAAGAGAAGATGGCCCTTGCCAAGCCTGACATGGCCGTGCTCCATCCCCTGCCCCGCGTCAACGAGATCACGCTGGAAGTGGACGATGACCCCCGCGCCGCCTACTTTGAGCAGGTGCAGAACGCCGTCTACATCCGCATGGCGCTGATCATGACGCTGCTGGGCCTCAAGGACCCCAAGGCTGAAAAGGAGGGCAACTGAGATGTTGAATATTGATGAAATTCAGAACGGTATCGTCATCGACCATATCAAGGCAGGCACGGCCATCGGCCTGATGGACCTGCTGGGCATCAAGGGCAACCGCACCTCCAGCGTGGCCCTCATCCAGAACGCCCGCAGCCACAAGGCAGAGTCGGGCCGGAAGGACATCATCAAGGTGGAGGGCGACGCCTCCTGGCTCAACCTCGACGTGCTGGCCTATCTCGACCCTGACATCAGCGTGACCGTCATCGAGAACGGCAAGGCTGTCAAGAAGGAAAAGCCCCAGCCCCCCAAGCGTCTGGTCAACATCGTGCGGTGCAAGAACCCCCGCTGCATCTCCTCCATCGAGGAAGAGTGCGACCAGATCTTCGAGCTGAGCTCCAACGGCAAGTATCGCTGCATCTACTGCGAGCAGGAGCTGCAGGTCAAGCCGGAATAATATAGATAAACGATAAAAGCCGCCTGTCATTCAACGAATGACAGGCGGCTTTGCTTTTGATTCTCAGACTTTCCGGCGCAGCAGGCTCATAGGCGGCAGCTCCGGGGTGGGGATGGTATAGTGCTCCATCGCGTGGGGCGTGGACTCCACCAGCTCACCGGCCTCATTCTTTATCCACTCGGGGTTCAGCGGGATGCTGCGGCCATCCGGGCAGAGCACTTCCAGCGTGTCGCCGAGGCTCCACTTGCCCCGCTGCTGGCAGCTGGCGACGCCGTTCTCCCAGCCGTCCACCGTACCGACAAACTCCCACTCGCGGATGTAAGTAGCGCTGTCGGTAGCCTGACGGGCCTGCTCCCGGCCAAAGTAGAAGCCGGGCGAATAGTGGCGGTGACTGGTGCGGGTCAGCTCAGCCAAAACCTCTTCCGGCAGCTCGAAGTTCTCGTTCATCGGGTCGGCCAGATACTGGTCGAGGGCGCGGCGGTAGGCCGCCGTCACGCTGGCGACGTAGTAGAAAGTCTTGGCGCGGCCCTCGATTTTGAGGCTGTCCACGCCCGCGTTGCAGATGAGGTCGAGAAAGGGCGCGGTACACATATCGTTGGCGTTGAGGATGTAGCTGCCGTTCTCGTTCTCGCCGATCTCATAGAGCTGCCCCGGGCGGGTCTCCTCGCTGAGATAGTACTTCCAGCGGCAGGGCTGGGCGCACTGGCCGCGGTTTGCGTCGCGGCCTGCCATGTAGTTGGAGAGCAGGCAGCGGCCCGAGACGCTCATGCACATGGCGCCGTGGACGAAAGCCTCAATTTCCAGCTCCGGCGGGGTCTTGTCGCGGAGGGTGGCGATGTCCTGCAGGGTCATCTCCCGGGCCAACACCACCCGCTTCGCGCCCATATTGTAGGCGGCGCGGGCAGCGGCCCAGTTGGTGATGCCGGTCTGGGTGGACATATGGACGTCGATGTCGGGCGCGAACGTCTTGCAGGCGTCCAACACGCCGAGGTCGGCCACGATGAAGGCGTCCACACCGGCGGCGGCAGCGTCCTTGATGGCCTGAGGCAGACGGTCAGCCTCCTCGTTGGTGGGCAGGGTGTTCATGGTCAGGTAGACCTTGCGGCCCCGGGCGTGGGCATAGATGACGCCCTCGCTCAGCTGCTCCGGGGTGAAGTTGGTGGGTGCAGAGCGCATCCCGAACTCGGGCAGAGCGCAGTAAACGGCGTCCGCGCCGTAGTTGATGGCATACCGCAGGCGCTCGAGGTCGCCTGCCGGGGCCAGAAGTTCCGGTATCTGTAACATGGTATTCCTCTTTTACTTCATACTTTTATTAACTTTAGCCGCCTCATCGCAGTTTTTCTGGTGGTCTGCGTAGGTGCGGGCGTAGTAGTAGTGACCGGCAAGGTCGGTGACGAAGAAATAGGCGTCTTTCACCTCATCGTCGGGCTGCGGGTCAAGCGCCGCACGGATGGCCGCGATGCCGGGGTTGGAAATCGGGCCGGCGGAGAGGCCGGTGCAGGCGTAGGTGTCGTAGGCTTCCAGAATGTTCTCCGGGATGCTGTCCCAGCCGCCGTAGTAGGGCGCGACCCAGTTCCAGAGGTAGTTGTTGTCGGCGTCGCTCTGGACGTGGCTGGACGTGTTGCTCTGCAGTTTGGGGTAGGGCGAACCCTCGGCCAGACGGTTGCGGAACACCTGCGCCACATTATCGTCCTGATCGTTGCCGGCCTCCTCCTGCACGAAGGACGCCAGAGTGACCACCTCGGAGAGGGTCATCCCCTGCTTTTCCATTTCGGCATACATCTCATCGGTGATCTGCTTGTCGAAGTGAGAATAGAACGTCTCAACGTAATGATGGACGGTGTCATCCTTCAGGAAATCGTAGGTATCCGGGAAAAGATAACCCTCGCACTTGAGGAAGCGGTCCGGGGCGTCCTTGTCGTCGGGGACGTACTGCCAGAACCTGTACTGGCTGAAATCGCCGGTGTTGGCCTCCTTGAGGAAGTCTTCGGCGCTACACAGCCCGGCGTCTTCCATTTTTTTCGCAATGGCGATGGCCGTTGTACCCTCGGGGAAGGTCAGCCGGACACTGTCGGCCTTCGCGTAGGCGGAAAGTGCCTCGATGATGTCGTCGTAGGAGCTGCCGGGGGCGAGGTCGAACTCACCGTATTGGAGCTTGCCTGCCGCGCCCTGTTTGCCTGCATACCAGCGGAAGACGTGGGGGTACTTGATGACGCCCGCCGTCTTGAGCTTCTGGGCGATGGCTGCCACGCCGCTGCCCTGCTGGATGCTCACACTCACCGGTTCGCCAGCGGAAGCACTGCCGTTGATCTCTTTTCGGATGGCCAGCAGACAGCCGCCCGCCGCCAGTACCAGGATCAGCAGCACGATCAGAATCATTTTCGCTGCGCCGCCTTTTCTGCTTTTTCTATGTTTTGCATCGTGTGCCATGTACACACTCCTTTACCATTCCGTTCAGCTTTCCATCATCAGCCGCATATAGCTTTCTTCCACGTCGAAAGGCTCCGCGTCGAACCGTATCATGCCGTAGTCCTGCCGGGTGCCTTCGCCGAGGAAAAGGTTCTGAGCCGCGCCCACTGTGATGACGGCGCGCTCCACGATGACTTCCTTCTCCCGGGCCGCTTCCATCAGCACCTCGGCGGAGCGGTCGTCTTCGGCCATCAGCTCCACAAAATAGAGGGTGTCCTCCCGGCGGAAGTAGATGCCGTAGCCCTTCTCGCTGGACACGATGGTCGCGCCCCGGGCGTAGAGGTCGGTCAGCACGACGGCCATCTGCTCCGGCGGGAACTGGACGGTATCGGGATAGAAGCGCTCCCGCAGCTCACAGAGCTTGCGGGCCGTCACGGAGTCGAATTCCGCCTGACTCCACAGGTTGCGGGACACCTCCCGGGGCAGGCAGCGGAGGGCAAAAGCCCGCTGGAAACCCTTGTTTTCCAGCAGCGCGGCCTGCTCCTGTCCGGCCGGAACGGCCACGGTGAAGCCCGCGCCCCGCAGCTTCTGCTGCGCACAGAGATAGTCCACGAGTCCTGCCAGAAGCAGGCTTCCCTGCCCGCAGAGGCCGTAGAGGTAACTGCCGCTGCGTCCCTTGAGGGTGACGGGGACTGCCAGCGCCGCAGCGACTATCTCGTCATTTTCCTCAGCGACGTAGATATTTTCCACCCCGGCGAACTTTTCCAGAGCAGTCTTGATGAACTCGGCGCTGTCGCCGCGTTCTTTCTGCCACAGTGCCACGACTGCCGCCTCATCCGACGGCTGCATCAAACGATACATTGATAGTATCCCTCCCATTTTCGCGGTTATCCGAGTTCTTTTTCCGCCAGCGCCCGCACCTCGGCCTGAATATCCTCGATGGTGCGCATGGCTCCATTTTCCGTGCAATGGACGGTGGCCCAGCCCAGATGCTCTGCGCAGTACTCGGCGGCACGGCGGCTGCGGGCCAGATATTCGATGTCCTTTTCGTGGACGTCCTTCCTGCTCTCGTCGCCGTGGTAGCGGCCGGTCATGAGCTTCTGGCTCACGGCGGGGTCTACCTGTAAGTACACCACAGCGTCCGGTGCGGGCAGGCCCAGCAGCCTGTATTCGTAGTCAAAGGCCCAGCGGAGGAAATCGTCCCACTGCTCCGGCGGGAGCTTGGAGCACTGATGCACCGCGTTCGACGTGGTGTAGCGGTCGGCAATGACGATGCCGCCCGCCTCGTAGAAGCTGCCCCACTTGGTCTTATAGCTGGCGTACCGATCCACCGCATAGAAGCTGGACGCCGCATAAGGGTTGACGTCGTCGGGCTTGTCGCCGAACTGACCGGAGAGGTACATCTTTACCAGCGCACTGGAATCGCTCTCGTAGTCCGGAAAGGTGATCTCCATCACCTTTCGACCGCTCTCGGCCAGATGAGAGGCCAGCAGCTTTGCCTGGGTGGCCTTGCCGGAGCCGTCCAGCCCTTCGATGACAAGAAGCCTGCCCTTGCTCATTCTGCCTTCTCCCCTTTCAGCGCGGCGTACTGGGCGCGGACCTCAGTGGTGCGTCCGCAGCACATCTTGCCCTCCGGGCAGGGGCCGGACACGCAGGCCGGGCCGGCGGTGCGGAAGATATGGGGTGCCACCGGGTAGACCAGCCGCCCTGCCGTATCTCCCACTGGGCGCGGCTGCAGCAGCGCAGGTGGAAGAAGTTCTGCAGGCTGCGGGCGTTCATGGTCACCACCATCTTGGTCTCGCAGGCGTTGGGCAGCACGAAGCGGGCGTCCTCGTTGGCCTGCTTGGAAGCCTTGGCCCGGGCCTGCTTTTCGGGCAGACCCTCAGCCATCAGGCGGGCGGTGTGGCCGTCTTCCAGCTTCTGCACGAGGTCGAGGTAGCGCCTGGCGTCCTCGTTCATGCTCTCGATAAACGCTGCCTTTGCCTCGGGGATGGCCTCGATCTCGGGCGGGATGACGTAGCGGAAATCGTCCAGACGGACATACCGCTGACTCTGGACGCTGAAGGACGCGATGCGGTGACGGGTGATCTGGGTCAGCAGGGTACGGCTGACTCCCTCGATGCCGAAGGTGAAGCTTGCGTGCTCGATGGGGCTGGCGTGGCCCAAATCGCTGAGCATGGTCAGGAAGCGGGCAGTCTTTTCCTCATCCAGCCCGTCCAGCAGGTCGGTGATGTGGGCGTCGGAGTAGCAGAGCTTCGCCGCGGCCGCCACGACCTTCTCCGGCTCCGGCGTATGTGCTATCAATCGGACAGTCATCATTTTTTCTCATTCCTCCGTCGTTATCTTCACAAGGGGCGCAAAGTTGGCCATGGTCTTTTTCACGCCCACCTTCTCGAAGCTGATCTCCACGATCTGGTCGCCGGCGGCGGGCTTGACTTTCAGCACCTTGCCGCGCCCGAAGACCTTGTGCTCCACGATGTCGCCCGGCTCATAGTGTTTGGGGCCGGTGGATGCCGCTGCCGGACGGGGCGAAGAC
>ENA-ORUA01003511-ORUA01003511.1-human-gut-metagenome-genome-assembly--contig:-NODE-3511-length-10649-cov-7.970549_pt1 | contig 10649 bp, 8 predicted proteins | sample MGYA00242076_ERZ509201 | MGnify/ENA primary metagenome ERZ509201 (study PRJEB26280, sample SAMEA2338863) | human gut metagenome | biome: human gut; feature: human-associated habitat; material: faeces...
CGAGGCTGGCCACGAGTACGGTGCAGCCACCGGCCGTCCCCGCCGCGTTGGCCCCATCGACCTGGTGGCAAGCCACTACGGCGTGTTCTGCCAGGGCTGCGATGAGGTTGCCCTGACCCTGCTGGACGTGCTGGACTACATGGAGAAGATCCCCATGGTCACCGGCTACAAGCTGGCCGACGGCACCATCACCAAGCGCTTCCCCATGGGCATGGCTCTGGACACCGCACAGCCCGTGGTGGAGTATCTGCCCGGCTGGCACTGCGATATCACTGCCGCCCGCAAGTGGGAGGATCTGCCCCAGGAAGCCCGCGATTACGTTGAGTATCTGGAAAAGGCTATTGGCTGCAAGATCACCTACATCTCCGTGGGTGCCGAGCGTGAGGCCTACATCCACCACAACGTCTGATCCGCGCCACAGAACCCGCCGCATTGAAAAGGAAGCGTGACTATGTTTGATATCATCACGGACAGCGCCTGTGACCTGACCCCTGAGACGGCCGCAACACTGAATATTGAGATCATCCCCTTCTATGTCTCGCTGGACGGTGAGCACTACCGCAAGGAAGGCAAGGAGATCGCCGTGCGCGATTTCTACCAGTTCATGGTAGATAACCCCTCGGCCTACCCCAAGACCAGCCTGCCTTCGCTGGAGGATTTTGAAACCGCCTTCCGGGCCCATGCCGAGGCGGGCCGCCCGGTGCTCTGCATCTGCTTTACCAGCAAGATGAGCGGCTGCGTGGGCAGTGCCCGCAACGCCCGGGAGCTGGTGCTGGAGGATTTCCCCGATGCTAAGATCGAGGTCATTGACAGCACCGCCGCCACCGTGACCGAATCCATCGTGGTGGAAAACGCGGTGGCCATGCGGGATGCAGGCTGTACGCTGGACGAAGCCGTGACTTGGCTGGAAGCGGAAAAGATCACCAACCAGATCTTCTTCACGGTGGGTAATCTGGACTACCTCATCAAGGGCGGGCGCATCGGCAAAGTCACGGGCCGTGCCGCCAACATTCTGGGCATCAAGCCCATGATCCTGTTCAAGGAGGGCGAGATCTTCTCCGCTGGCGTGGCCCGCGGCCGCCAGAAGAGCTTTGAGAAGGCCCTCGACCTGCTGATGACCTATCTGGCCGAGCACAACGGCACACCCGATGACTACTGCATCACGGTGGGCTACGGCTACGATGCCGACGAGGGCAAGCGGCTCTGGATGCAGACCCGCGCTGCCCTGCGCGCCAAGTACCCCACCTGCGAGTGCAATGTGGTCCTGCTGCAGATCGGCTGCACCATTGCCGTGCACACCGGCCCCTATGCGTTGGGCATGGGCGTGATGCGGCGGTGGAAAAAGGCTTAACCCCCATATAGTTTTCCCAGCTCCCCCGAAAGGGGGAGCTTTTTTGATACCGGTTATGCTCTGCTTTGTACAACCTCTCAGTCACGGCGAAGCGCGTGACTGAGAGGTTTAGTAACGGCAGCAGCTTACGGCTCAACCCCCCAGTCACCTACGGTGACAGCCCCCCTAATAGTGGGGCCCTTGGCAGGGAGATGACGTTTGACGGCAGAGGGGAACAGCAGCAAACCACAATGTATAACCGCAAAGTCTCCGGTTTCGCCAGAGGCTCCCCTACTAGGGGAGCTGGCGCAGAGCGCCTGAGGGGTTTAACGTACAAAAAAATCTCCCGATTCCGTTTGGAACCGGGAGATTTTTTCAGCCTTGATTTTTACGATGCACGATCACAGAAGACGGTGACACGGGTCTTGCCGCCGTAGGTGCAGGTGTACAGCACCAGGGCGTAGCCGCTGTGTTCCACTTCCTCCACACTGTGGGGGTCAAGCACTTCGACCTTGTTCACGACGTACTCATTCACGATGCCGTCCATATCGGTGAAGGTGACGCTGTCCCCCGCTGTGAGGGAGGTCAGCTTGCCGAAATGGCTCTCGTAGTTGTGCGCCGCAATGACCAGATCATCGGTGCGGGAAGAGCCGAACTGGCGGCAGGGGGCGATCTTCAGGCGGGGGTAGCTCCACTCGCTCATCACCGGCAGATCAATGCCGATGGCGGGGATGGAGATCTCACCCACATATTCGTTGCCGTCGATCTCCACCACCGGGAGCTCGGGGTCCAGGGGGCCGCTCTCTGCCTCCGGTTCCGGGGTCTCCACCTTCTGCTGAAGGTCGGCCACCACGGTCTGGGCCTCGGCACCGGCGTGGGCATCCTCGTAGCGGTTGTAGGCGTACAGGCCGCCAGCCGCCAGCAGGAGCACCACACCCAGCACGATGCAGATAAGCCCGGGGGATACTTTACGCATTCTTTTCACGTTTCTTGCTGCGCTCCATCAGGTAGGCTCCCACGGCCACCAGCACCAGACCGCTTACCGTCAGAACAGGGATGGGCCAGTTCAGCTGACCGGTCTGGATCAGTTTGGGGCCTTCGGCCGGGCGGGCATCCGCCACCACGCTGGCCGGGGCGGTGGGCTCCGGTGCACTAGGGGTGGTGGTTTCAGTCACGGTCGGGCGGGCATCTGCCGGGGCCGGGTTCTCCGGCGTGGAAGGGGTGGGCGGGGTGACGGGATCAGGGTCATACGGGTCCGGGTAGTACGGGGTCTCGATGGCCTTGTAGCTGTTATTGAAGGTGATGCTGCTCACCTTTTCGTCCATCAGGTCGGCCTGTGTGTGCACGGCCATCCGGGCCACCAGCTTGTCGTTGTCCCACACCACGGAAACCCGCAGATAGTACACGGTTTCATCGTAGGTGCCGCGGGTGTTGACACCGGCGCGCTGGCGCACGGTGTAAACGTAATAGCCGGGCTTGGTATAATTGATGGGGCCAAAGCTGCCGGTCTCGCCGTCGGTGATCTCCAGAGTGGTCACCTCGGGCAGGGGCGCATTGTCCACAGCCTCAAGTTCCACAGTCAGTGTTTCCTTTGGGAGAGGTGTTTCCCCCGTGGACTGAATGGAAACCGGAAGCTCCTGCAGCTGTGTATGCTGGTCAGCCGCGGTGGCCGCAAATGCCGCCGGCTGACACAGGCAGAACCCCAACGCAAGCGACAGGAGTGCTGCCGCGATTTTACGGAACCTCATTTCATCCTCTCCTTTATGAATCCGACGCGGACGGGATCATCCACGCCAGAAGAATGGTGCGTGCATCGGTAAACTCCGTTGAACAGGTGGACAGCGCCAGCACCTGAGCGTCATCGCCCGCCGCTTTCATGGCGGCCAGCGTTTCGGTGTTCAGGTTCAGGGCGTTCTCCTGCGCAAAGGTGTACAACCCCTGCAGGTCGCTGTCCCAGCGCTGGGGCTGGAAGATCGCGCTCTCAGACGAAGGGACCAGCAGACATGCAAAGGTTTGAAGATCATAGGTGCGGTCGGGCAGGATCAGCTCACCGGTGGTGTTCTCTGCAAAGAACTCTGCGTCCTTGTACAGATCCAGATCACCGAACATCTTGCTCTCTTCCATGTGGTGACCATACAGCAGAGAGTAAGGGTCGGTGAAGTTCTTGTCGCAGTTCACATCCAGAAAGATGCTGCCTGCCAGCGAGAAATCACCGTAGACATCGGTGTTCACATAGGTAAAGTTGTCCTCGCCCTGTACCACAGGGTAGTCGATGGCGGTGTTGTCCAGTGTGACCCACGCGCAGACATCCGGGTTGATACCCAGCAGCTCCTCAAAGCTTGCGCCGTTATCCGCGCCCGCCTTGGGCTTGAACTGCAAAAGCTCTGCCTGAACATTGTCTGCGGCGGCGTACACCTGCGAGTTGTCCCACAGGGCATAGGCTGAATACGCCCCGGCGACCACCAGGAACAGCACGACCACCGCGCTCACCAGAAAGTCGGCTGCCCTCAACGCTTTTCTCTGCCAGTTGATACAGCCCACCTCCGGTTAAGCAAATTCAAATAAGTGGTTATTCGTTAGGTTTGTGCTGGGATAACCCCCCAGTCACGCTTCGCGTGCCAGCCCCCGCTAATAGGGGGGCCCTTGGCATGGCGCAAAGCTTCACGGTTTTGCCAAGGCCGCCCCTACTAGGGGCGGTGGCATCCCGCAAGGGATGACGGTGGGGTTTAATCTACCGCGAGCAATTACTCCTCGTCGCGGCGGCGCTTGTTCAGCATCAGGGCCACACCACCAATGGCAACAATGGCCAGCATTGCAATGTAAGGTGCATTGTCCAGCACAACGCCCATGTCGGGGGAATCAGGATTGGTGTTCTGGAAGGCTGCAGTCACGACAGTATTATTAACAGTACCCTTGATCTTAGTAGTCTCAGTGGTATCAAATGCAGTATCAGTAACAGTAACAGTGTACTTCACATTGTCAACAGTAACAACAACAGCACCAGCTTCTACCTGAGAACCATCCTCGTAAATTTCATACTTAATACCAGCAGGCAGGTTGGAAAGTTTCAGAAAATCATTGTGACGCAGAGTAACAGTATATTCCTTATCCAGTTCCAGATATGCATTCTGAGAGATTGCAGTAGTGCCATCCTTAAGGGTTGCAGTTTTGCTCAATTCTGCAACCTGAGGTCCCTTATACAGACCAGTATCAGTATTATTCTGCAGGGCATCTGCCTTAGTGAACTTAATCTTAAAGGTAAAGTCCTTGCTCAAGTTGCCAAGTGCACCATGGACAGTCTTGCTCAACTTCAAATTCTGAATGTTGCCATCACCATACTTATTCTTAAAAGCATCGGTGGCCAGAATCTTATTACCCTCGCTATCATACAGAGCAACAAAATAACCAAAATCAGCAGTAGCAGTAGAATCAACTTCCTTTGCATTGACCTTGCTGATGACCATCTTCACGGTACCACGCTCAGCAGTCACAGACTGGTATGCCTTGTCCATGCTCTCAACGATGGTAAAAGTATACTTACCAACAGACTTGCCTTCAGTCAGCTTCGCAACATCCAGCTTAAAGGTGCCAGTATAGACACCATTATTTTTTTCGCCACCCTTAGAAGTATAATTACCTGCGTTAAATTCCACCGATTTAGTATCCAGTGCTGTACCGGTAGTTTCCGTACCCTCATAAACATTAAAGTTAAACTTCATGCTATCGGGTGCAGTACCACTAACAACCGTCAGAACCTTGGTCAGGTCAATTTCAGCCTTACCATCAACCGGCACAAACATCTTCGCATTGTATTCGCCAGCTGTGCCCTCATAGCTAGCATCAACTTTATTGCCTTCCGTCGCAAACGCTGCGGTTGCGCCGACGGTGAGCATCATGGCGGCAGCCAGAACGCCCGCGAAGAATTTCTTCAGTTTCATTGTTATTCCTCCCTAGTAAGAAATAGTTCGTACTCCTGTGCCGCGGCCCAAACTCCGCGGTTCACAGGCAGGATGCCGGCAGCTTCTTCCGGCCTCCGTGGTATTACAGACTGCGTCGCCGCAGTAGTGTAATTACTTTTGCTTGCACATCCTCCAGCGGAACCGGGCCAAAGTCCCGGCTGTCCTCGGATTGTGTGCGGTAATCGCCCAGCACAAAAAAGCAGCCCTCCGGCACCGTGTAGGGGTACTCCAGCGCGTCTTTTGCGTAGGTGGGGTAGAGGATCTCGCCGCTCTGCACCGCGCCGTTCACCACAAGGGTGCCGCTGTCGTCCAGAGCCACAAGGTCACCCTCGCGCCCAAGGATGCGGCCCACCCGGAGCTTGCCGCCCTGGGTGTAGACCACAACGTCGTTTTTTGCGTAGGTTTTTTGCAGGCGGTAGCAGATAAGCAGGTCGCCATCCTTTACCGCGGGGAACATGCTGCTGCCTTTGGCCTGCGTGAGCAGGAACACCTGCGTGAACAGCACCCAGGCGCACAGCAGGATCACCACAACGCGGCCCAGCAGGCTGATAAAATCCTGCCGGTTCTCAGCGTCCAGCCTGCGGCGGCGCACCGCCTTTGCCCCCTGCTTCAGGGCTTCATTGTCCAGCGGGTGCATCGGAATGCGCCTCCTTTTGGGGGTCAGAGCTGTCAACTTTGGTGGTATCCAAGGGCAGGCTTCCGGTCTGCTGCTCCAAGAGCACGTTATAGCGGGTGCGCTCGGCGCGGATGGCGGCTTCGTACAGGGCGTAAAGCTCTTCCAGCTTCTTCCACATTGCCGCTTCGTCCACGCCGCCCAGCAGGTTCTTGCGGAATTTCACCGTTTTGTACCACTGGATGATTGCTTCCTGCTCCGGGCTGATACAGCTTTCCTCTGCACCGGCCAGCCGCTGGGGCGCTTTCTTCTTCGCCATGCGGTCAGCCCCCTTTAGTCATCTTCCTTACGGTGCTTGCGCAGCATCAACAGGGCAACGCCGCCAGCCACCACAGCAAGGATGACAATGTAAGGCAGGGTGTCGAGGAGAACACCGGTGTCGGGGAAGAGGGTGCAGTGGTTGGTAAAGGCAAGCGTCTTAGCGTCCGTACCAATCGTCACACTTACTTCTCGCCCATTCTCAGGTGTTCCGGAACCAACCACATAGCTGGTCTCGTACTTTTCGCCCTTATAATCGTCCTCTACAACCTTGTACTCGCCACTCGGCAAATTTTTGAAGGTAATCGTAGCACCGTCTTTCAGAGTAAACTTGCCATTACCATCATTCAACCATTGAGCACCATCACTAACCTCGATATTATCCTCAGTGATGTTGTTTACTGGTTTACCATCTTTGGTAATCGTAAAGGTAAAGGCTTTGTTGGTATCGCCAAGTTTACCGGTAACGGTTTTGGTAACAGTCAGGTTTGCGGAAGCAGGCACATACTTTGCGTAGAAGGTTGTATCTGCACTAATGGTATCCTCTGTAAAATTGAACTTGCTTTCAGATGTAAAGTTCTTATCCGTATACCATCCCTCAAATTTATAAACGGTTCCATCCGCTGTTTCTTTTGTTGCCGGGCAATCTGCTTCAGTTTGACCTGCGCGGAGAACATCCGGACGATCGATATTACTCAGCGAAATCGAAGTACTCCCTTCTGGGACAGTAAATGCTCCGCCATAATCACGCACTAGAGCAAAGGTATCTTTACCCACATCCTGAACCATAAACTTGACGTTGATGTGCGTTGTATCATGGAGCACTATCAGACCATCCAGATGGTACGTCATTTTATTACTGCTGACCGACGAAATCGGAGATTTATATATACCACTCGTGTATTGGGATTTATACTGCTTTTCATTCGTCCAGTCTCCGTCCTTGCCGTTTTTGCCGGTGTTAGCTCCACCCACAGCAACGACCTCGTACCATTCAATTGTGTACGTGCCGCCATAATTCTTCTTTGCGGTATCTGACTCCCAACTACTCGGTTTTTCCAGATAATAGTAATCCTTGTATTGGCCATTCTGTTTAATCGGAATCACAGGAAACTGTCCGGAATCAACTATAATTTCAGTTCCCAACTTCGTATCAATGTCGGCCGTGTCATAAATTGAGGTACGCTTATTGTAATTGCTCGGAGCAACTACATTTGAAATCGTACCAACGGCCATGCCGTTCCACGCTTTATTTTCAGCTTTACTACCATAGTAATCACCCGAATAGCCCAAAACCTGCGTGTAAACATAAAGATTATAAGTGTCTTTCTGATTGCTTTCCACAACTGTAATATTCAGCTCATCGCCGTTACTAAGCTTATGTTTATCATCTGCTTTGGGGTCACCGTGGCGGTGGTTAATCGTCAACTCACCCGTTTTCGTAACCTTTAACCGTACTGTTTTGAAGGTATCTCCCACACCATAAATTTCGTCAACCAAATTCCCATTGCTGTCAACAAACTTCGCTTCACCGGGGTTTTTCTGATTCGGTGTAATTATCCATTTATGTTCGTAGTGCGATTTTCCGTTTTTGGATCGCAGTGTAATCGTTGCGCCAACCGGAACTTTTGCATCACCCTGAATGCTGCTGATTGTAGCAATCCCATCATTCACATTCGGGTACTCAACGCCATCGATCTCAATGCTGACGATCTCAATGCCGTCATCATCGAAGTCCTCACTTCCCTGATCCGGGTATTCCAGCGCAAGCACAAAGGGGCTGAAGCTGGAGGTCTCAAAGGTCAGAGTGCCATTCTGATAAGAAAGGACATCCAGTGTCTCCACGCTGCCGTCGTCTTTCTTGTGGAGCACCTTCAGCGCATCAACAGTGAGCGCTCCCATTTCTTCCATTGCTGCGACATCCGGCAGTTCGTTCAAGCCAGAAACAGTAACGGTAGCCTTCTGGCCATTGGCAGGCTGCACCGTTTCGCCCTTGGCGTTCTTGGGGGAGATCTTCAGGCCCAGAAGGGGCTGCATCCCCTGAAGCTCACTCTTGTAAGTATTACAGAACTCCGTCATGGAGTTATCGCCCATGTGGCTGACGCTGACGTGGTCTGCGGCAGAGGGCAGATTTTTCACCTCTACCGGCAGATTGACGCTCTTCGTGTTGCCGTCCTCGTCCTCGTAGGAAGCAGCGGCCTTGGCAGTCAGATCCACAGGCACGGGGTTCTTGTCCACCAGATCCTCGTGATCCACGTCCTCTTCCTCATCGGAACCCACGGTGCCGTCCTTCCATGCGGCGTAGACGTTCACGGTGGTGGTCTTGTCGTCCAGAATGTTGCTGGTGGGGTCGGTGAGATTCAGGCGCACCCGGTTGCCAAACTCGTCCAGCGTGTACCAGTAGTCAAACAGCCGCAGTTCGCCCTTGGGGTCCCGGTTGGAGGAAGGGGTATTGATGTAGCTGCTGTAATCCGCAATGGTCTCTGCCCGGGGCACAGCCTGAATGAAGTACAGGTTCCACAGAACCTCACCGTTCCGGGCCAGATACTCGCTCTCCGTCATATTGTTGATCTGTGCCTGAGCGGTAATGTCCTGCAGGTCAAGGGTGTTCAGCTCCTTCAGCCAGAAGCGGTAGACCACCATATCCTGCAGCTTTTTGATCTCGTCGCCGGAAACGACCACTTTGTCATCAGGCTTTTCCACCACGTCGTCCTCGCCGGACCACTGGGTCTCGGGTTCGGGGTCGGTACCGGTGCTGGAGCTGGGGCCGTACTCAATGACGGTGCCCCACTCTGTTTCCTTAACGTTGGGGCCGCCGTCGAGGTTGTCCTCGCCGCCCTCTACGGGCCGGGTGGCAACTTCGTCCTCGCCAAAACCGGCAGCTTCGCCGCCGTCTACAGGCCGGGTGGCTTCCTCCTCGCCAAAACCGGCAACTTCGTCGTCAGGATAGGATGCCTCGCCGTCATCTACGGGCCGGGAGGCCTCTTGATGAACCTGAGGATCGATCAGACCCTCCGTTGCAAACACCGGCACAAGGCAGGTGCAGATGACCGCAAGCGCCAGACAAAGCGCAAAAACACGCTTCACCAGCCTATCTTTTTTTCCGTGATGATTTTTCCGCACAGTGGAGCCCTCCCTGCATCATAGTATTTTTGGCAAAACCGGAGGAAAAGATATCCAACTTTTGTCGGTTTTCTTTCCCTTGGCAGGTTATTTTTACCAGACACATCATTATCGTAATTATAGCATATATATCCAGTATTTTCAATAGTGAAATTTTATTTTTTCTTCCCCTTTTCATACAAAATATTCTGCGATATACAGCACGTTATGAACCGTCGCAATATCATTGCGGGGAGTAGAACAGTCCGACTTATCCGCACGCCCGCCGCATTGATATATCACGCAGTTTTGTGTTGTATCTTCGCAGTTTCACTCTCTATAATACATGAAACGCAGATTCCTTTCACTTTTTTCGAAATTTTTTTAAAAAAAGTTTTCGGAGCCCTCTCAGTCAAAGCCTGACGGCTTTGCCAGCTCTCCCAAAGGGAGAGCCAATTGCGGCTCGACCTTCAGCGGCATTTACCGCCCAAAAGCTTGCCCAAAGCTCCCGTTTCCCTTGCAGATGCGTTGGCTCCCCCCTCGGGGGAGCTGTCGAGCGAATGCGAGACTGAGAGGGCGTGCCCCACCAAAAAGCGCCCCCATCACTCAAAGGAGCAATGGGGGCGCTTTACCATATTACAATGGGTTCCGCTTATTCAGCCTTGGGGGCTTCGGGAGCCTTTGCCTCCTCAGCCTTTGCGGCGAGCTCTGCCGGAGCGGCAGGAGCGGCAGCGGGCTTCGGAGCCTGCTTCACCACGGGCTTGGGGGGATTCGGATCGTCCTTCAGCGGGAAGAGGATGATGTGCTTGGGGCACTTCTGGGCGCACATGCCGCAGCCCTTGCACTTGTCGTAGTCCACACGGGCCACGCCGTCCACAACGTGGATGGCATCAAACTTACAGGTGCGCTCGCACATGCCGCAGGCAATGCAGGAAGTGGTGCAGGCCTTCATGGCAACGGGGCCCTTATCCTGATTGGAGCACATGACCACGGGCTTGCGGGGGCCGCCAGCGTCGATCATAATGACGTGCTTGGGGCAGATGTTGGCGCAGGCACCACAGCCGGTGCACTTGTCCTTGTCCACCTTGGCCACGCCGTCCACAATGTGGATGGCATCGAACTTACACACCTTGGTGCAGTCGCCCAGGCCGATGCAGGCAAAGGTACAGGTCTTGGGGCCGCCGTACAGGGTCGCAGCAGCGGCACAGGTCTGGATGCCCTTGTACTCGTAGCTGGGCTTGCAGTGCTCGGAGTTGCCCTGGCACTGGACCACAGCCTTCTTCTCCACAGCGCTTGCCTCGCCGCCCATGATCTTGGCAATGGCAGG
>ENA-ORUA01003519-ORUA01003519.1-human-gut-metagenome-genome-assembly--contig:-NODE-3519-length-10628-cov-3.032725_pt1 | contig 10628 bp, 7 predicted proteins | sample MGYA00242076_ERZ509201 | MGnify/ENA primary metagenome ERZ509201 (study PRJEB26280, sample SAMEA2338863) | human gut metagenome | biome: human gut; feature: human-associated habitat; material: faeces...
GTTTTTGTGGAATTGTCATCAATAAATTCAGGGGTGATGTGGATATCTTAAAACCAGGACTGGCTATGCTTGAAGATTTGACAGGTAAACCGGTACTTGGTGTTATTCCAATGGAAAAAATTGATGTGGACGATGAAGATAGTTTATCTGACCGCTTGAATCAGAAAACAATTACCGAGGGAATTGATGTTGCCGTTATCCGTCTTCCTCATATATCTAACTTTACCGATTTCAGTGTTTTTGAATTAATTGATGGGGTTTCTCTTCGTTATGTTACCGATAAAAAAGAACTTGGAGACCCAGATCTGATTCTTCTTCCGGGAACAAAAAATACAATGGGAGATATGGAATGGCTTATCGAGAGCGGATTAGAAGGTGCGATTATCCGCGCAGCAAGAACAACAAGAGTTATCGGAATCTGTGGAGGATTCCAGCTTCTTGGTAAGGAAATGCATGACCCGGACGGAGTAGAACATGGAGGGGATATGCGTGGACTTGGACTTCTCGATACCAAAACAATATTTAAAGAAGCGAAGACAAGAACGAGAATTCATGGACATATTTCTGAAGAACACAATATTTATAACCTTGATAATTTATCCGTAGAGGGTTATGAGATTCATATGGGAACAACAGAAAATCTTGGGGAAGCAATTCCAATGATTACTCTTGAAGATGGAAGAACCGATGCATACATGACAAAAGACGGCCGTGTATGGGGAAGTTATCTGCATGGAATCTTTGATAATGAGGACCTCGTATTTGCTCTTGTGCAGGATATTATGAAAGAAAAGGGAATTAATCCTGCAGAAAATCATCTTAGTATAGCGGAATACAAAGAAATACAGTATAATAAGCTCGCAGATTTAATTCGAAACAGTCTGGATATGGATGCAATTTATAAAGTATTATTTGGAGAGAAGAAAGAGATGGTTCGTTGCGCTGGAAAAAAAGATGATACTTCTGGAAAAGGCTTAGTTCATATTTACTGCGGAGACGGCAAAGGAAAGACAACGACCAGTGTTGGTTTAACGATCCGTGCAGCAGGAAGCGGCAAGAAGGTTCTTTTCTATCAGTTCCTTAAAGATAACAGTTCCAGCGAAAGAAATATTCTCGAAAAAGTTCCTGGGATCACTTTAGTAAGAGGAAGAGAAATGCAGAAGTTTACATTCCAGATGAATGAGCAGGAACTTGACGAACTTCGTATTTATAATAATGAAATGTTAGACAAGCTTTTTGAAATGGCGAAAGACTACGATATGTTAGTTATGGATGAAAGTGTATATGCGATAAAAAGTAATCTTCTTGACGAGGAGAAATTAATCACACATCTTGAAGAAAAACCAGTTGGTTTAGAAGTTGTTCTTGCGGGAAGAAATCCTTCACAGAAATTAATGGATCATGCAGACTATGTTTCCGAGATTCAGAAAGTAAAACATCCATTTGATCACGGTGTAAGTTCCCGTGTAGGAATCGAGCTGTAGCAATGGCATATTTTCCGATATTTACACAAATCGATGGAAAACGATGCCTTATTGCAGGCGGTGGAAAAGTTGCAGCGAGAAAGGTATATACGCTGCTTCAATACGGTGCAGATGTTGTAGTAATGGCAGAAAAAGTGTGTGGAGAAATCAAAGAAGTTTTACCTGAGGAAAATGTTTTTGAAGGCGTTTTTAAATATATTCATAAAAATAGATGTAATAAAAATGAATGGGATATAGATGAAAATAAATATGATACAGAGTTGGAAAACACTCTCGATAAAAGATATAGTTCTAATAGTAATCTAAAAAACATTTCTTATGATTTGGAAATCTCAGAGAATTTACTGGAAAGTTTATCAGCAGATTTATCAGAAGATTTATTAAAAATCAGAAAAAATATCTTTTTAGAAAAGGAAATTGGCAAAGCTTTTCTTGTTGTAGCAGCCACAAGTAATCGTGAGGAAAACCACCATATTGCAGAACTTTGTCACGCTTATAATGTCCTTGTAAACGTAGCAGATTCTGAAGAAGAATCCAGTTTCATTTTCCCATCGGTTGTCCGCAAGGGAGATATTAGCATTGGGATTAACAGTGGGACAGGAAGTCCGACCGTATCCAAGCACATTCGCAAACAAATAGAAAAAGCTGTTCCGGATTATTATGCAGATATTGCAGTTTTTATGGGGAAACTCCGCGAGTATGTAAAGGCAAACTTTAAAGAAGAATCGCAGCGGCGGTATATTTTAAAAACAGCGGCAGCAGAGGCATTTGCAGAAGAAAGAGTTCTCACCCAAAAAGAAATAGAAGAAATAATAAGGCAGGGACCAAAATGATTGAATTAGTAGAAGACAAATTAGACATAGATACCTATCTCGAACTTCGCCAGTCCGTTAATTTTAGAAAGTTAACAAGGGATCAGGCGAAAAAGGGACTTAGCAACAGTATGTATACATTAGTTGCATTTAAAGACGGAAAGGCAGTCGGCATGGGCAGAATCGTAGGAGATGGAGCGATTATCTGCTATGTACAGGACTTGATTATTCGTCCAGAAGTACAGGGCGAAGGTATCGGTGGACTTATTTTGGAGACTTTGAAGAAATTTGTCATTCAGGAAGGCTATGAAGGAACAACAATGATGTTCGACCTGATGTGCGCTAAAGGAAGAGAAGAATTTTATAAAAAGCATGGATTTATTGCCAGACCAACCGAGAACTTAGGTCCGGGGATGATTCAGTTTATTCAGATTGGGGAAGAGGGTTAGAGCGTGTTTGAAAAATCTCCCGCAAATTGTAATGCACATCTTACAGAAAGCATTTTTCAAACACATTCTAGTAAAGTTGCTTTTTATATTCAGTGTGGTAAAATATAAGCGTTAAAATTGTACTTTTTGTAACTATTTGGGATTGTGTCATTTTACTGGATATATGGCTTAAGATTACAGAAGCAATATGTTTTGTGTTTAGTAAAGTTCTGGATAGTTGTTATGTTTTAATAGTATTTATACAGATAGGAGAATATATTATGATTAGAAGAAGACGTCTTCGTGCAACAGAAAACTTACGTGCATTAGTTCGCGAAACATCGGTAAGTGTATCCGATTTAATTTACCCATTATTTGTTATCGAAGGAAATGATATCAAGAATCCAATTGATTCTATGCCAGGAATTTATCAGTATTCCCTCGACCGTATAGATGAGGAATTAGACCGCATTCGTGAGGCAGGAGTAAAGGGAGTTCTTTTATTCGGAATTCCTGCACATAAGGACGAATGTGGAACAGAAGCATACAACGAACATGGAATCATTCAGGAAGCAATCCGCTATATTAAAAAAGTATTTCCTGAATTAGTTGTAATCGCTGATATCTGTCTTTGTGAATATACTTCTCACGGACACTGTGGACTTATCAAAGATGGTATCATTTTAAATGATGAGACACTTCCTTTACTTGCAAAAACTGCCGTAACATGCGCTCAGGCAGGAGCAGATATGGTAGCACCATCTAATATGATGGACGGTCACATCGCAGCAATTCGTGAAGCTTTAGATGAGGCAGGATGCAAGATGACACCAATCATGGCTTACAGCGCAAAAATGGCTTCCGGATATTATGGACCATTCCGTGACGCAGCCCATTCTGCACCAGGATTTGGCGATAGAAAAACATACCAGATGGATTACCATAATCCAAGAGAAGCAATGCGTGACATTCAGGATGACATTGATGAAGGAGCAGATATCATCATTATCAAACCAGCACTCGCCTTCCTGGATATTTTAAAAACAGCATCCTGGGAAACAGACATGCCACTCTGTGCATACAATGTAAGCGGAGAATACTCAATGGTAAAAGCTGCTGCTGCAAACGGATGGATTGACGAGAAAAAAATCGTTATGGAAAATATGATCGGAATGAAGAGAGCCGGAGCGCAGATGATTATTACATATCATGCACTTGATGTGGCAAAATGGCTGAGAGAAGAATAGAGATTTGCTGTAGGCAAGGGGGATGCCGCTGTAGAGAATGAGGTTAGTCGGATTGCCAGAAGAAGTATTGAGAAGAACCACTAAAAAATTTATTGATTTTGTTCCGTTGTGCTAAACGCTCCATTTTGCCCAATAAAACAGAAACTTCGGAAAAAGCAGTCCGAAGTTTCTATGGTCAAAATTCCGCAGCACAAAGTCATAAAATTCAATAAATTTTTTAGCGGTTCTTTTTTCGTATTTTTTGAGCAATCCGACAAAACTTTTACGGCGGCTTTTTGGATGGAGCTAGAATTTTATTTTGCCTGCGGCAAAATACTATTAACAGAAAAAGGAAGATATGCTTTCAGCGACCAACAGCCGAAAACATTCTTCCTTTTCCCGTTATGCAAAGTATAGTGATTAATCCTATTCAGAATACATGAAATGAATTAATCTGACTATATTATAATACATTTTTAGAAAAAAAGCGATAGCAAATTAAAAAAATAATGCAAAAAGGACAGTTTTTTATTTGCTTCAGAAATAAGAGACAGTTTGGGTAATGTGAATAAAGTCATATATGATAATACATTCTCAATTAGCTTGATAATGTTGAAAAAGATTCTCATTAAGGCTATACTAGAGTTAATTGCTACTTATATGGAAGTGTTCAAAAATAGAGTTTGGATGTTCATATGAGATTTATATAATTTATATATTTATATAGATAGAAGTAATTAAAACTAACGATAACTACAGGAGGAAGAAATATGACTTTAGCACAATTACCTGTGGGAAAAGAAGGAGTTATTGAGACGGTAGGCGGAGAGGGAAATCTGCGCTGTCGTTTTTTAGATATGGGCCTTATTCCAGGGACAAAAGTGAAAGTGCTTAAAATGGCACCGATGGGAGATCCCATACAGATTCATCTTCGCGGATATGATATTACGATTCGAAAAGAGGATGGAGAGAAGATAGTATTAAAGGAGGGATCTGTCCAGTGATTTTTGCTTTAATTGGTAACCAGAATTGTGGAAAGACGACGCTATTTAATCAGATGACAGGTTCGAATCAGCATGTTGGTAATTTTCCCGGTGTAACAGTAGATCAGAAGATGGGAAAGTTTACTACAGCTTCAGTGGATGGGACAGTGGTAGATCTTCCGGGAATTTATTCTCTCCGTCCCTATACGAATGAGGAAATTGTCACAAGAGATTTTCTTTTGAAGGAGAAACCAGACGGGATTATTAATATAGTGGATGCAACAAATATTGAGAGAAATTTGTATTTGACACTGCAGCTTATTGAGATGAGGATTCCGATGGTACTTGCCTTAAATATGATGGACGAGGTCCGAAATAATGGTGGTTCTATTAATGTAAAAGAAATGAGCCGTCTTTTAGGGATTCCGATTATTCCGATCAGTGCGATTCGGAATGAAGGTGTGGGAGATTTAATACATACTGCTTACGAAGTTGCGGAAAATAAACAATATCCAAAAGTCTATGATTTTTGTACGCCAGGCCCGGTGCATCGCTGTATACATGGTTTGTATCATCAATTAGAAGACCATGCCAGCCGAAGCGGGATGAATGGACGGTTTGCAGCGGTGAAAGTAATTGAGGGTGATGAGGATATTATTGAACGTCTGAAACTCTCAGAAAATGAACTTGAAATGATGGAGCACAGTATTATTGAAATGGAAAGAGACCGTGGACTTGACCGTAATGCGGCAATGGCGGACATGCGCTATAGTTTTATTGAAAATATTTGTGAGCAATCAGTAGTGAAATGTCAGGTCAGCAAGGAATATGAGCGAAGTGTGCAGATAGATAGTGTGCTCACAAACCGCTATCTGGCATTACCAGTATTTGCAGGCATTATGGTATTTATTTTCTGGATGACATTTGGCCCGTTTGGTTCATTTTTAAGTGATGCATTAAGTGCAGGAATTGACTGGGCTTCAAGAGGGACGAGCCAGCTGCTTACAAATTACGGAATTAATCCTGTTGTAAAGAGTCTTGTTATTGATGGAATTTTTACTGGAGTCGGAAGTGTGCTGAGTTTCCTTCCTGTCATTTTAATATTGTTTTTCTTTTTATCTATATTAGAAGATACAGGATATATGGCGAGAATTGCCTTTGTTATGGATACATTTCTCCGTAAAATTGGTCTTTCTGGAAGAAGTTTCGTACCGATGCTGCTCGGATTTGGCTGTTCTGTACCAGCAGTAATGGCAAGCAGAACTCTTTCTTCAGAAAGAGACAGGAATCTCACGATCATGCTTATTCCATTTATAAGCTGTTCGGCAAAAATTCCGATTTATACGGTATTTACAGCCGCCTTTTTCCCACATAGAGGCGTACTTGTTATGTCCTGCCTCTACTTTGGCGGAATCGTAATTGGAATTTTGATGGCATTAATTTTCAAAAAGGTTTTATTTGCCGGAAAGCCAATGCCGTTTGTCATGGAACTTCCGAATTACCGTTTTCCTTCTTTAAAAAGCGTTTTACTTTTAATGTGGGAAAAGGCAAGGGACTTCTTAGAAAGAGCATTTACGATTATCTTTCTTGCATCAATGATTATCTGGTTTCTACAGACATTTGACAGCCGGTTAAATGTTGTGACAGACAGTGCAAACAGTCTCCTCGCCATACTTGGCCATTTACTTGCACCAATCTTCAAACCACTTGGATTCGCAGACTGGAGAATTTCTACTGCCCTTGTAACTGGAATCACAGCAAAAGAAGCAGTAGTATCCACACTCAGCGTATTATTAGGAACCAATGCAGCCCATGTATCTGCCGCTCTCGGTACTTTATTTACCGTTCGTTCTGCAGTAAGTTTCCTCGTTTTCACACTATTGTATACACCTTGTGTAGCAGCAATTGCCGCCATTAAACAGGAAATGCATTCTACGTTGAAAACGATAGGAATTGTCATCATGCAGTGTGGCGTGGCCTGGATCACAGCATGGTTGGTATATATTGGTTCTGGAGTGATTTTGTAAGTGTAAGACAGACGAAACCGGAGAAGGAAGCCCCCAAAAGAATCATATACCCTTTATCTGTGACCTCAGAGCAAGTGCTGGATGCGAGCGCATGGAGCGAACGTTCAACATGCCGCGACTAATGGCACAGATAAAGGGGATATGATTTTTTTTTGAGCGTCTGCTTAATAAATTAAGAAAATTTATGTTTACTTCTTATAGTGGATAAGATAAAATAGGGATAAACACACAGATGGAAATATTCTACTGTGAAGAAAGGTGGTGGAAGTATGACTGTAATGTATTGGCTAGGAGCCGCAGCAATCTTTGTTGTAATTGAGATTATCACAATGGGTCTCACAACAATATGGTTTGCCGGTGGAGCTTTAGTAGGTGCAGTGATGGCTGCTTTTTCCCTGCCATTATGGAGTCAGATTATCGCATTTGTGATTGTGTCAGTAATTCTTCTTATTCTGACAAGACCGTGGGCATTGAAGTACCTTAACAGCAGAACGGTTCGGACGAATGCAGACAGTCTGATCGGACAGACAGCACTTGTAACGCAGGACATTGATAACCTCAATGCGAAGGGGCAGGTGAAAGTCGAAGGACAGATATGGACAGCGAGAAGTATTTCCGATGATGTACAGCTTCATGAAGGACAGAAGGTCATGATAGAATCTATTTCCGGAGTGAAGGTAATTGTAAAACCGATTTAAAAATGTACTCTTGGAATTTTTCTGTATTTGATTTTGTAAGAAGAATCCAAGAGTATATAAGGAAAAACAGGAGGTGTAACAAGTATGGCTGGAACTATTTTTATGATTATCATTATATTGTTAATCGTGTATATCGTAACATCCTGCGTGAGAATCGTACCGCAGGCACAGGCATATGTTATTGAGAGACTTGGTGCATATAATGGAACATGGTCCGTTGGAATGCATTTTAAAGTGCCATTTATTGACCGTGTTGCAAAGAAAGTTCTCTTAAAAGAGCAGGTTGTAGACTTTGCACCACAGCCGGTTATCACAAAGGATAATGTAACAATGCGTATTGATACTGTTGTATATTACCAGATTACAGATCCTAAGCTTTATGCTTACGGTGTAGACAATCCGATTATGGCGATTGAGAATCTGACAGCAACAACATTGCGTAATATTATTGGTGATCTGGAACTTGATTCCACTCTGACATCCCGTGAGACTATTAATACAAAAATGCGTGCGACATTAGATGAAGCTACAGATCCATGGGGAATCAAGGTAAATCGTGTGGAACTTAAGAACATTATTCCACCGACAGAGATTCAGAATGCGATGGAGAAGCAGATGAAGGCAGAGCGTGAACGTCGTGAAGCTATTCTTCGGGCAGAAGGAGAGAAGAAGTCTTCTATTCTTCGAGCAGAGGGTCATAAAGAGTCCATGATTCTTGAAGCGGAAGCAGAAAAAGAAGCAGCGATTCTTAATGCGGAAGCGAAAAAGGAAGCGACAATCCGTGAAGCAGAAGGTCAGGCAGAAGCGATTCTTAAAGTACAGAGAGCAACTGCAGACGGTCTTAGAGCAATCAGAGAAGCCGGAGCAGATGAAGCAGTTATCAAGTTGAAATCTCTAGAAGCATTTGAGAAGGCAGCAGATGGAAAGGCAACAAAGATTATTATTCCTTCTGAGATTCAGAATCTCGCAGGCCTCGTTACTTCTATTAAAGAAGTAGCAGCACAGCCAGAGGCAGTAGAAGAAGTAGATACCACCGAGAAGTAGAGTGTGCAGATTGCAGAAATGATTTTTCAAACACGCTTTAAGGCAGAAGCCGGATGATATAAAAGTACTATCAGAGAAATCTCATCAGGAGTTTTGAGTTTGTTCCAGAACTTTGATGAGATTTTCTTATTTTAAAAAATTGGGAAAAACTATGAAAACAATAATCAAAAAGCTACTGGCTCACTACTGGTTAGTGTATCCAGTATTAATTTTAAAGATGTTTATATATTATTGGCAGACGAAGCGGCTGGATATGCTTAGTATTTATGATGTGCCATTATTAAGTCTGTTATTTTTATTTTGTGTATTTGAGGCATTTTCTTTTAAAGAAAGTAAACCCAGACGATATGGATTTTATATTGTATACACATTAATTACGTTAATTATGCTGGCAGATGCAGCGTATAGCAGCTATTTTGGAAAATATGTATCTGTCAACCAGTTTTATCAGATTACAAGCCTTGGACAGATTGCAGGAGATGGAGATGTGATTGGAGCGAGTGTAAGTCCGTGGTGTTTACTGACTTTGATTGACTATCCTTTTGTTTTATATTGGTATCGCCTGCGCAATAAAGGTAAAAAAGGAATGCTTGATGAACTGGCAAAGTGCTGGCCGGAAAAGTTTCATTTTAAAAATGTGTGGAAAGAAAAGAAATTTATGTTATCTCTGATAAAGAGTGCATTGCATATCATTATTTACATTGTGGCAATCTGTGCGTGGTATTACTATGGATTGAATCCACAGAATCTTCGCTCAGTTCAGCAGGTAAACCACATTGAATTTTTTACCTATCATACGAATGATATAGTAGTAAATGTAGTCGGCAAGTTAAAAAGAAGTTCTGTTGATGAGAAAGCCATTCAAAAGAAGATGAAGAGCATTGTGCCAAAGTCATCTGGGACAGCCTATAAAGGTGTGGCAAAGGGAAAGAATCTGATATTGATACAGACAGAATCTTTTAATAACTTTGTTATTGGGGCAACATATAACGGTCAGGAAATTACCCCGAATCTGAATAAATTATTGAAAAAGGATACTATTTATTTCAACCATTTTTATTCAACAACCGGTGTGGGAAATACATGTGATGCAGAATTTTCAGCGTTAAACAGTTTATATCCGAATGACATCAGAGAGTGTTACCGAATGTATGTGGATAATACATATAACGGTCTTCCATGGATGTTCCGGGAAAAGGGATACAGTGCAATGGCGTTTCATGGTTATGTAAAGACGTTCTGGAATCGAAGCGAGGCATACAAGAATCAGGGGTTCCAGCATTATTATTCGGAAGAAGAACTGGAACAGACTCAGATTTCTGGCTTTGGAATTACCGACAAGGAGATGTTCCGCCAGGCAGTTGATATCTTAAAAACAAAGCAACAGCCATTTTTCAGCTTTATGATTACACTCACAAACCATATTCCATATGAATTGGATCAGTCGCTGGCAAGCCTTAAACTAAAAGACAGTGATGTGGGAAGTACTTTTGGTAATTACCTTCAGACCGTCAGATATACGGATGAAGCCTTTGGAAAGCTGATAGAATATCTCAAAAAAAATGATATGTACGATAATACAGTAATCGCTATTTACGGCGATCATCAGGGAATGAATAAAGAAACCCCGTCCGTTCAATGGAAAATGACAGATTTCCTCGGAAAAGAATACGACTATGATGAGATGCTGAATGTTCCGTTCATCATTCATATTCCAGGATTAAATGAAAGTAAGGTAGCAGACACTGTTGGTGGCGAAGTAGACATTATGCCAACAATTGCAAATCTTATGGATTTAGATACAAAACAGCCCTATGTATTCGGACATGATTTATTGAATGCAGACGAGGGATTTGTAGCTCAGATATCCTATGTAGGAGAAGGCTCCTTTATCACAAGCGATGATAACATGCTATTTACAATAGG
>ENA-ORUA01003520-ORUA01003520.1-human-gut-metagenome-genome-assembly--contig:-NODE-3520-length-10622-cov-2.636983_pt1 | contig 10622 bp, 8 predicted proteins | sample MGYA00242076_ERZ509201 | MGnify/ENA primary metagenome ERZ509201 (study PRJEB26280, sample SAMEA2338863) | human gut metagenome | biome: human gut; feature: human-associated habitat; material: faeces...
TCGGCATTCTTGAATTGATTTTTACAATTCCATCCTGAATCAAAATCATACCGTGATATAAAAAGATAATCTATCCTACAATTGTTAATTAATGTCAGATTTGGTATGATTATGAGAAGAAAAAGAGAACCTTATCTTAATAATAAAAGGAAGACGATAGATGTGTTGTGCGATTGTGACACTGATATATGGTGGTGAATTATGAATCAAATGAAAATATATAGGGTAGAACAGAAAAATGAAGAACCGGTAGAGGTACAGATCATCCGCTCATCCAGACGTTCGATGGGACTTCAGGTGAAAGCAGATGGGACAGTCTGTGCCAGAGTTCCGATGCAGGTGATGGATTATGCTGTGCAGGAATTTATTGAGGGGCATGCAGAATGGATATTTAAGAAGAGAAAACTGGTTCTTTCAAGAGACAACCGCCCGGATATTGTGTATCTTCCGGAAGTGACAGAAGAAAGCGATAGAGAGCGTATACAGACATTTATAGAAGAAAAGGTGTCGTATTACGCATCTGTTATGGGTGTCAGTTACGGACGGATCACTATGCGGAATCAGAAGACCAGATGGGGAAGCTGTAGCAGTGAAGGAAATCTCAATTTTAATTGCAGACTGTTGTTTGTGCCGGACCGGATTGTGGATTATGTAGTGATCCATGAGCTGGCACACCGCAGATTTATGAATCATTCGAAAGCATTCTGGAAAGAAGTGGAGAAGTATATGCCGGATTACAAAGAGCAGAAGAAACTGCTGTCAAGATTTGCTATAAAGCATTAATTTTTATAGAAATTCACGGTTTTTGCAGGTTTTCCCTATTTTCGAGTATTTCGTGCTGGATTTTCCAGAGTGTTGATTGTATAATAGTACCGATGATGATATATGGATTACTTATAACTTTAATAATTTAATCCTAGGAGGAAATGAAAATGAATCTGAATTTAAGACCAAAAGAGGAGTGCCAGTTTGACGCAGTATCATTAGGTGAGGTTATGCTTCGTCTTGATCCGGGTGAGGGAAGAATCCGTACAGCAAGAAACTTCCGTGCATGGGAAGGCGGCGGAGAGTACAACGTTGTCCGCGGACTTAGAAGATGTTTCGGTATGAAGACTGCAGTTATCACAGCATTTGCTGATAACGAAGTTGGCAAACTGATGGAGGACTTTATTCTTCAGGGTGGAGTAGATACATCTTTAATTAACTGGAAGAAGACAGACGGAATCGGACGTATCTGCAGAAATGGTATCAACTTTACAGAGCGTGGATTTGGTATCCGTGGTGCAGTAGGATGCTCTGACCGTGCGAATACAGCAATCGCTCAGGCAACACCGGAAGATTTTGATTTTGATTATATCTTTGGTGAGCTTGGAGTTCGCTGGTTACATACAGGCGGAATCTATGCGGCTCTTTCCGAGCAGTCATGTGAGACTGTACTTGCAGCTATCAAGGCAGCTAAGAAGTATGGAACAATCGTATCTTACGATCTGAACTACCGTCCTTCTATGTGGAGTGCAATCGGTGGACAGGAGAAAGCTCAGGAAGTGAACAAAGAAATCGCAAAATATGTAGACGTTATGATCGGTAACGAGGAAGACTTTACAGCATGCCTCGGATTTGAGATTGAGGGTAACGACAAAGATCTCAAGCAGCTTAACCTTGACGGATACAAGAAGATGATCAATGAAGCAGCTAAGACATACCCGAACTTTAAAGCTGTTGCAACAACTCTTCGTGAGGTTAAGACAGCTACAGTGAACGACTGGAGCGCTATCTGCTGGGCAGATGGAGAAATCCACAAAGCAAAAGACTACAAGGGACTTGAGATTATGGACCGTGTAGGTGGAGGAGACTCTTTCGCATCAGGACTTATCTATGGACTGATGACAACAGAGGATGCAGAGCTTGCAGTTAACTACGGAGCAGCTCACGGAGCACTTGCTATGACAACACCTGGAGACACAACTATGGCTAGCAAGAAAGAAGTAGAAGCTATCATGGGTGGTGCAGGAGCAAGAGTTCAGAGATAGTTCATACATTGGTTTTAGCAGAAAGAGTAAATGTTATTCTATGAGGGAATTGACGAAGGGCAGTCCGGCAAAGGTCATAATGACCTTTGCCCTGCCCATTATTTTTGGAAATCTTTTACAACAATTATATAATCTGGCAGATGGTAAAATTGTCAGCACTTATGTAGGAACACAGGCATTTGCAGCAGTTGGTGCAACAGCAGTTATTGCGAATCTGATTATTGGTTTTGTGAATGGAGTGACCCAGGGATTTGGAATTCCGATATCCAGATGTTTTGGAGCAGGAGATTATAAAAATATGCGACGTTATGTGGCAGGAAGTTTTATTATGACAGTTGCAATGACGCTGATTCTTACAGTAGGTGCGCTTCTTGGGATAGAAGGGCTTTTGCATATATTGGACACACCGGCAGATATTATGGAAGAGGCACTTCAATATATCCGCATTATTATTATGGGGACAGCATTCATTTCTCTTTACAATTACAGTGCCAATACATTGAGAGCGGTCGGAGAAAGCCGGATTCCGCTTTTATGCCTTGCAGTTGCAGTCATTTTGAACATTTTTCTGGATATTCTTTTTGTGCATACATTTTCCATGGGACTTCGCGGTGCAGCGCATGCGACCAATATTGCCCAGTGTATTGCAGGAGTTCTGTGTATGGCATACTTGCTTTTTAGGTTCCGGGAACTTGTACCAAAGGGGCAGGAATGGCAGGTACAGAGAAGAAAGTATCAAGAGATGACCATATTTGGAATTTCACTTGGTATGATGTCCTGTTTTGTGAGTATCGGTACCGTGATTTTCCAGACTGCAGTAAACAGACTTGGTACGAAGATTGTGACGGCGCATATTGCGGCAAGAAGAATCGAGGAACTGACCAATGTTCCGATGCTGTGTACAGGCATGGCTATGACGACTTATGCCAGCCAGAATCTGGGGGCAGGAGAATATGACCGGATAAAAAAGGGAATCCATCAGGCATTTGTGATCGTACTTGTGCAGGGAGTTATATTTACCACATTTTGCTGGATATTTGGACACCCATTGATTCGTTGGATCACAAGCAGTAATGATACCTATATTTTGGATACGGCATACCGTTATCTGACAAGAAATACGTCATTTTATTTTGTGCTTGGACCACTGTTTGTATTGCGTTGTTCTCTTCAGGGGCTGGAACATAAAGTCATTCCGGTGGCGTCCAGTATTCTGGAACTTGTGTTGAAAATAGTATCCACGATCTGGATCGTGCCAGTTTTGGGATACACTGGAGTTATCTATACAGAGCCGATTATCTGGATTTTTATGACATTGATGCTGATCGGCGGATATGTAAGGGCTCTGAAGCAGATCAACGAAGCAGAGCACATAAAAAGTGCAAGAAATGCGAAAGCTGAAAATGAAAAGATAAACGTTGATAACAGATTATAAATGATAAATAACGAAGAAAGGAGGATGGAATCCAGATGAAGAAGGTAGAACATTTGATTAAGGAAGTCTATCCGGGCTCCATCGCAGAAGAATTGGAGATTGAACCGGGAGATGTGCTGCTGTCGATCAATGATCAGTCAATTGAAGATGTGTTTGATTATCGTTATATGATAAAGGACGAATATATAGAAGTGCTTATTCGCAAACCGGATGGAGAAGAATGGGTTCTGGAAATCGACAAGGATTACGATGACGATCTTGGTATCGAATTCGAGAATCAGTTGATGAGTGATTACAAATCATGCAGCAATAAATGCATTTTTTGTTTTATTGATCAGATGCCGCCGAATATGCGAGAGACCTTATACTTTAAAGATGATGATTCCAGACTTTCTTTCTTACAGGGGAATTATATTACGCTGACTAATATGAAAGAAAAGGACGTAGACCGCATTATCAAGATGCAGCTGGCGCCGATCAACATTTCCGTGCAGACTACGAACCCGGAACTTCGTTGTAAAATGCTGAATAACCGGTTTGCAGGAGAAAAGTTGAAATTTTTAGATCAGCTTTATGAAGGTCATGTGGAGATGAATGGTCAGATTGTGTGTTGTAAAGGTGTGAATGATGGAAAAGAGCTGGAACGCACGATGGACGATCTGTCAAAATATCTTCCGTTTATGCGCAGTGTCTCTGTTGTGCCTGCGGGTATCACGAAGTACAGAGACAATCTTTATCCGCTGGAACTTTTTACGAAAGAAGAGGCAGGAGAGATTATTGATATGATCGAGAGCCGTCAGAAAAAATATTATGAAGAATATGGACTTCATTTTATGCATGCAAGCGATGAATGGTATATTACCGCTGGACGTGATTTTCCGGAAGAAGAGCGGTATGACGGATATATCCAGTTGGAAAATGGTGTCGGTATGATGCGGCTTTTCATTACAGAATTCACGGAAGCGCTTGAGCAGGTGAAAAGCAATCCTGGATATCTCAAAATGCGTGAAGAAGTGAAGCGCACGGTCACAATCGCGACCGGAAAATTGACTTACGCAACCATTTGTTCATTTGCAGAGCGTATGATGGAGGCATTTCCGGGACTTCAGATCCATGTATTTGCCATAAGGAATGATTTCTTTGGTGAGACAATTACCGTATCCGGACTGATTACCGGACAGGATCTGACTGCTCAGATAAAAGAGTACCAGGAGAATAGTAGGAAACATTTTGTGGAAAAAATCTCTGATGCGAAGAAATTTGTGGATAACATAGGAAGTGCTGATAAAAATGTGCATGGATTAGGAGAAGATCTCATTATTCCATGTAACATGCTTCGTACCGGAGAAAGGGTATTTTTGGATGACTGGACTGTGGAAGACGTGGAACAGAAGCTCGGAATGCGGCTTATTCCAATAGAATCTGGTGGAGGAGATTTTGTCGAGGCAATTCTGAATCCGGAATATAGTATGGAGCGTACCAATGATAATTTTGTCTATGTAAAGGCGTATGACAGATAATGTAATTGAAAAATAAGTATGACTAAAAAATAACATTAAAAAAAGTAATGAGCCAGAGGGTGTCCAAATAGAAGCGTTGCATTATATAATATATGAGTTGAAAAAATGATTCAGGAGGAAAAGAATGAATACAAAAGAAGCAAAACAGTCTGTTCAGATGGACAAAGCATTGTTTGATTTTTACGGGAAGCCTTCCATTGGACAATCACTGCCACTTGCGATACAGCACGTACTGGCTATGATCGTCGGCTGCGTAACGCCTTCTATTATCGTGGCAGGCGTAGCAGGTCTTTCACAGGAAGACTCTGTGATTCTTATTCAGGCAGCACTTGTGATGTCTGCATTGACGACATTGATTCAGTTATTTCCGTTTATTAAGACAAAATGGTTCACTATCGGAGCAGGACTTCCGGTCATGATGGGAATCAGTTTCGCATATGTGCCAAGTATGCAGGCAATTGCTGCGGATTTTGATATTGCAACGATTCTTGGAGCGCAGATGGTTGGGGGTATCATTGCACTTTTAGTGGGATTAAATATTAAGAGGATCCGCAAGTTCTTCCCGCCGCTTATTACCGGTACGGTAGTGTTTTCTATTGGATTATCTTTGTATCCGACCGCGATCAATTATATGGCCGGAGGAGCCAGCAGTGAAAATTACGGTTCATGGAAGAACTGGCTCGTAGCAATTATTACATTGATTATTGTAACGACACTTAATCATTTTGGAAAAGGTATCTGGAAACTGGCATCTATCTTAATTGGAATTATTGGTGGATATATTGTAGCACTTTGTTTTGGAATGGTAGATTTTTCTTCCGTTGCACAAGCGGCAATCTTCCAGCTTCCGAAGCCGATGCATTTTGGAATTAAGTTTGAGCCTTCATCTTGCGTAGCACTTGGTATTTTGTTTGCTATTAACTCTGTGCAGGCAATTGGAGATTTCTCTGCAACTACAACAGGTTCTATGGATCGTATGCCGACAGATACGGAATTATCCGGTGGTATTGTAGGCTATGGAATCAGCAATATTTTTTGCGCATTTTTCGGTGGACTTCCGACAGCAACTTACAGCCAGAATGTAGGTATTGTATCTACAACAAAAGTTATCAGCCGCAGAGTGCTTGGAATTGCTGCTGCGATTCTGATGGCGGCTGGATTGATCCCGAAATTTTCATCAATACTGACTACGATTCCTTATTGCGTGCTGGGAGGAGCAACAATTTCTGTATTTGCATCAATTGCAATGACAGGTATGAAGCTGATTACAACAGAGCCGATGGATTTCCGCAATACAACAGTTGTTGGACTTGCAGTTGCAGTCGGCATGGGTGTGACTCAGGCAAGTGCATCACTGGCACAGTTCCCGGACTGGGTAACGACTATATTTGGAAAATCACCGGTAGTTCTTGCAACTATTGTAGCGATTGTGTTAAACTTAACTCTGCCAAAAGCAAAGAAGTAGATTTTGAGTTTGTTGGACGGGGGTTTTTAAAAGAGGGTAACCCTTTTTTGAAAGCCTCCGTTTTGTAGTGTTTATCGATTTTAGGAAAAGTAACAGTTTGTTGGAGAATGTGAATATGGAAGAACAAAAAAGCGGACAAGAATCAGGAAAACAGGGGCAAAAGCCTCATAAGAGAAGAAAGCGTTATTCCGGGACGCATCCGAAAAAGTATGAAGAAAAATATAAGGAATTAAATCCTGAAAAATATGGAGATACGATTGAAAAGGTCATAGGAAAGGGCAGCACTCCGGCAGGTATGCATATTTCCATTTGTGTGCAGGAGATTCTGGATTTTCTGGACATCAAACCGGGACAGCATGGACTGGATGCAACACTTGGCTATGGCGGACACACAAGAAAGATGTTGGAAAAGCTGGAAGGACATGGTCACATTTATGGTCTTGACGTGGATCCGATTGAGTCCGAGAAGACAAAAAAGAGACTGCGTAATCTTGGATATGGAGAAGATATTTTGACTGTGAAATTATGCAATTTTGCAGACATTGACAAAGTGGCAGAAGAACATGGAAAGTTTGACTTTGTACTGGCAGATCTTGGTGTATCCTCTATGCAGATCGATAACCCGGAACGCGGTTTTACTTACAAATTTGATGGACCTTTGGATCTGCGCATGAACCCACAAAAAGGAGAAAGCGCGGCACAGCGTTTGAAAAGCATGGACGCAGAAGAAATAGAAGGAATGCTGGTGGAAAACTCTGATGAACCATACGCAGCAGAGATAACAGAAGTGCTGATGAATTGGAGAAAACACGGGAAATCTCCGGAAACTACAACAGAATTAAAAGAAGCAATCGAAGAAGCTCTGACATTTCTTCCGGAGAAAGAGAAAAAAGAGGCGGTCAAGAAATCATGTCAGAGAACATTCCAGGCACTTCGCATTGACGTGAACCAGGAATTTGAAGTGTTATATGCATTCTTAGATAAACTGCCACAAGTCATGAACCCAGGTGGAAGAATTGCAATCCTGACCTTTCATTCCGGGGAAGACAGACTTGTGAAACGAGCTTTTAAAGAAGGAAAAAAAGCAGGAATTTACAGTGAAATCTGTAAAGACGTGATTCGTCCATCAGCACAGGAATGCGCAAGAAATCCACGCGCAAAATGCACAAAAATGAGATGGGCAATTATTTAACAAAGGACGTAGTGAAATGTTAAAGTACTACGTCCCCATCATTGATTTGCGGTGTCGCCTTTGTGCATTGTGAATAAAAATGGGAAGGATTTTTTATGAAGTATTACCTTGCTCCGCTTGAGGGGATTACAACTTATATATATCGTCGGGCTTATCATCAGCATTTTGCACCGATGGATAAGTATTTTACGCCCTTTTTGGTACCACATACGAAGAAGGGGTTCAGTACGAAGGAGAAGAATGATGTGATGCCAGAGCATAGTCCGGGCATGAATCTTGTGCCACAGATTATGAGTAATCAGGCGGACTCATTTTTACATACGGTTGAGAAACTGAAGGTCTATGGCTATGAAGAGGTGAATCTGAACCTGGGCTGCCCTTCAAAGACAGTTGTGTCTAAAGGGCGTGGTTCTGGATTTCTTGCAGATCCGGACGGATTGGACCGGTTTTTGGATGAGATTTTTAAAAAATGTGATGTGAAAATTTCTATTAAGACAAGAATTGGAAAAGATGATCCGGAAGAATTTGCGCGGCTTCTTGATATTTACAATCAGTATCCGGTAGAGGAACTGATTATTCATCCGCGGGTACAGAAGGATTTTTATAAAAATCAACCGAATCTTGGTGCGTTTCATGATGCGGTGGAGGAAAGTAAGATTCCGCTTTGCTATAACGGAGATATTTTTACGCCAGAAAGTTATGAAGAGATGAAATGGGAATTTCCGCAGGTAGATACCTTTATGCTTGGAAGAGGGATTTTAATGAATCCAGCTCTGCTTGATCTTATCCGTATGAGAGAAAAAACAGATGTGAAAAAGACAACTGATATAGATGTGACTGAGTGGAAAAAAGAAGAAACGTCACGAAAAATGCAGAGTGCAGACAGATATAAAAAGGAAATCCATGCATTTCTTGAACAGATTAAATGTGATTATCTGGAAGTGGGAATGGGTGAGAAAAATACGTTATTTAAGTTAAAAGAGCTGTGGGCATATATGGGACAGAACGCTCCGGAAGCGAAGAAGGCGCTGAAAAGGATCCGGAAATCTCAGAGTATGGCAGATTACGACAGTGCCAGCCGGGAAGCGTTGGAAGATTTCATACTTTTTTAATTGCATATGCTGTAGAAAAGAAGTACAATTAACATCGTGCCGAATAGAGGAGTTTTCGGTGAAGGTACAATGAAAAGTGGATCAGCAGCAAAAGGAAAGGAAGTAAATAGATGGAACAGAAAACAAGAGGCGGGAGAGGCTTCTGGTATATCTGGGGATCTGTGCTTATCAAACTGGGAATTGCATATCTTGTATATATGGCGGCGGTATCACTTCTTGCAGGCGTACATCTGATGCAGATGACAGGTGGAGATGCAGATGCGATGATGCAGATTGCGCAGAGTACAGCACAGTCCGGCAAATTATATGATCAGATCACAAATGAGCTAATGAACTGGGCTGTTTATATTGAGGGCGTGGCAGCGCTGATTACGATTCCAGTCATGTTATTTTTATTTCACAGAGACAGCAGAAAAGAAAAAGAGCTTGGGATTGTAACGGAAAAAGCGTCAATTTGGAAATATATTGCAATTATAGTGATGTTTGCAGTTATGGCACTTGGGCTTAATAATCTGATATTTTTAAGTGATCTGTCAGCAGCGAGTGAAACTTATTCCGATACAATGCAGACTTTATACGGACAGGGATTTGCAGTGCAGATTCTCGTGCTTGGAATTTTGATGCCGACATGTGAAGAACTGGTGTACAGAGGACTTGTCTATAAAAGATTACGTTATACTTCACCGTTTTGGGCAGCGGCTTTGTATTCATCACTCGTATTTGCATTTACCCATGGCAATCTTGTCCAGGGACTTTATGGTTTTATCATGGGCATGATGTTCTGTTATGTATATGAAAAATATGGTTCTGTGAAAGCACCGATACTTGCGCATATTACAGCGAATATCCTGTCAGTGGTTGGAACGCAGTTCCAATGGTTCGACTGGTTGTTCGAAGATCCGATGCGTGTCGGAATTTCAACAGTGTTATGTGCATTTGTTGCATCAAGTATTTATGTTATGATTCAGAGATTGAACACAGATACAACTAAAAATAATAGCCAAAATGAGGGGTAGTTATCAGACTACTCCTTTTGTAATTACAAAATGTCTAATTATCTGACGATTTAAAAAGAAGTTTTTATTTACAAATTTGAAAAATGGGTGTATAGTAGGAAAAAATAAAAAATGTAAGAAAGGACTCAGATATTATGAACGGGCAACAGCGACAGAAAAATGCTGGCTTGTATCGTCCTTCGTTTGAACACGATAACTGTGGTATTGGAGCAATCGTCAATATCAAGGGCCAGAAAAGTCACGATACCGTGGCGAATGCATTAAAGATTGTAGAACAATTAGAACATAGAGCGGGCAAAGATGCCGAAGGTAAGACAGGTGATGGAGTAGGAATTCTGTTACAGATTTCTCACAAGTTTTTCTCCAAAGTCTGTAAACCTTTCGGCATCTTTTTAGGTTCTGAGAGAGATTACGGCGTAGGTATGTTTTTCTTCCCTCAGGACGAACTGAAAAGAAATCAGGCAAAGAATATCTTTGAAGTGATTGTGGAAAAAGAAGGAATGGAATTCCTGGGCTGGCGAGAAGTACCGGTACATCCGGATGTGCTTGGAAGTCGTGCAGTAGAGTGTATGCCATGCATCATGCAGGGATTTATCAAGCGGCCGGAAAAGGTTGAAAAAGGAATTGACTTCGACAGACGTCTGTATGTGGTACGCCGTGTCTTTGAGCAGAGCAGCGATGATACTTATGTAGCTTCACTGTCAAGCAGAACGATTGCTTATAAGGGAATGTTTCTGGTAGATCAGTTACGTCTCTTTTTTGCAGATCTTCAGGATAAGGATTATGAATCTGCCATTGCACTGGTTCATTCCAGATTCAGTACGAACACGAATCCAAGCTGGGAGAGAGCAC
>ENA-ORUA01003527-ORUA01003527.1-human-gut-metagenome-genome-assembly--contig:-NODE-3527-length-10612-cov-2.718007_pt1 | contig 10612 bp, 8 predicted proteins | sample MGYA00242076_ERZ509201 | MGnify/ENA primary metagenome ERZ509201 (study PRJEB26280, sample SAMEA2338863) | human gut metagenome | biome: human gut; feature: human-associated habitat; material: faeces...
TTTTTTATGTCGTACTCTATCATATATGGCGTGAGCGTTATCAGATCAAAGGCTGTAAAGCAACTACAGCAGCCATTTATGGTCTTGCAGGGTTAAGGATTGTTCTGTGTATGATGCCCCAGAATGCCTGGCTCAGTGCAGCCGCCCCGCTTTCCTGGGGAATCTATCGGAATATTCCGTTTGCACTGATGGGATTGATTATCATCGCTTTGTTCTATAAAAGCGCAAAAGAAAATAATGATAGCGCTTTCCGTTGGATGTGGCTGACAATCGTCCTGAGCTTTGCATTCTATATTCCAGTTGTACTGTGGGCTGATGTAATTCCGATGATCGGCATGCTGATGATTCCAAAAACCTGTGCATACGTGTGGACCGTATTAATCGGCTACAAGGCAATGGAAAAAGAAATAGCGTAAGATGTAAACTGTCGAAAAAGGTGTGCTCACCCCTTGGCCCCCTCTGCGAGGGTGACTCCCCACGGTGTGGGGAGATGTCGCGCCAGCGGCAGAGGGGCCCGGGCCCGAAGGGCTCCGCCCGCAGGCGGTGGGGGAGAGAACTGTACGGCTGCCCGAAATATTTCGGGCTATGGCAAGGTTCTCTCCCTCCGCCCCTTCGGGGCACCGCTCCCCCTCTGGCGCAAGCGCCACCTCCCCCGTATCGGGGGAGTCTGTCTCGCAGAGGGAGATTTTTTCGACACGCTGAGCGTAAGATATAATCTTTGCTTTTAAGAAAAATTTAAGGCAATCGACTTTGAAACCGCCAAGCGTTACCGTGAAGCCAACAAGCTGCCCCACCAGTTCCGCCGTGCAGCGTGGACCGACCTGACCGTGGAGGTGTATCTGTGATGGTTCTGGAAAGCAGCTCCGTGTTAAACGCAATTCATCTCATACATGAGCAAACAAATAAGGCCCACCGCCAAAATTGACGGTGAGCCTTATTTTATGCTTTATTTGTGCTTTCTCAAGCGCTCACGCAATTACTTGCGGGGGTTCTTGATCGCAGCCTGGGCGGGTGCCAAAATTGCAGAGCGTGCGAATTGCTGACAGAACAAAAGGGGGAAACTCAACGGATCACAAAGGCAAGTTCCTTATCCAGCAGATAGGGCCGCAGGTAAGCCACAGTGCCGCACATGGGCAGAACATCCTCCGAGAGCTGAATGCCCAACTGCTGGATGATGTACTGCCTGCGCGCCTGCATCCGCTGCCACATCTCCGGGTATTGCTGGCAGATCTGCTCCTTCAGAGCTTCGTCGGCCAGCACTACCGTGCTTTCGGCACAGCTGCCGCCGTAGCCCGGCACCGAGGGAATAATGTCGATCTGCAGCATCATGCCACTGCGAAGCACCTCAGTGGAGTGCTCATAGATCGGGGAGCAGAGCCACTCTTCCTCGGCCACCAGATGTCCCGGGCAGAGCGACCACCCATAGACTGCACGGGGCAGGATCTCTTCTATTTTATCAAACATTTCGCCGCCGGTCATGCCCACATGGATTTCTTCCAGCCAGCGAGTGTAGGCGGCAAAGTATGGCGCGGCCACCTTTTCCACATAGTCCTGCGCGCCCTGCGGCAGCTCCGAAGCGTCACGCACGGCATAGGCCGCACGGCTGGAAGAGCCGCCCGGATAGCCGACTGTCAGTGAAATGGTGTCACCTACTTTGACCGTGTTCTGAGTGGGGAACATATTGCCCTTGATAAAGCGCGGGCCGCTGGCGGCAATGGTAACGATGCTGTTGTGCTGGCCCTGACGGTTGAGCTGTGCGCCCAGCGCCGTTTCGGCTACGCCGGGGGCCAACAGATCCATGGCATCCAGCACACCGTCCGAAGCCAGTGCGGCGATCTCGTTGGCATTGTTGGTGGTGCGTGCACCGCCTTCGCCCAGGAACAGGTCACCGGCGTTGAACAGGTTTTCATCACCGCCGGTGACCGCGCGAATGGCGTCCAGAATAAAGGCCGGGATATCAAACAGCTTTTCGTTATTTTCCACCGGGCTGGTAAAGTGTTTCCAGCCCGTAATGCCAATGCGTCGGCCCGGGGCGATGCCGGCTTCCTCCAACAGGGGCAGAAGCGTCTTATCCGCACGGTTGGGCTGGTTCGGCAGCGAGAAGAGTGAAACATGCACGGCCTGCCCCGGGATACGGGCTTTGGACGCCTTGTTCAGGTTCTCATTGCCCAGCACAAAGTGAGCAGTGCCATTGGCATCCAGCACCAGAAGAGCCTCTTCAAAACGGGTAAAATAACCCATCAGGTACTGGAAATTGCCGCAGTGCTCGGCGTCGCCGTATACCACCAGCTGCTCAAGGCCGCGATTCTTCATGCCCTGCAGCACCTTGTCAAGGCGCTCCTGAATGGTGGCATCGGTCAGCATTACCGGCTCTCCGGTGCAGTCCTTGGGCGGCTGCGGCACCTTAGCCAGGCGGATATCATACTGTTTCATCTCTTGCACCTCTCGCTTTTTATTTCCTGTGTTTGGCATACAGCCCGGCCTTTGGGAAGCCTTTTTCTGTTACTCGCCTGCCTCTTCGGTCTTCTGATATTCCTCGATCAGATTCTTGAACCAATAATAGCTCTTTTTGGTGGTCCGCTTGTTGTCATGGTCAAAGTCCACGCGCACAAAGCCGTAGCGCTTTTCGTAGCCATTGACCCAGCTATAAAGATCCATGGTGGACCATGCATAGTAGCCCAGCACATTGCAGCCCTCTTTTTTGGCCTTAAGCATATAGTCGATGTAGCCCTGCATCATTTCAATGCGGTCATCGTCCTGCACATAGCCGTTCTCGTCCGGCGTCTCGTAGCAGCCATGGCCATTCTCGGTAATGTACACCGGGATATCGCCATAGCGCTCCCGGATCTCCATCAGGGTGTTGTACATGCACTTGGGGTAGATCTCACGGCCCCAGAGATTGCGCTTGGTGTCGGGGGCAATGGCCGTTTCGTACCAGCCCTTGATGCGCATACCCTCCTTGGCTTTGGAGCCTGCACCACGGTTGTTGTGGAATACCTCCGTCTCGCCCTGCGACCAGTCGGTCAGGTACATACGGTTGTAGACGTTCATTCCAATAAAATCCACCTTGCCCTTGGCAAAAGTCAGCGCATCGTCCAGCTTGATGTAGTCGTTCTCAATGCCGTTTTCCCGCAGCAGGGGGATCAGCTCACCGGGCAGTTCACCTTTGATAGAGGTATCCAGGATCAGACGGTTGTAGAACAGGTCGCCCAGCAGGCGGACTTTTTCCGGCTCTTTTGTGCCCGGTGCGATCTCCACATTGCTGCTGTCATGCACAATGCCGATCTGACCTTTCAAGCCCATGGCGTGGTACAGGGCCACCACCTTGGCACTGGCCAGCACCTCGTAGTACATCTGCTTGAAATAGCGGTCAAAGTCGAGCTTGTGGTTCGGAGGGTAGTTGCCCACCATGTTCGTGCAGTAGGCATAATACTTCGGCTCGTTGATGGTGCTCCACAGCTTGACCCGGTCGCCAAAGGCCTCAAAGCAGACCTTGGCATAGGCTTCAAAATCATCCACGATGGAGCGTTTTTCCCAACCGCCTTCTTCTGCAATGGCGTTGGGCAAGTCATAGTGGAACAGCGTAACATTGGGTTCAATGCCCTTTTCCAGGCAGTAGTTGATCACATTGTTGTAAAATTCAATGCCCTTGGGGTTCACTTCGCCCCGGCCATTGGGCAGGATGCGTGCCCATGCAATGGAGAAGCGGTAGGTATTCTGCCCGCCGGCGGCCATCAGGTCGATATCCTCTTTATAGCGATGATAAAAATCACAGGAGACATCACCGGTAGCGCCGTTCAGGTTCAGCGGATTCCCGTGGGAGAACACGTCCCACTCGCCCAGACCCTTGCCATCCTCATCCCAAGCGCCTTCGCACTGATACGCGGCAGTTGCACTGCCCCAGAGAAACTTCTGCTTTGCCATATTGTAGAATTCCTTTCCTTTAAGAAGTCCGAGCACACATTGATGCCCGCCGCCGCAGCGGCGACAGGCATCAATATGCTTGGCTTTTTGCACTTTGAGATTTGAAACCAGCTTTTAAAGTTTCAAACAGAGATCAGACATCCTCTTTGTACGACTTTTTCAGGATGACAGTGCATGCGATGAATGCCACCACCACAGCCACGATGCCGGAGACCAGGGCGACGACCATGTTGCCCATAGAACCATCCGGGGGCAGGAAGAACAGCAGCGACAGGAAGCCCGGGCAGCCGCCCAGCACATAGTTCTTGAGCGGGAAGATGCCGCCGATCAGACCGCCGGCCACAGCACCGATAGCCGTGCCGATCAGTACACGGGGACGCATGATCAGGGAGCCATAGAAAGCAGGCTCGGTAACGCCGCACAGTGCAGTGACGCCGAAGGAAGCGATCATGCCCTTGCGGCCCTTGTCCTGGAGGTGCATGGCAACAGCCAGTGCGCTGCCGCCGACTGCCAGATTGGAAATGTAGCCCATAGGGAGATAAACCAGATCATAACCCATGCTTGCGAGGCCCGCCGCACCAATGGGCATAATGGCCTTATCGATGCCCAGCATGACCAGATAGGGATAAATTGCAGAGCAGACCGGCATAGCAATGATGCTGGCACTGTTGAAGAACGCCTGAATGACACTGCCGACCACATCGCTGAGCTCAGTGCCGATCGGGCCAAGGACGATCAGGGTGATGGGAACGACGATCAGCATGGTGAGCAGCGGCTTTAAGAAGTAACGCACCATTTCGGGGATGATCTTCTTGAGCAGCTTGTCCACCCAGTACATCAGGATGATACCCATAACAATGGGCATCACGCTGGAAGTATACTCCACTGCAGGAATGGGGATGCCGAAGAAATCCAGACCTTCGACACCGCTGATCGAGCTGCTGACGAGGACAGCGCCCAGGAATGCGCCCATGATAGGCTCCATCTTGAGCTTGTTGGCCATGGTGTAGCCGATCCAGACCGGCAGCATGGAGAAGCCGGCGCTGAAGATAGCCAGGCAGACCTTTGCAGTGCCGCTGTCAACGCCCATGCCAAGGTAGTTGACCATCAGGTTCTTGATAGCAAGGATCAGGCCGCCTGTGATCAGGGCCGGGACGATCGGCATAAAGACAGCCGCGCTGAAATTGCCGAACTTGTTGACCCAATGCATAAAGCCCTTCTTTTCGGGCTCTTCTTCTACGACCGTAGGACGGTCATCGGTAGGCCTCCAGCCGGAGACCTCCAGAAAATCGTTGAATGCATCGTTGACTTCCGGTCCAATGATGATCTGCACCTGGCCGGTCTTCGCTACCACGCCCACGACATTTTCAATGCCCTTGATCGCTTCCACATCCACCTTGGATTTGCTGGCGTAATGAATGCGCAGCCGCGTTGCGCAGCGTTCAACAAAGGTGATGTTGCTCAGTCCGCCGACCTTTTCCAGGACCTGCTGGGACATCTTTGTATATTTGCCCATGAGTAAGTGCCTCCCTTTCGTACAGCAAATGTTACAAAATGTTACATTTTACATTTTGTTCAATGAGCTGCCGTGAAGTATCTTCACCGCTCGGCCGCAGCGAAAACCCGCAGAATTCATGTGGTTTTGACCGCTCATCGTCTTTTCTACATTGTAGCACTTTCCCGGTCAAAGTCAATCCGTTTTTGTTATATTTTGTTCATAAATGTTATTATTTGTTACTTTGCACAAACAGAAAATTACTTTTTATGTCACATTCACGAATTTATCGCCCTATTTACGTAAAAAAGAATGAATTCCCCCGTCAAAAATTAACATTTGTCTTGGGGAATTCATTCTTTTCATGTTATTTTATGTTACTTTCAGCTGTAAACACTCTCAGGCCAGCGCAAGCGGGATATTGTTCTGCCGGAACAATTCCTGCGTAGCCTCATCCAGACCCGTATCTGTCACCACTAGGTCCACATCCGTGATCGGCGCGATCTTATAGAAGAACGATTTGTTGAACTTGGTATGGTCCGCCATGCAGATCACCCGCTTGGCTTTTTCCACCAGCACCTTTTTGGTGTGGCCGTCCTGCACATCCACCACCGAGATGCCGTCGTTCAGATCGATGCCCTCCAGTGAGAGGAACAGGGTGTCGATCTGAAAACACTGGATAAAGTCATCGGTCAGCGGCCCTAAAAAGCCCATGGAGTTTTCGCGGAACTCACCCGGGCACATGATGAGTTTGATGTTCCGCATGGTAGCGGCGGTGTTGGCCACCAGCAGCGAGTGGGTAAGCACACTGATATTGCGTTTGCCGCGCAGCAACATGGCAAGCTCGTTGGGCGTAGTGCCAGTATCCAGAAAAATAGAGTCGCCCTCGTTGATATACTCCATGCATTTGGCTGCAATGCGCTTTTTCTCAGCGGCATTGATCTCGCTTTTAAAGCTGATGCTGCACTCAAACAGTGAACCGTTGTTCAGTACTGCCCCGCCGTGTTCCAGCGTGACCATGCCGTCCTCTGCCATAGCGTTCAGATCCCGCCGAATGGTCATAGAGGACACCTGGATACGCTCTGCCAGGTCCGTGATCACCACACTGCCATTGCGCTGCAGCTCGTCCAGAATATAGCGTTTCCGTTCAATCGCATTCATAGTTCTTCCTCACAGGGCCGCCCCACAGCCCTTTTTACCGTCGCTCTCATTTCTGCTCATTTTCTTCCGTTTCATCCAGCCGCAGTTCGTGCCCGCCGGTGCGAATCATATAGCGTTCACTGTCAATATACTGCTCGTTCATTAGCACCACCCGGTCTTTGCCGTCCTGATAGCAGGTGCGAGTGTACACGACCGGCTGTCTCTTTGCAAGGCCCAACGCAGCTGCCGCTTCTGCACCGGCATACCGCACTCGGATGATCGTTTCTTTTTCACGGATGACCCGCAGCTTTTTCCACTGCCGCAGCAGGCGGAACACCGACCCGCTCAACAGCTCTTTCGTCAGAAACTCTGCATCCTGTGGCGGGAAGTAATCCAGCTCATATACTGCAGGTTTGCCGTTCAGCGCACGCACCCGCCGGGCACAGCAATAGCGTTCCTCACCATGCTTCAGCTCGAACAGGCGGCATACCTCTGCACCGGGCACCATGCTCAGATCCGTGCACACCGTGGACGGCCTGTACCCATTAGCCACTGCGTTCTCCGTCCAGCCGCGGGGCTCCTCCAGATCATTGCGCATCACCACACCGGTCACAAAAGTGCCCTTGCCTGGGTGGCGCACCACCAGCCCCTCCTTGCACAGTTCCTCAACTGCTCGCCGCACCGTAATGCGGCTTACTTTATATTGTTCCACCAGTTCATTTTCTGTAGGAAGTTTGTCGCCCTCCCGGCGGCTGCCGGAAAGGATCTCCTGCCGCAGAATTTCCTCCAGCTGCAGATAAAGCGGGGTCGCGCTGTCCGGCACTAGCATAGTGTTGTTCCTCCAAAGGCAGATATTCTTATACTATATGAGCATAACACAATTGTGTGGTAAAATCCAGTCTTTCCGCGTCAAATTCTGCCTGCCGTCCAGTTGCAAATCATCTTATATTATATTATAATGTCTTATAGATTCTTTCCACCGTGATCCACTTGATACAGGAGGTACTTTGTATGTTCCATATCCTTGTTGCACGCTTTCTTTTAGAGGCCAACGAGAACATCCCCAAAAAGTGCGACCTGAACGATGTCAGCCTGCACTTTGGGCAGGACTGCGTCGCGCACCTGCAGCTGGGTGATGTATTTGACCGCCCGGATGTGACCCTTGTACCGGCGCTGGACGCCAATGCCGGTTCCAACGGCGTGATGAAGCGCACCGCTTTCGAGTACATTGAGTCCACCATTCTGCAGACCGTGCGGGAGCACCTTGCCGAACTGGATGCCATCTACCTGCACCTGCACGGAGCCAGCGAGGTGGAGGGCATCGGCTCCGGCGACCATCATATCTTAAAGGAAGTACGCCGCATCGTAGGCCCCTACCTGCCCATTGCGGTAGTGTGTGACCCCCACGGCAACCTGTGCAGGGAATATGTAGAGGGCACCACCATCATCCGCAGTTATCGTGAATCTCCTCACACCGATGTAGAGCAGACCATTCACTTTGTCTGCTCTCATTTGCTGGAACTGCTGGAGCACCGCCGCAGCATCACTCCCGTGTACCGCAAGCTGCCGCTGATTTTAGGCGGCGAGCAGAGCGTCTCCGCCGACGAACCGGTTCGCTCCATTAATCAGTATATGGACGAGATTGAAAAGGATAACCGCATCCTCAGTGCCAGCTGGCACGTGGGCTACATCCGGCACGATACCGATGTAGCTGGCTGCGGCGTAGTAGTTGTACCTTCTTCCAACGAATTTCGTACTTATGCAGAGCAAAAGGTCGATGAACTGGCAGCCTTTGTGTGGGAGCGCCGCCACGAGTTCCATTACACCGGCCTGACGCAGGAGCCGGACGAGGCTCTGCAGACCGTGCTGCACTGCTCTGGCAAGCCGGCTTTCCTCACCGACTCCGGCGACAACACCACCAGCGGTGCCATGGGTGCCAACACATGGGTGCTGCGGCAAGTGCTGGCCAAACCCGAAGCCCTGCAAGGCAAACGCTTGTTGTTTGCTGCCATTCAGGACCCCGCCGCCTATACCCTGCTGGCCGGTCATACCATTGGTGATACCCTGCCTCTGACCCTTGGCATGGGTCTGGACTCCCTGACCGAGCCGGTACAGCTCACTGTGACCCTGAAGCATCTGGGCCGTCAAGAGGGCACCGTCTTGTTTGCTGAACATGGCGATTTTGGCGGCTGTGCCACCGTGTCGGTAGAGGGCCTGCCCATTGACATCATCGTCACTGACACGAACCATCCCTTTGTGGAGCGGCATCAGACCCTTGCCGCCGGGGTGAACTGGATGGACTACGATGTGGTGATCGTCAAGACCGGCTACGCCTTTCCTGAACCGACCCAGCAGGGCGCGCTGTGCGTGATGTCCCTGACCGACGGCGCTACCCTGCAGGATACCCGCCGCCTGCCCTTCAAGCGCATCATGCGCCCCATGTTCCCAATTGACGATATCTAAATGCGTACTTTTTCCAACACCCAGCCTGCTGCATTTATAACGTGAACCATAAAACACCCCTCGGCTTCCCGCTGTAGAAACCGAGGGGTGTTTGTTATGCTTTATTGGCACTTTTTTATTTGTGCTCTTTCAAGCTCTCACGCAATCACTTGCGGGGGTTCTTGATCGTAGCTTGAGCAGCAGCCAAAATTACAGAGCGTTTGAAACAACAGCATATCACTAGTTTCAATTTTTCAGTTGATTCCAGGCTCTTTTCTCGGCCTATTTCGCCAATCTTTATCATAGGCAACGCATCTTATAACCTTCAAAAATTTCATTGGCACTTCTATTTATTGCTTCCAAACGTTAATCTTTTACTTCGAATCCTGCTGTTTAATTAGCATCATGCTCCCATCCTTATTATTTACAATATGGTACTCCGACTCTTCTTTAAACACAATATTCTTTTTTTCCATATAACGCCTTTCGAGCGCTTCGAAATTCTCTATCTGCTCAGATTCCACAATCCTATCAAGACACTCACCCGCCTCCGTGAGCATAACATTACCGATTGGCAATTCATTTTGACCTCGTTTTTCGATTTCTTTGGTAACTCCTCCCGTATACGTCAAAATCCTCATTTCAGGGATATCTACCGCAATAAATCCTGCTACTGCATCGAACTTAATTAATCCAAGTGTGTCAAGTTCGTTAAAGATATTAAACGATAGTCCTATACTGCGCAGTTCGCCTTCATTTCCCTCATATGGCACAACAATATCATTACGAATCCACTTTGCTTTGCCATCACTATCTACCGCTACTGATGTTCTTTTCATACTGCATATCTTTTGGAATGCTTGCGCACATTGAGGCGTAATTTCTGAAAGGATCCTAATCATATTAAGCGGGGTAGAACCGGGCTTTTCAAATTCCTTCGCCAAAATTTTCCCCCACATTATTTGCACCTGCTCTTCTGATACAAATCCCGCAGAATCCATAAATCTTTCTAGCCATTCTAAATTAACACCTGATGACGAATCAAAAGCCGTTCCTTCTTTTGCGTTAGAAACAGCTTTATCTGCAATACTTTTTTGATTTTTCAATTTTTTGATTGTCTTTTTAGCTGATAAAATCGCAATCAATTTTGATTCCGACGACATATCTGATTTTTCAACGTCTGTTATATGCATATCTAATGCTCGTTTTTCTATTCCGGCATAAGGAAAAAGCATTCCAAGCAATGATGCTGTTTTATTTTGTACATTGTCACTCTTCGCTAAGTCAGCTGCCGTATTTGCTACAATGTCTGGAATTCCAAACATATCTTTTGCTCCCTTCTAGTTTATAATCTGTCGATGCCTAAATCCTACCGTTTCAAAATCATCGTAACGATGCTCAAATATCCTTTATTTTTATAATACAGCCTTTTTTCTGTAAGTCAAGATATAAAACCCACGGACTTCAATAATAGAAGTCCGTGGGTTTTATAATTCTTTATTTTCTTATAAATCAGCCAAAAAGCTCATGTTTTCAATTACTTTTCAAGAAATCCCAGCTCTAATATCATCCATCACGGCATGTCTGCAAGAAGATATGGCTTCAGCATCT
>ENA-ORUA01003533-ORUA01003533.1-human-gut-metagenome-genome-assembly--contig:-NODE-3533-length-10592-cov-12.925596_pt1 | contig 10592 bp, 5 predicted proteins | sample MGYA00242076_ERZ509201 | MGnify/ENA primary metagenome ERZ509201 (study PRJEB26280, sample SAMEA2338863) | human gut metagenome | biome: human gut; feature: human-associated habitat; material: faeces...
GGGCTTATCCTTCCGCAGGCAGCGGCGGAGGTTCGCCACATCGGCCTTGATGCGGTTCTTCTCCTCTTTATCCAGCTCCTTCTTGCACTTGGAGAGAGCCTCGTCCACCTTGTAGGCCAGCACCTCGGCCTGATTGTGGAGGTCAAGCCGCTCTTTGCGGCGGCTGTCCTCGGCCTCGTAGGCGGCCGCGTCGGCCATGGCGCGCTGGATCTCATTCTCCGAGAGGTTCGTGCTGCCGGTGATGGTGATGTTCTGCTCCCGGCCGGTGCCGAGGTCTTTGGCCGAGACTTTCACGACGCCGTTGACGTCAATATCAAAGGTGACTTCGATTTGGGGCTTGGACGAGAAGCTGGCCCGGATGCCGTTCAGCTTGAACTTGCCGAGGCTCTTATTGTCGCGGGCGAAATGCCGCTCACCCTGCAGGACGTTGATCTCCACACTGGTCTGCATGGGGCGGGCCGTGGTGAATATCTGGCTCTTGCGGGTGGGTATCATGCTGTTGCGGGTGATGAGGGGGGTCGCCACGCCGCCCAGTGTCTCGATCGAGAGGGTCAGCGGGGTGACGTCCATCAGCACAAGGCCCTGCGCCGCTGCACCAGAAGCGCCAGCCAGCTTGCCGCCGCCCTGTAACAGACCGCCCTGCACAGCGGCACCCATCGCCACGCATTCGTCGGGGTTGAGGCTGTGGCTCGGTTCACAGCCCAGCAGTTCCTTCACCTGACGCTCGACGGCAGGCATCCGGGTGCTGCCGCCGACGAGAAGGACTTTGCCCAGCTGCGAAGCCGAGATGCCGGCATCCCGCAGCGCGTTCTGCACCGGGGCCACCGTCCGTGCCAGCAGGTCGCCGGTCATCATCTCGAACTGGGGGCGGGAGATGGTCAGATCGAGGTGGTGGGGGCCATCCTTGCCCACAGCGATGAAGGGCAGATTGAGCTGGGCCGAGAGGGCGCTGGACAGCTCTTTCTTGGCCTTTTCGGCCTCTTCTTTCAGGCGTCCCATGGCGGCGGGGTCGCGGGAGAGGTCGATGCGGTCCGATTTCTTGAACTCTGCCACGGCGTATTCCACGATGCGCTGGTCGAAGTCGTCGCCGCCGAGGCGGGTATCGCCGCCGGTGGCCAGCACCGTAAAGGTGCCGTCTTCGATCTCGATGATGGAGACGTCGAAGGTGCCGCCGCCGAGGTCGTAGACCAGGATCTTCTGGGGCGCTTCGTTGTCAAGGCCGTAGGCCACAGCGGCGGCGGTAGGCTCATTGATAATGCGCAGGACGTTCAGGCCTGCGATGCGGCCCGCATCCTGGGTGGCCTTGCGCTGGCTGTCGTCAAAGTAAGCGGGGACGGTGATGACGGCCTCCGTCACCGGCTCACCCAAGTAGCTCTCGGCGTCGCGGCGTATCTTGGTCAGTATCATGGCGCTGATCTCCTGCGGAGTCAGGTCTTTGCCGTCGATGTGGACGCGGTAATCGCTGCCCATATGCCGCTTGATGCTGGACACCGTCCGGCCGGAGTTGGTGGCAAGCTGGCGCTTTGCCGCGCCGCCCACCAGACGCTCGCCGTCTTTGGTGAACGCCACCACGCTGGGGGTGGTGCGCTCTCCCTCTGCGTTGGTGATGACGACGGGCTTGCCGCCCTCCACCACTGCCACGCAGCTGTTCGTGGTGCCAAGGTCAATACCGATCACTTTGCTCATTCTGGTCGTCCTCTCTGTTTTTGCGACGCGCATATTTTTCCTTCAATATCATATCGGTTCCGTATGACGATTTCTTAGAGCATTTGTAAAGATTTTATGTTTCCGCTCATTCTCTCTCGAGCAGCTGGCGGATGACGGCCTCCGTCTCGTCCAGCCAGCTCTGGGCCGTCTCGTCCCCTTCTTCTTTGCGGACGAGGAAGCCCTGCTTCGCCTCAGCCAGCTGAGCCAGCGCCTTTTTGCGGGAGATATACTGGGTCTCATACTGGGCCACCCGCAGGCAGACCTGCGGCATATAGGCGATGTCGGGGGTGGAGGCGCAGAGTTTCTGAGCCTTGCGGTAGGCCCGCAGAGCCGCACCGGCCCCTTTTCCCTGCACCATGGCATCGTCGCCCAGCGCCACCCATGCGGCCACATCGCCGGCGTCGGCAGCTTTTTTCCAGAACTTGCGGGCCTGTGCAGGGCTCTTGCGGCAGCCCCGGCCCTCGTAGAGCATCTCGCCCATCATGGCAAGGCCCTCGGCGCAGCCCTCTTCGGCAGAGAGCTGATAATAGTGCATCGCGTCGTCCCAGCGTTCCTCGGCCATGGCATGGTTGCCGGCCCGCAGCTCCGCTTCGCCCGGCTCATCGGTGTCGTGGCTGGCATGGAGCAGACCGTTCAAAAGCGAGCAGTCCAGCGTGGCAGAGCTGGTCCACGGGTCGATGACCACGCCGTCGATGCTGTCCGAGTCCAGCGCCATCTGCATGGCGGAAGCCAGAAGCCGTTCCGCCATGGGGCGGCTGGCCGTACCTTTATCGGCCTCCGCCATCTTCACTGAGGTGAACACCGGCAGGTAACACCGGCCCTTCTGGGTACGCAGGGTCCAGGGCTGCAGGTCTTTCGCTTTCTCCGCCGGGACAGGATGCTCCGCCCACGGGGCGGCCCCGTCCGGCTGGTCGGACGCAGCTTCCAGCGGCACCAGGACCCTGGTGTCCAGCTCGAGGGCATAGTTGATGGCGTTCATCAGCGCCCAGAAGCTCTCCTCGTTCTGGCCCTTATAGAGCGCTGCCACAGCCCGCTCTATCGCCGGACAGCCCGTACCCAGCGGCCCGTATTCCGGCAGCTTTTTGCGGTCTGCCGCGCCCACCGGGCGCAGCCGCAGCCGTGCCGCACCATCTTTTGCCATTGCATCCACCATTCTTTCCGTCGAGATTCCTTTCCAGTATAGCAGGATTTTCCGGTTTTCTCAATCTCCGGAGCCGAAATCTGCATCCAGAGCCGGTTTTCTTTGGCAAAAAACATAGCATTCCTGTTGGGAGTGCGTTATAATAAGGAGCGTCTCGACTAAATGTATGAAAGAAAGGGAGTATCGAGCCTTGAACAAAATGCTTCGCTATCTCAGCGACTACAAGCGCGAGAGCGTGCTTGCACCGCTTTTCAAGATGCTGGAAGCTACGTTTGACCTGTTCGTGCCGCTTGTGATGGCCGACATCGTCAACGTGGGTATCGCGGCCCACGATTTCCACTACATCCTCGTGCGGTGCGGCATCCTGCTGCTTCTGGCCATCGTCGGCCTCACGTGCAGCCTGACGGCCCAATACTTCTCGGCCAAAGCCGCCGTGGGTTATTCCACCGGTCTGCGTCATGCGCTGTTTGAGCACATCCAGACGCTGAGCTTTTCCGAGATGGACACCATGGGCACCAGCACCCTCATCACCCGGATGACCAGCGACGTCAATCAGGTGCAGAGCGGATTGAACCTCTTCCTCCGTCTGTTCCTGCGTAGTCCCTTCGTGGTGATTGGCGCCATGATCATGGCCTTTACGGTCAACTTCCGCGCCGCCCTCATCTTCGTGGCGGCCATCCCGCTGCTGCGCGTCGTGGTCTTCGGCGTCATGGTCATCACCCGGCCGCTTTATAAATCGGTGCAGACCCGCCTCGACCGGGTTCTGGGCCTCACCCGCGAAAACCTGACCGGCGTGCGCGTCGTCCGCGCCTTCGACAAGGAGAAGAGCGAGGTGGACCGCTTCGAGGACGCCAATGATCTGCTGACCAAAATGCAGCTCCACGTGGGCCACATCTCCGCCCTGATGAACCCGCTGACCTACGTTATCATCAACCTTGCCATCGTGGCGCTGCTGTATGTAGGCAGCATCGAGATAAGCATCGGCGGCATGGCCTCCGGCGACGTCATCGCACTGGTCAACTACATGAACCAGATCCTGGTCGAGCTGGTCAAGCTGGCCAACCTCATCGTTCAGGTGAGCAAGGCTCTGGCCTGTGCAGGCCGTGTGCAGGCGGTTCTGGACACCAAGCCCGGCATGGAGTTCCCGGCCGAGCTCACCGGCAATGTTCCGGCGGAAAAGGCCGGCGACGCCGTCCGTTTCGACCATGTGAGCCTGACCTACAAGGGCGCAGGCGCACCCAGCCTCTCTGACATCAATTTCACCGCCAAGCGCGGCCAGACCATCGGCGTCATCGGCGGCACCGGCAGCGGCAAATCCAGCCTCATCAGCCTCATCCCCCGCTTCTACGACGCCACTGAGGGCAGTGTGGAGATCATGGGCCGTCCTATCCGGCAGTACCCCCGCGCCGACCTGCGCGGCAAGGTGGCTGTGGTCATGCAGAAGGCCCAGCTCTTCGGCGGCACCATCCGCTCCAACCTGCTCTGGGGCAGCCAGAATGCCTCCGACTCCGACCTCTGGGCTGCGCTGGAAACGGCACAGGCTGCGGAGTTCGTGAAAGCCAAGCCCCTCGGCCTCGACGAGCCGGTGGAGCAGGGCGGACGCAACCTCTCCGGCGGTCAGAAACAGCGTCTGACCATCGCCCGCGCCCTCGTAGGCAAGCCGGACATCCTCATCCTCGACGACAGCGCCAGCGCACTGGACTACGCCACCGACGCGGCCCTGCGCAAAGCTCTGGCCGCTCTGCCGGGCGATCTGACCGTCTTCATCGTCAGCCAGCGTGCCGCCAGCCTGCAGCACGCCGACCAGATCATCGTGCTGGACGATGGCCGCATGGTGGGCCTTGGCCGTCACGCCGAGCTGCTGGAAAGCTGCCCGGTCTACAAGGAAATTTACGAGAGCCAGTTCAAGAAAGGGGATGCGCAGAAATGAGTGCAAAAGCAAAAAGCAAGCTGACCCCTGAACAGCAGAAGGCCACCATGACCCGGGTGCTGCAGAAAATCAAGCCCTACGGCTTCTTCGTGGTGTGCAGCCTCATCGTGGCCGCTGTGAGCGTGGCGGCCCAGCTGTATATCCCCATCCTCTGCGGCAGTGCCATCGACATGATGCTGGGCAAAGGTGCCGTGGACCACGCGGGCGTGCTGCGCATCATCTACGAGATCATCGTGGTGGCTGTTGTCGCCGCCTTTGCGCAGTGGCTGCTGAGCGTCTGCAACAACCGCATCACCTTCGCAGTCAGCCGTGACCTGCGCAACGCCGCCATGCGGAAGATCCAGACCCTTCCCCTCTCTTACCTCGACAGCCATCCTTCCGGCGACATCGTGAGCCGGATGGTGGCCGACGTGGATACCTTCGCGGACGGCCTGCTGATGGGCTTCACCCAGCTGTTCTCGGGTGTGCTGACCATCCTCGGCACCCTGCTCTTCATGTTGCAGCAGAATGTCCCTATCACGCTGGTGGTGGTCTGCATCACCCCGCTGAGCCTTGTGGTGGCCAGCTTTCTCGCAAAGCGCAGCTACAAGTATTTCCAGAGCCAGAGCACCGTGCGCGGCGAGCAGACTGCCCTTGTCAACGAGATGATAGAGGGTCAGAAGGTCGTGCAGGCCTTCGGCCACGAGGCCCAGAGCCTCGAGGCTTTTGACGAGGTGAATGGCCGACTGCAGAACGTGAGCCTGAAGGCCATCTTCTTTTCCAGCATGACCAACCCCGCCACCCGCTTCGTCAACAACATCGTCTACGCAGGCGTCGGCCTCGTGGGCGCAATCTATGCCGTAGCCGGAGGCATCACCATCGGCCAGCTGAGCATCTTCCTGAACTACGCCAACCAGTACACCAAGCCCTTCAACGAAATTTCCGGCGTCGTGACCGAGCTGCAGAACGCTCTGGCCTGCGCAGCCCGCGTGTTCGAGCTGCTGGACGCTGAAGACCAGACCCCCGAAGCGGAGAACGCCGCAAAGCTCGTGCCGGACGGCCACGTCCAGATCGAGGACGTCTCTTTCCGCTATCTGCCCGACCGCCCGCTCATCGAGGGCCTGTCTCTGGACATCAAGCCCGGCCAGCGCATCGCCATCGTCGGCCCCACCGGCTGCGGCAAGACCACCCTCATCAACCTGCTCATGCGGTTCTATGATGTCAACGGCGGCTCCATCAAAGTCTCCGGCACCGACATCCGGGACGTGACCCGCGCCTCCCTGCGCGGCAGCTACGGCATGGTGTTACAAGATACCTGGCTCCGGGCCGGCACCGTGCGGGAGAACATCGCCTACGGCAAGCCGGACGCCCCCCTCGACGAGGTGGTGGCTGCGGCCAAGGCAGCCCATGCCGACAGCTTCATCCGCCGCCTGCCCGAGGGCTACGACACCGTCATCGCCGAGGACGGCGGCAACATCAGCCAGGGCCAGAAGCAGCTGCTCTGCATCGCCCGCGTGATGCTCTGTCTGCCCCCGATGCTGATTCTGGACGAGGCCACCTCCTCCATCGACACCCGCACCGAGGTGCGTATCCAGGCAGCCTTTGCCCGGATGATGCAGGGCCGCACCAGCTTCATCGTGGCACACCGCCTTTCCACCATCCGGGAGGCCGACGTCATCCTCGTGATGAAGGACGGCCACATCGTGGAGCAGGGCGACCACGATACCCTGCTGGCGCAGGGCGGCTTCTACGCCAAGCTCTACAACAGCCAATTCGAGGGTGTGGAGACTTAACGCTTCAACTTATAGCAATTCAACTTTTTAATGCAACAGCGGTGAATTGCATATCGCAAAGATGCCGTTTGAATGCTGCACTAATTTCTTGACTTGCGATAAAATTTGCGATAAACGATTTTTGGAAGGAATATAATCGTGTCGAAAGATGAATATTTGATTACAGATCCACCCCTTAAAGCGCTGACTGTTTTTGCGATGCCGATGATCCTTGGCAGCTTTTTTCAACAAGTATACAATATGGCCGATTCCATAATAGTTGGTCAATTTGTTGGCTCCTCGGCACTTGCGGCTGTTGGTGCTTGTGCTGCACTGACCAATGTTTTTATTTGTGTGGCGCTTGGTGCTGGTGTGGGCGCAGGTGTGCTTGTAAGCCGCTGTTTTGGTGCAAAAAATTATGGTAAAATGAAAACCATTGTGTCAACGTCCCTGATCAGCTTTTTGATCTTAAGCGTTGTCCTTGGTGTCTTTGGCTTTTGCTTTTCCCATTTCATGATGAGCGGATTACAGACCCCTGCCGATATATTGGAAGAAGCAGTATTGTATCTGCGTGTCTACTTTGTGGGTTTCCCGTTTCTATTCATGTACAACATTCTTTCCACCATGTTCACTTCCATCGGTGAATCCAAAATTCCGTTGGGACTGCTGATATTCTCATCTATCCTGAATATTTTTATGGATCTCTGGATGGTGGCTGGTCTTGGTCTGGGGGTGTTTGGTGCAGCCCTTGCGACCTTGATCGCACAAGGAATTTCTGCCGTGTTTTCGTTTTTGATCTTTCTGTCTCGGATGCGGCAATACAAGAGCTCCTTTAGCAGGTTCGACCGGCAGGAGCTGTATTCCATGCTTCGCATTGCGGTACCATCGGTTTTGCAGCAGTCCACAGTGTCTATCGGTATGATGATCGTGCAGGCAGTGGTAAATCCCTTCGGCACACAGGCACTTGCCGGGTATGCGGCAACGATGCGGGTAGAAAATGTTTTTTCGCTGATCTTCGTATCCATCGGCAATGCAGTTTCGCCGTTTGTATCCCAGAATCTTGGCGCAAAGAAAATTGAGCGTATCAAAAAAGGTTATCATGCTGCACTGGTGTTGGATCTATGCTTTGCAGTTCTTGCTTTCGTGGTCATTGAAACACTGCACACACAGATCTCCTCGTTGTTCTTGGGAAAAGACGGAACCGCGTTGGCCTATCAGGTGTCCGGTGATTATATGAGATGGCTTGGTTACTTTTTCATCTTCATGGGCATCAAGATGGCAACTGATGGCGTTCTTCGCGGACTTGGAATCATGCGGCCGTTTCTTATTGCAAATATGGTAAACCTTGCAATCCGCTTGTCTGTTGCTTTGATTTGTGCACCGCGTTTTGGCATTGCTTTTGTTTGGCTTGCAGTCCCGGCAGGTTGGCTTGCAAACTTCCTTATTTCCTATGCGGCGCTCAGAAGATCGTGGCCAGAGGATAAAGCAGCGGTATCTCAATGATTTCATGCAGTGGAGAGGTGCTTTGTTCTGACGGGTTTCACTTACAGAGCTTGTGGCACGCAAGCTCCAGCTTTCGGGTGGAGTAGATGCCGCCCTTTCCTGTATACTGTTCTTGTTGTATCTGTTTTTTCACAACCTCAGTTTACAACAAAAAATGAGATAGGCAACCCCTTTCGGGGAAGTCTATCTCATTTTTTTCGTTGGGGCTATTTTGCAACAGCCCCATTTTTGTTTGCTCTGTTTTATTTTTTGCGGGTCGGCAATATTTTCTTTTTTACCTGTTTTCGGCTTTCAGCACCGTTGCCTCAACAGGCGGCGGTGTGAGGGTGGAGTGGGCCAGAATAAAGGCAGCGGCGCGGCTGGATGCGATGCGCTGGGCGGCGCGGCGGCGGTCGTTGGAAGCGAAGGTGTGCTCCCCGTCCCGCTTTGCGTCCCAGTGGGCAAGCTCGTCATCCACCTCGGCTTCCGTCGGCCAGAGCCCTTCTTTCTGCGCCACCAGCAGCAGACCCATCCGGCTGCGCAGTTTGCGCTCGGCCTCGGCGTGGAGCCAGGCTCGGAATTCTTCCACCGTCTGGCCCTGCACCTTTAAGTACTGGTCGAAATTGACGCCGTTGGCCTGCATCCGCAGGTTGAACTGGCGCTGCTCGGCAAAGTAGTTGCCGGCCACCAGCTGCTTGGGCAGCGGGCCGGTGACGTGTGTACCCAGCTGGGCGATGAGGGCCTGTTCGGCCACGGCGCGGGCCTGCTGGCAGCGCTGGGCGTAGATGTCCTGCGTCACCTTGACACGGAGGGCGCGCTTGCCCTCGGCGTCAGCGGCGCGGTCTTCGTCACCGTGGCGGCGGTTTATTTCAAGCTCGATGGTCAGCTCCCGGATAGGCCGGGGCTGGACGGGCTGGGTAAAGCCGGTGTACTCTCCCAGTTCCAGCGGCGGCAGGCAGAAGAACTGCGCCCCCGCCCGGAAGCCCTCAGCCCGATTCACAGCCAGAAGCTCAAAATCCGGGTCGGTGACGGGCTGCAAATCGTTTTCTTTCATCAGCTGAGCGAACAGAGGCGAGAAACCCTCCAGAATCGCCCGATTGACCGCCGCCGTCAGCAGGTCGTCCTCGTCCTGCGGGGCGTCCGGGGCCGCCTTTTCGGCCTGCACCGCCGCTTCCAGCTCTTCTGCTGCGGCGGAAAAGACCACCCGGCAGTCACCGGGTTCTGCCATGCCAAAATGTTCGAGTTTCATTTTCTTCTCCCCCTCTCAGCGGACGATGCCGGCCATCAGCACCAGCAGCACGATGCCCAGCACCACATACAGCACCTCTGCACCCAGGACGGACTTGTCGCCCTCGACGTACATCTCGGCGGGGTCGTCGGGGTTATAATAAAGGGTGACGACAGCTCCCTGTGCAAGCTCTCTGCCCTTGGCAGACTTGGGGTAATGGAGACGGTGGGTGCCGCCAGCAGTGGTGAACTCCAACAGGTAGGCTTCGCCGTCCCGGCTCTGGACCGTGCCTGCCACAGCGGCCTCGACCTTTTCGCCCCTGGTCATGAGCTTGCGGCGTCTCGACCAGCTCCGCCATGCCATGTAGAACATGATGCCTGCACCGATGAGAAAGATAATGATGTTGAACATTCGCAGTTTCCCTCTTCCGTAAATAGTCCCGCCGGGCCGCTGCCCCGCAGGGGTAATATTTATTGTATCATACTCCGCCGGATTTTTCGCCCCATTCGGCCTATACGGAATGCAACAATTTTCGCAAAAAAATTTGTCGTACTATTTTTGCAGAAAATGCTTGACTTTCTTTGTACCTGTGGTATAATAAACATCGTTCCGAGCCGAACGGCAGCGAACAAAACAGAATATGCGGATATGGCGGAATTGGCAGACGCGTTAGATTCAGGTTCTAATCGGGGCAACTCGGTGGAGGTTCAAGTCCTCTTATCCGCACTCTTGAACGACAGCTTTCAAAAAGGCTGTCGTTTTTCTTTTACCCGTAGTCCTTTTGGAAACTTTCTATCAGCGGATAAGAGGACTTGAACAGGGCGGCGGTGCGCAGCACCGCAAGCAATCAGCCCAGTGGGCTGTTGCTTAGCCCGCGGTTTCCAACCCCTAGGAATGTCTAACAAGAGGACTACCGCTGCCGGAGAATCTCCTGTACCGCGTTGGTTGAAGCGATATTCACATAAAGCCTTTCTGGAAACATCCTCAGCGGATAAGAGGACTTGAAGAGCAGCTTTTACAGAGCTCTGGCCCGGAAAAACCTCTCAGTCAAAGCCTGTCGGCTTTGCCAGCTCCCCTGATAGGGGAGCCCTTGGCAGGCTGGGTCACTTTGAGCTGACTGCCAAAAGTCCAATATGGCGCAAAAGTGCGGGCTCCGCTGCAGAGGTCAGCTGCTTCTGGACAGCGCACCTTGTCAAGCTGCCGCGGCTCTCTGTAGCGGAGCACTACAGTCCACGAAATAAATAAGCTTTACTCGTTCAGGGGAAACTTGGCCGACATGCCAAAGCCTCCCCTCGTTAGGAGCAACGGCGACGACCGCCGCCAGCGGCGGAAACAGGGAGGAGCTGTTGGGGC
>ENA-ORUA01003534-ORUA01003534.1-human-gut-metagenome-genome-assembly--contig:-NODE-3534-length-10589-cov-2.972470_pt1 | contig 10589 bp, 10 predicted proteins | sample MGYA00242076_ERZ509201 | MGnify/ENA primary metagenome ERZ509201 (study PRJEB26280, sample SAMEA2338863) | human gut metagenome | biome: human gut; feature: human-associated habitat; material: faeces...
GATCTCCTCTGGTGTAAAAGCTTTCAGTGTCAGAAAATTTCTTCCCTTTAAATCCATCTCTCTTATGTCCTTCTTTCTGTATATTTACAAACCGTCTCTTATCCGGCTTGCTGTCATTCTGTCATATTTATTATTTCTGTGTATCATCAACTGCGACTTCTTTGATGCTCTTCACCAGTCCTGCGATTCCCTGGATCTCAGATGGAATAATAATCTTTGTAGCCTTTCCATCTGCAGCTTTTTCAAATGCTTCCAGGCTCTTTATTGTAAGAACAGCCTCGTCTGCTCCTGCTTCTTTCAGGAAGCGGATACCGTCTGCATTTGCCTGCTGTACTTTCATAATCGCCTCAGCCTGACCTTCTGCCTCACGGATCATAGCCTCCTTCTGCGCCTCTGCACGTAAGATTGCAGCCTGCTTCTCAGCCTCAGCATCCAGAATTGCAGATTCTTTATGTCCCTCTGCAACAAGAATCGTAGATTTTTTCTCTCCCTCTGCACGTAAGATTGCTTCACGTCTCTCGCGCTCTGCTTTCATCTGCTTTTCCATGGCATCCTGGATAGCTGCCGGAGGAATAATATTCTTAAGCTCTACACGGTTCACTTTGATTCCCCATGGATCTGTTGCCACATCCAGAGATGCCCGCATCTTCGTATTAATCGTTTCGCGGGAAGTCAGTGTCTGATCCAGCTCCAGATCTCCGATAATATTACGAAGAGTTGTCGCTGTCAGGTTCTCGATCGCCATGATCGGATTTGCCACTCCATAACAGAACATCTTCGGATCTGTAATCTGGTAAAATACAACGGTATCGATTCTCATTGTTACATTATCTTTTGTGATAACCGGCTGTGGCGCAAAATCTACAACCTGCTCTTTCATATCCACTCTTCTTGCAACACGATCCACGATCGGAAGTTTAAAGTGAAGTCCGGTTCCCCACGTTGCCTGATATGCTCCCAGTCTCTCAATCACAAGTGCCTGCGCCTGTCTTACGATCTTCACACAGGAAATCAGTAATACCATAACAATAATTAAAATAATCACTAAAAATGTTCCCATTACTGCTGCCATCATATCTTCGTCTCCTCTCCATTCCTTACAATCAGTTTCACTCCCTGAATACCTTCAACTACTACAATTGCATTCTTTGGGATCTTTCCTTCCGGGGCATCTGTCTTCGCAGCCCACTCCTGCCCGCGCACCTCCACACGTCCTTTTGACGAAAGTGTGTCAATCTCTTCAATTACAAGTGCTTTCTGTCCGATCAGAAGCTCTGCTCCGGTCTTTTGTCTCTCTTGGTTAAAGTACTTCATGGCAAGCGGTCTTGTCACTGCCAGAAGTGCCAAAGATACAATTGCAAATATTATAATCTGCACTCCTAGTCCCAACCCCAGTACTGCCACAAGAAATGCAACTAATGCTCCTCCTGCGAACCAGATAGTCGTAAGCCCCATCGTAATGATCTCGATAACCAGAAACAGTACGAATAAGCTTAACCAGATAACCGTCGTCTGCATAATCTGCCCCTCCTTCATTCAAGATTCACGGCCACATAGTACTGACACAAATCCTTCTATCACTCTATGCTTTCCAAAGCTGTCCTTTTCCATATCATTTTCCATGTCATTTTCCATGTCATTTTGAGGAAAATCCCAGCTTAACGGCTTAGTATCATATTACTATACTTTGCATAATAAAGCAACGAATCCCTCTCGGCATTCGTTGCTTTTTTCTCATCATTTATTTATCTTATCGTCTCTGTCTTGCTGCCTCGAATGTCAGAATTGCCGTAGCCACTGCCGCATTCAGAGACTCTACCTGTCCCTTCATCGGAATACGGATATACACCTGTGCCTGATCTGCCACCTCATCACGGAGACCATTTCCTTCATTTCCTATCAGAAATGCACTGGCTTTGCGATAATCTTCTTCATCGTAGGAATTTTTTCCTTCCAAATGGGCCGCATATGTGCAGATTCCTGCTTCTTTCATCTGCTTTACTTCCTCTGCCAGATCATCCACATAGCAGAATGGTACACGATAAGCCGCCCCCATCGTAGAACGGACTACCTTCGGATTGTACATATCTACACAGTCCTGACTCATTACAATCCCCGTCACTCCTGCGCCCTCTGCTGTCCGTACAATGGTTCCCAGATTTCCAGGATCCTGGATTTGATCCAATACAAGAAGAAGTGGTAATTCCCCACCTTTTTCCTTCACAATCTCAGTGATGCTGTATTGTTTCTGACGCACCAGGCAAAGAATCCCCTGCGGCGTCTTCGTGTCAGACACATATTCAAAAACAAAATCTGCCAGAATCTCCGGCTGCACTTTCGTTCCTGCCAATACCTGTTCTACAGCCTTACGCTCCCGATTCCAGAACTCTTCCGATGCATAGACTTCCACCAGACGGTCTTTTGGCACTTCCCGGAACATGCGGATACCTTCTACAAGGAAGACACCTTCTTCATCTCTGAGCTTTTTCTTCTTTTTTAAATTCACCAGTCGTTTGACTTTCGCATTCGACGTACTCGTAATCATATCATTTTCCTCTTAATTCAGGATACTCTGAACCGCTTCATCATTCAGATTCTGCTTTGTTACCCACACATATCCTGTATTGACAAATGCTTCATTTCCCATATTCAGCGCTGCTCTTGCAGAAGCAATCGTTGCCGCATACCCCATACCGAACGGATTCTGTACAACAAGTCCGTCAATCTTTCCTGCTTTCAATGCTTCCATCGAATCATCATTCACATCATATCCGACTATGAATGGTGATACATTCTTTCTCTCCATCTCATCGAGCACCAGTTCCATAGCGTCACTGTTACTTGCAAAACATCCCTTTACATTCGGGTGTTTTTCAAACAAATAATCAATCACTTCCTCTTCCGTAATATCCGCTGCCTGCTTGTCCGTTGCTAACTCCTGTATCATCTGGTTTTTGTAAGTGTCAATCTGATCCATATGGTATGTCTCTACAACCGTGATATTCGGATATGTGCTCTGAATCTGGCTTACAAATGCATTTTCCCTTGTCTGGGCTACCTGCGATTTCGAGTCCTGCATAAAAAGCATGACTTCTCCGGATTCCCCCATTGCCTCCGCCAGTCGGTTTGCTGCTTCTGTTGCACTTGCACTGTTATCTGTTGAGACAAATGCACTGATTCCCGGATAATCACTGCTTGAATCAAATGTTACAATTGGTGTTCCATTCCAACCGGCTTGATCGAACTGCACTTCGCATGCTTTGGCGTCTGCAATAGAAATTGCCAAAGCTGCCGGATAACGGGATAACTCCTCATCCAGAATATTAACTTGCTCATCCACATTGTCCTTATCAGATGGACCGCTATACACGACCTTGACTGCTTTTTTCCCTTTGTAGCCAAGCTGCTCATTGATATCTTTACCTGCCTGCTCGGCACCTTTTTTTACCTGCACCCAGAAATCGTCATTTGTCCCTTTTCCAATAATGGAAATGTAAGCGCCTTCTTCAAGCGATAATCCGCTGGCATCTCTGTATGCAGAAGGTTCGATCATATCCAGCTTTGCCTGATATTCTTTCGTCTTTTCTGTCTCCGTATCATCTTGTGCCGCATCTTTTGAAGTATCCTGCGTCTTTGTCTCATTTGCCTTATTGCTATCTGTGTCTGATGTATTTTGCGCACATGCAGTCAGCACCATAGCTGCACTAAGCAGTGCGATGATCATCTTGCATCTTTTCTTCATAATACCAATCCCCTTAACAATTTTCATGCATCTTATTTTCCACTTAAACACTATACACCATATTCGTGAAAAAAGCTTGAATTTTTTTTTAAAGAATTTCTTAAATATTTCTCTCACATGTCTTATTGATTATTTTTTTCACAATATACTGCTTGTATAATTGATTTTTTTGTATTATGATAGTAGCAGACGAAAATGTCTATGTCTATTCAACATATTTATGAAAAAGGAGGTAATTACCCATGGCACACGTAATTGGAGACGATTGTATTTCATGTGGAAGCTGCGAAGCAGAATGTCCAGTAAGCGCTATCTCTGAAGGAGATGGCAAATACGAGATCAACGCTGATGCTTGTATCGACTGTGGTGCATGTGCAGCACAGTGCCCAGTAGGAGCAATTTCCGAGGCATAAGATTCCACACATATAAGATTTAAACCTAAAAAGAATGTTCCGGTTCAGGAACATTCTTTTTTCTTGCCCCACGTTTTGACTTTTTTTGCACTTTTCATATGCTATTCTTGGGACAGGCAAAGGGAATCTATTCTTTTGCAAAGAAATCTTAATTGAATAAGGGGGTTTTATTATGGGCAATGCTCTGGAACAACTAAGAAAAGAGACCCGGGACGATGCCAGGCTTTACGGCTGTATTAGAGAACTCTATGAACAAGGAGTCCCTTTTGAAGAACTAAAAGCCGTCATTCCTGATATCCGGCGCACTCGTGAGCAGTTACATATGAAAAGAATGCTGGAAAACAATAACGAAGTCTTGATGCAGATGTTCAGTCGGGAAATGTCTTTTCTGTTGGATGCAAAGGAACGGCAGGAGGAAGAACAGTTCAAAAAAATAGACCAGCTCATCAGACAACAGCAATCCTATCGGAAAGCTGCAGCTGAAGCTGGTCCAATCGGCAAATTAAAACGGCTATTCCTGCCTGCTTAAATTTGCAAACTTCGTGTATTCACCAAGCCAAGCCAGATTAACGGTCCCTACCGGACCGTTTCTCTGTTTTGCTATAATAATCTCGGCCTGTTTCTTAAATTCGGAATCTTTATTATAATACTCATCACGATAAATAAACATTACAAGGTCGGCGTCCTGCTCGATAGCTCCGGACTCACGGAGGTCAGAAAGCATTGGACGCTTATCCGGTCTCGACTCTACCGCACGGCTGAGCTGTGACAATGCAATGACCGGTACATTTAACTCTCTTGCAAGAGCTTTTAGTGAACGGGAGATTTCAGAAATCTCCTGCTGTCTGGACTCGGATTTTCCACCTACACTTCCACTCATCAACTGCAAGTAGTCAATGATGACAAGCTGAAGATCCTGCTCCAGTTTATATTTCCTACATTTTGAACGAAGTTCGGATACGGAAATACCTGGTGTATCGTCAATCACAAGGTGTGACTTTCCGATAATTCCGGCTCCTTCGATTAGCTTCTCCCACTCGGAATCTTTTAGATTACCGGTTCTGAGTGCCTGTGCATCTACCTGAGATTCCAGAGAAAACATACGGTTCACCAACTGTTCCTTTGACATCTCAAGACTGAAAATGGCAACACCTTTATTTTTCTTAAATGCAACATACTGGGCAATATTCAGTACGAACGCTGTCTTACCCATAGACGGACGGGCCGCTACAAGAACAAGATCTGACGGCTGAAGGCCGGATAATTTGTAATCTAAATCAATAAATCCTGTCGGGATTCCTGTAACAGTTCCTTTATTCTTTGAAGCTTTCTCAATTCGTTCCAGCGCATTTAATACAACATCTTTGATTGGAACATAATCTCCGGTATTGCGGTGCTGTAATAATTCAAATACCGATTTCTCCGTCTGTTCCATAATTACCGGAAGAGATTCTTTTCCGACATAACAAGTATTTGCAATTGACTCGGTCAGCTTGATAAGTTTTCGCATCATTGCCTTATCTGCCACGATCTCCGCATAATATTTTACATTTGCAGAGGTCGGTACTGCATTGACCAGATCCCTTACAAATTCCAGACTGGAAATCTCCGGCGGTACATCTTTTTCTTTCAGACGTTCCTGGAGTGTGACCAGATCGACCGGCTTTCCTTCATTAAAAAGTTCCACCATGGAATCAAATACCACTCCGTAAGATGTCTGATAAAAATCCTGACCACTGATGATCTCTGATGCAGTTGTAATCGCATCCTTGTCCATCAGCATCGCTCCGACTACTGACTGTTCCGCTTCGACACTGTGGGGCATGACCCGCTTAATGAGTGCCTCTTCCATGTACGGTTTCCTCCTAAGCTTCCTCTGTAACTACAACTTTCAGCTCTGTAGTTACTTTTGGATGTAATTTAATCGGCACATTGTGTGTTCCAAGAGATTTGATTGGATCTTTTAACTGCACTTTCTTTTTATCTACTTCCAGCCCAAGCTGAGATTTTACCTCTGCTGCAATTTCTTTGGAGGATACAGAGCCAAATACTTTTCCGCCTTCTCCGGTCTTGATGGAAACCTGGATCTTACCTGCCTCAATCTTCTTTCCTAATTCTACAGCAGCCTCATAGTGTTCCTGTGCTACTTTATCATCATTCGCCTTCTTAAGTTTCAAATCATTTAAATTCTTACCGTTAGCTTCTACACCTTTTCCTGTCTTCAGGATAAAGTTTCTTGCGTATCCGTCACTTACCTCTACTACATCCCCTTTTTTTCCAAGGGCTTTTACGTCTTCTTTCAAAATAACCTTCATGTCTATATATCTCCTTCTTTTATCATATTATCCAGAACCTGCTTCAGACATGCAACAGCCTCGTCCATATCCGTATGATTGAACTGCGCTCCCGAAGCATTCATATGACCGCCGCCACCTAACTTTTCCATAATGACCTGAACATTGACCTCATCGATAGAACGGGCACTCACATAAATCTTTCCATTATATTCTGTCAATACAAAGGACGCTTTAATCTCACTGATATCCAGAAGTTCATTTGCCGCCTGTGCTCCGATGATCGTCGGACTCTCCACCTGAAGATCTGTACCTGTCGCAATGGCAAATTTTTTCTGATATACCTCTGCGTTGCTGATAATTGCAGCTTTTGCGCGGTATCCTTCCATGTCATCCCTGAACATCTTACGCACAAGTGTGATATCTGCTCCGGATCTTCTGAGAAATGCTGCCGCTTCAAATGTACGCACTCCGGTACGATTCATAAAACTGTTCGTATCGATCATGATACCGGCATACATACTGCTTGCCTCCAGATTCGGAATCTGAATATCATCTACAATGTACTGCAGGATCTCAGATACCATCTCACATGCTGACGAAGCATAAGGTTCAATATAAGACAATAATGCATTATCAATACTATCACTGCTCTGACGGTGATGATCCAGTACGACAATCGTCTTTGCCAGATACAAAAGTTCTTCACATTCTACCATCTTCGGGCGGTTCGTATCCACAACTACGACCATGGAATTCTCATCCGCCAGGTTCAATGCCTGTTCTGATGTCAGGAACAGATCGTCCGGGTAAGACGGATTATCAATATACATATTATAGAGTGGTCTAAGAGATGCTGACACCTCATTGATCACCACATTTGCCTTTTTCCCAAGAGCATTTGCCGCTCTGCAGATACCGATAGCTGCACCAAAAGAATCTACATCTGTCAGTGTATGTCCCATGACAAATATCTTGTCATTGACTGTAATATACTCTCGCAATGCTTCTGCTTTAACACGGGCTTTGACACGCGTGTTCTTTGCAGTCATCTCACGCTTGCCGCCATAATATGTAATACCATGGCAGTCTTTGATAACAGCCTGATCGCCGCCTCTGGCAAGAGCCAGATCAATGGCAACACGGGCATAATTATAACTTTGGGAATAATTACCCGCACTGAGTCCCAGACCAATACTCAGTGTCAATGGAATCTGATTACCGATATTGACTGTTTTTACATCCTCGAGAAGAGAGAATTTGTCATCCTCCAATCTCTTGAACTCTTGCTTCTTCAAAGCAATAAAATATTTGTCCGTCTCGGTTTTCTTTACGATTCCGTCTGCTTTTGCAATATATTGGTTGATCTTGCGATCCACCAGCGCAACTAAAAGTGACTGTCTGACTTCTTCTACACTATTCATGACTTCATCATAATTATCAATATAGATCAAGCCTGCAACCAACCGCTGCTCTTCATTTTCCTTAATATACCGGTTCAGTTCCGTCACATCCTGAAGGTGAACCGCAATAAAATACTCTCGCTCTGCCGGCAATTCCAGGAGCTGCTCTGTCTCGCTGAATCCTTCCACAGACACACGTCTTAATTCCGCCTTATACTCACGGTCCTCATAGTAGACATCCATCTCTACCACGTCATTTTCTTCTTTTGGGAAAATGCTCCGGTTCAGCTCTGGTATATATCTGCTCAGATACTTATCTTTCTGCGCTGTATCTCCAAACAACCGTTCAAACTGATCATTCATCCACAAAAGCTGCCCGTCCTCCAGAAGAATTGCATATGGAACAGACAATTCCTTTAAAAGCGTATTCTGTACAACACCATACTGAGCTGCAAATTCAATCAGATCTTTCATGATCAGTGATCGGCTGTATACATACAAAATCCCAATGCCGACTATATAAATCAGCATAAATATCAACATGACTGTACCGGCTTTGATATCAATGCAATAGATCCACAAATTCAATAGGAGAAGCATAATCGCCATCGCGATCGGCCAACGCATGTAGTTCTTCAGTCTGCCACTGATATGCGCCCCTCGCTTCTTGCTCAAGCCTTCATCCATAGTCTTTATCCTCTATAACCCTCCGGGTTCTGTGACTGCCAGCGCCATGCATCTTCGCACATCTGTTCCAGACCTCTCTCAGCCTTCCAGCCAAGTACTTTCGCAGCTTTCGAAGGATCCGCATAGCACATTGCAATATCTCCTTCACGTCTCGGTTTGATCTCATATGGAATTTCTTTTCCACATGCCTTGCTAAATGCTTTTACCATATCCAATACAGAATAACCAACACCTGTTCCCAGATTGATGATATCCAGTCCCGGATTCGAGAAAATGTATTTGATTGCTTTTACATGACCAACTGCCAGATCCACAACATGAATGTAATCACGTACTCCTGTGCCGTCCGGTGTATCATAGTCATCACCAAATACTCCTAATTTTTCAAGTTTTCCAACTGCCACCTGAGAAATGTATGGCATCAGATTGTTCGGGATTCCTTTCGGATCTTCCCCGATCCGTCCGCTCTCATGTGCTCCGACCGGATTAAAGTAACGGAGTAATACTACATTCCATTCCGGATCAGCAGCCTGAACGTCTGTCATGATCTGCTCCATCATAGATTTTGTCCAGCCATATGGATTTGTACACTGTCCTTTCGGGCAGTCCTCTGTAATCGGCATTGTCTCCGGATTACCATATACAGTTGCAGAAGAACTAAATACAATATTCTTCACGCCAACTTCGCGCATGACTTTCATAAGTGTCAGTGTTCCTGTAATATTATTTTGATAATATTCCAGAGGCTTTCTTACAGATTCTCCGACTGCTTTAAGCGCTGCACAGTGAATAACTGCATCTACCTGTTCTTTTTCAAACATGGCTTTTAAAGTTTCAGCGTTCAGAATATCTCCCTCGTAAAATGTGATTGTCTTACCTGTAAGCTCTTCTACGCGCTTCATAGACTCCTGGGAGGAGTTGCAGAGATTATCATATACAACTACCTCGTAACCCTCCTTCAAAAGTTCCAATGCAGTATGACTTCCAATATATCCTGCTCCACCTGTAATTAATATTTTTGCCATCTTAATCTCCTCCATATAAGAATTGATATCTTACCTTCCATTACTTTGTAATGATTTTTCCACTCAATATCAATTTCTGCTTTCTGAACTGATATCAAGAAGTTTCATTTTTGTCTTATTATAGCACTTCCCAATTGCTTCGGCAACTTTACATATTTTAAGCCGGGTACAGTCCTTCTTCTTCCATCTTGCGGATTGCTTCCATAACAACCGGTTTGTCTTCTTTGTATGTAACTCCATACCATTTGTCTGCTGATTTCAGAACTGCAACTGTCGCACGATTCTCTCCTAACAGGTCGCTGACTACTCCCGGCAGATAATATTCACATTTCATAGGATTCTCTTTCAGTCCCTTCTCAAGGAATGCCGGGAATCCTTTCTCAATCTCATCAAGAATACTTTTTGAGAATCCCCACATATTCATAGAAACCGTTGTGTCATCGTCTAGATGTGTCCATGTAGCACCGTCATCTTCTGTAAATGCTATTCCGTTCTCATGATGCTCAATACGTGTTCTTTCACGAATTCCGATCAGTTCCCCAGCCTCGTTCATCTCACACACACCACGGGATACATATCCATTTTCTGTAACAGTGTTGCAAAGCTTGTAGCCTACCATAGTGTAACGGAACTTATCATCATCTTCATGGCTATTCAGATAATCATAAATGAGCTGGAATGCCTCTCTTCCATAATAATCATCTGCATTGATAACTGCAAACGGGCCATCGATCATGTCCTTACAGCTATAAACTGCGTGTGCTGTTCCCCATGGTTTCACACGTCCTTCCGGCACCTGAAAACCTGCCGGAATATTATTGATTTCCTGATATGCGTAAGACACTTCCATGTATTCTGACACGCGGTCACCAACTGCCTCGCGGAATAAGTCTTCCTGCTCTTTCTTAATGATAAAAATTACCTTCTCAAATCCAGCGCGTTTTGCATCAAAGATGGAAAAATCCATAATAATGCGTCCTTTCGCATCCACCGGATCAATCTGTTTCAGTCCACCGTAACGGCTT
>ENA-ORUA01003552-ORUA01003552.1-human-gut-metagenome-genome-assembly--contig:-NODE-3552-length-10551-cov-3.378716_pt1 | contig 10551 bp, 9 predicted proteins | sample MGYA00242076_ERZ509201 | MGnify/ENA primary metagenome ERZ509201 (study PRJEB26280, sample SAMEA2338863) | human gut metagenome | biome: human gut; feature: human-associated habitat; material: faeces...
CACCACCCGTTTGATTTTACTGGACAACGATTCACGCAATGAAGCATCCAAAATGTTCGGTAGCATCGAAAGCACTCCGATCAGCTCCATAACAATGGGTGTTTCTACGATCTTGGCTGCCAAGAAAATCTATCTGATGGCATGGGGTGAAGACAAAGCCAAAATGGTAAAAGAGTGCGTAGAAGGTGCAGTAACGGATACCATTCCGGCGTCTTTCCTGCAAACTCACAACAATGCTCATGTAGTTATCGACCTTTCTGCTGCCGGTAACCTAACACGTATCCACCGTCCGTGGCTAGTGACTTCCTGCGAATGGAACGACAAACTAATTCGTAGCGCCATCGTCTGGTTATGTCAACTGACAGGCAAGCCGATCCTGAAGCTAACAAACAAGGATTACAATGAAAATGGTTTGAGCGAACTGCTGGCTCTGTTTGGTTCGGCATATAATGTGAATATCAAGATCTTCAACGATCTGCAACATACCATCACCGGATGGCCGGGTGGTAAACCAAATGCAGACGATACTTATCGTCCCGAACGTGCGAAACCGTATCCGAAACGTATCGTCGTATTCTCTCCGCATCCCGATGATGACGTAATCTCCATGGGTGGTACAATCCGCCGCTTGGTAGAACAAAAGCATGACGTACACGTGGCTTACGAAACTTCCGGTAACATTGCCGTAGGTGACGAAGAAGTAATCCGCTTCCTGCATTTCATCAATGGTTTCAACCAGATCTTCAATAATAGCGAAGACAAGGTAGTTGTTGATAAATATGCAGAAATCCGTAAATTCCTGAAAGAGAAGAAAGATGGTGACATCGATACACGTGACATCCTCACAATTAAGGGCTTGATACGTCGTGGTGAAGCGCGCACTGCTTGTACGTACAATAATATCCCTCTGGATCATTGCCACTTCCTTGACCTGCCGTTCTACGAAACAGGTAGAATACAGAAAGGTCCGTTGACCGAAGCTGATGTGGAAATTGTGCGTAACCTGCTACGTGAAGTGAAACCTCATCAAATATTCGTAGCCGGTGACCTCGCCGATCCACATGGAACACACCGTGTTTGCACAGATGCCGTATTTGCTGCTATCGATCTGGAAAAAGAAGAAGGTGCAAAATGGTTGAAAGATTGCCGTATTTGGATGTATCGTGGTGCGTGGGCCGAGTGGGAAATTGAAAACATTGAAATGGCAGTGCCCATCAGTCCGGAAGAACTGCGTGCAAAACGTAATTCAATCCTGAAGCACCAGTCTCAGATGGAAAGTGCACCATTCCTGGGCAACGACGAACGTTTGTTCTGGCAACGCAGTGAAGACCGTAACCGTGGTACCGCCGCATTGTATGACAATCTCGGTTTGGCATCTTACGAAGCAATGGAAGCATTCGTGGAATATATTCCGCTGTAATCAATTGACCACACAATAAAGAAGAAAGGTTGCAATGTCAAGAACATTGCAACCTTTTCTTTTAATGGTTAGCCCAACGGATTCTCATCCAAGCCTCCGCCACTACCGGAGCCACCCTCTTCGGAAGAAGAGTCACCGGTGGAAGCTGCTTGCAGTTCTTCCCAAAAGACATTGGACTCATTCACCATGGAGCGAGTGGTCACCTGACTACTCACATTACGGTGAACTTCAGGAATAAAACGAACACGTATACCCTTGATCTGTTTAGCACTCACCTCTTTCGATGAAGCTACCCCATTTTTGTTGGTAGCAGCAGTGTAATAGAAAGTTCCCACTCCGTCCAATTTCACCGTACGTCCGTCAGCCATGTAGTCGCCCAATACGCCTCCTAAGTTCTTCACAATCGCAAAAGCGTCACCCGGAGTTACAGTGGAAACAAATGCTAACTTTGTAGCAATCTGATCGGTAGTGACCGGTTTACCAACTGTTACAGACTGAGGATACCATAAACCATTGATTGGTTGTTTCTTTCTTTTAAAAAATGCCATAATAATAATGTATTAAATTGATAATATTGTTGCAGCGAACCAGTCATCACTGCCTTGACCTGCCTGTTTATATCGAACAGACCGAAATCGCATCGTATATATAAGAAAAAAGAAAAGATTGCCACGAGGCCCCGGCGGAAACGCTTTTCTTTTCTCAAATCCGATGTTGCAAAGTTAGGGCGGCGAGAAGGCAAAAGCAAGAAAATGGCATCTACAACCGTTCCATCTAAAGCACTATCACACAACACAATACAAAAATCGAATCTCTACAAGACGTATCAAAAACTCAAAATGAGAAATAATGGGGAAAGGCATAAATACAGGAGGATCTCTACAGCACATACACATAAATAGTTGATAATGAGAGATGCGTTTTTTCAGTGTATCTACAACTAAACCGAAAGAAGATACCATAATGAAACTACGCATTGGTTCCGGCTTACCCAATATTCAAAAGAAGGATTTGGCGATCTTCAAGATAAAAAAGCCGACAATTGAGCAATAAGAAAGGAAGAACCAATTATCCCTAATTTTTGTTCAATTTGAACGATTCAAGTACCGCTTCAATTAAATCTCCGTAAAAAAATTACGAAGCAATTAAAATAATACGTATCTTTACAATCGAATCAAGTTGAAAATAAATATGTTAACAAAATTTTCAGTAACAAATTATAGAGGATTTGCCAATCGTATTGAGTGGGATTTGTCCAACCCTGCCAATTATGAGTTTAACAAATCTGTGATTAAAAATGGGGTTATAAAGAATGGCATCATATATGGTCCAAATGGGTCTGGTAAAACGAATTTTAGTTTGGCGATATTCGACATAGAGAACCATTTATCCCCGAAATGGAAAAAAATAGATTACTATGTGAATTTCATTTATGCGGGTAACAATAATGGAGTTGTTAAGTTTGAATACACATTCAGATTTGACAATGACACAATAGATTACATTTATGCCAAGAATGCTGTCGGGGCATTGGTGGAGGAAAGTCTTTTTGTAAATAAAATGAATATCTTTGAACGTAAGGATAACTCATTTCGTATTGACAAGCAGCAATTTCCTATGGACGAAAGTATAGAAAAGAACCTTGAGAACAATGCCAATAATGTATCTGTAATCAATTTCCTGCTTACATCTTATCCGCTCAATTCAGAACATTATTTGATCAAACTCAATAGGTTTGTCAATTCCATGCTTTGGTTCAGGAATCTTGATGTCCGTGAGTTTATCGGACTTGAAACAAATACAACAATGTTGGATGAGTTTATCATCACAAACAACCTACTTGATGATTTCTCGGACTTCCTACAAAAAGTGAGTGGTCAGACTTTCCAGTTTGTTGCACACAATACTACGGATAAGCAGATTCTTTGCCAAATAGATAAAAATAAAGTTCCATTCAGACTAGTAGCATCAACAGGCACACAATCGTTACAGTTATTGTATTTTTGGCTGAAGCGCATGAATGAAGCCTCGTTTGTCTTTATAGATGAGTTTGATGCTTTCTATCATTTCCGCTTGGCTTTTGAGGTATGCAAGCGGTTGTTTGCATTGGATTGTCAGATTTTCACATCGTCACATAATACATATCTGATGACGAATGACCTTTTGCGTCCAGATTGCAACTTCATCCTGAATAATAACAAAATCAAGTGTTTGGCTGATTGTACAGACAAAGAATTGCGTTTTGGTCATAATATTGAAAAAATCTATCGAGCAGGAGCATTCTATGATGAATAAGGAAAAAACGCTTTTTATCTTTGAGGGAGCCAAAACCGAGGATAAACTTGTCGAGAAATTAGAACGTAATTTCTTGGGAAACAGACATGCCATAAAATGCGTATTTGATGCGGAGGTATACCAATTGTATCGTACCATCAAAGAAGAAAAAGAATTTTCAATAGACATAGTTTCATTGTTAAAGGACCGTACAGCCGAAAATGCCGAAATTCTAAAAGACTATAATCGGGACAGTTTTGCCTACATATATTTGTTTTTTGACTATGATGCCCATTCCACATTGGCTGATGACAATAAGATAAAAGAAATGCTTTCCTTTTTCAATGATGAAACTGAGGAGGGAATGCTTTACATCAGTTATCCAATGGTGGAAGCAATACGACATTTTAAGGATTTGGAAAGTTTCAAGTCACTGACAGTAAAATGCAAGCGTAGGAATTGTTCATACAAAGACGAATGTCATGACAAGGACGAATGCTTGAAAGAACCTCATTACAAGAATGTTGCTGCTGCAGATAGCAAACCACAATTGTCAAATGTAAACTCATACACAGAAGCAGTCTGGCGGGAACTGATTATAGCCCATTTATGCAAAGCTAGTGATCTTGTCAATGACACATTTACTTTGCCTGCTACTTTGATATCACAGGAAGCCATTTTTTCAAGGCAACTCGAAAAGCACATTTGCCATAAATGTCCCGAAGTTGCGGTATTAAGCGCATTTCCTCTTTATGTGCTGGATTATTTTGGATGTGTAAGAACCATTGCAAAGTTAAATCCTTAATTCTCTGCCATAATCATTTCTTTTTCTAATATTCAGCCTTAGGACAACTATTCTATCAAATGTTGCATTTTTCTACCTCCACCCCATCTTTACCCAGAGCCAGAATATCAAAGCCTCAATCGCCCCTACAGCACCTTCTGAAAGGGGATAAGAAAAGGTAACGACTTTGGGGTAGGAAAGGTAACGAGTAAGGCATCCAAAGGTAACGACTGAGGGTGGCAAAGGTAACGACTTTCCCTAACACAGGTTTTGGGAAGGTTTCAAGGCAAGCGGAATATCGCCTTTTTGTAACGTTTTATCAATAATAAACGTATCATAATCTTTGGCAGTTTATATTCAATAGCAGCATTGGCATGCAAAGATATAATAAAAGAACAAGACGGGGGAAATGATTCAAATATATAAAATAAATAAAATGTATATCTCCCAACCAATAAAATACGTAATTTTGTCCGCTTCTGGAGCGCAAAATATCTTTTGTTGTTCCCAGATGGCAGAACTAAACCGTATTACGTATGAAAAGAATTGTTTTATTACTTACCATAATTCTATATGGAAGCTCACTCTTTGCACAAGATATCGAGGCGAACATACAAGATCGCCTTCAATCTTTCTTCCGGGAATATACTACCACAACCGTAAATATAGGAACTTGTAAACTGGATAGTTTCCGCATCAATCACCAAAAGAAGAAACTGCTCATCTATGCCGATGAAAAGTTTTCCTATCAGCCTTTTCGGCCGGAAACAGTGGATGCCATTTATCGATATCTGAAACAGATATTACCAGGTCCTGTGAACTACTACGATCTAACAGTAGTAACAAGCGGAAAATCTATCGAAGACCTCATTCCAAACTTATACCGGAAAGGAAAGAAAGATAAATCCCGTCTGTACAGCGGGCTGGAATATAAGGGTGAACCTTGGGTGACACGACTTTCCCGTCCTTACGACGTCAGCCGGGGATTGGAAGGTAAGCATATAGCTTTATGGCAAAGCCACGGGAAGTATTTCATTAACAAAACAGGCGAATGGGGTTGGCAACGCCCCCGGTTATTCTGCACTACAGAAGACCAGTTTACACAATCCTTTATTCTGCCTTATGTTATCCCAATGCTGGAAAATGCCGGTGCCAACGTATTTACCCCCCGCGAGCGGGATACACAAAAGCAGGAGGTTATTGTCGATAATGACGGAGCACAGAATTCCCTCTATCTGGATGTGAAAAGTCGTAAAGCTAAATGGGAGCAAACAGGACTCCCCGGTTTTGCCTGGCGAAAACAGGTTTACCGGGATGGTGAAAATCCTTTCGTCAGTGGTACCGCACGTTTTGCCCCTACCGAAAAGAAAAAAGATAAAGCCTTTGCCGAGTGGATACCCGATATTCCGGAAACAGGAGATTATGCTGTATACGTCTCTTATCAAACTTTGCCTAATAGCGTAAGTGACGCCAAATATATTGTTTTCCATAATGGAGGAACCACTGAGTTCAAAGTAAATCAGCAGATAGGTGGTGGTACGTGGGTGTATCTCGGTACTTTTTCTTTTGATAAGGGAAAGAACGATTATGGCATGGTGGTACTTAGCAATGAAAGCAAACAGAAAGGTGTAGTCTGCGCTGATGCTGTACGCTTTGGCGGTGGAATGGGCAATATAGAACGCGGTGGAGAAACCAGTGGAATGCCTCGCTATCTGGAAGGTGCCCGTTATTCTGCACAATGGGCCGGCATGCCTTATCCGGTTTATGGCGGACGTGAAGGTAAAGATGACATGTCTGATGACATTAATGTACGTTCCAGAATGATTAACTATCTGTCCGGCGGTTCGATATTCAATCCCAAAGACAAAGGTTTAGGAGTACCTTTTGAACTCTCAATGGCATTGCACAGCGATGCGGGTGCCAGCAAAGAAGATAAAATCATAGGTACGCTCGGCATATATACCACCGATTTCAATAACGGAGTACTCGGAGCCGGAACAGACCGCTATGCCTCCCGAGACCTTTCCGACATTCTGCTTACCCAACTCCAGCGGGATATCCGTTCCAATTATGCCATAGATTGGACTCGTCGCAGCATGTGGAATCGTAATTACAGTGAAACGCGACTGCCCACCGTTCCTTCCACTATTATCGAATTACTTTCGCACCAAAACTTTGCCGATATGCGCCTCGGGCATGATCCCAACTTTAAATTCACTGTAGGACGCTCTATTTATAAAGCTATTCTGCAATACCTTTGCAATCAGCATGGCAAAGATTATGTAGTACAACCTCTTCCTGTAAGTAACTTTGCTATTCGCTTCGGTAATAAAAAGAACACACTGCAACTTTCCTGGAATGGTGAAGAAGACCTGTTGGAACCAACAGCCAAACCGCGCGAATACATCGTATATACCCGCATCGGCCGTGGAGGCTTTGACAATGGCGTACGTGTCAGCAGTCCCTCTTATACCGTAAAGATAGAACCCGGTATTGTCTATTCCTTTAAAGTAACCGCAGCCAACCGGGGTGGAGAAAGTTTTCCATCCGAGATTCTTGCAGCTTATAAAGCAAAAAGAGAAAAAGGACGTATTTTGATTGTCAATGGTTTCGACCGCCTCAGTGGGCCAGCCGTCATTGATACCCCCACTGAAGCCGGATTCGATTTAACGAAAGACCCGGGTGTACCTTATTTATATGACATCTCACTTTGTGGTGCTCAAACAGAATTCTCCCGCAAACAGACCGGGAAGGAACTGGGACGTAGCGGTAGCGAATGGGAAGGAATGCGAATTGCCGGAAATAGCTTCGATTATCCGTTCATACACGGAAAGGCGATACAGGCATCCGGAGATTATAGTTTCGTGTCATGCAGTGATGAAGCCGTAGAAAGCGGACGTATTCCATTGGAAGCTTACGATATCGTAGACTATATCCTCGGACTGGAAAAAGAAGACCGCCAAAGCAATCCGGCAAGCAATGCATATTACAAAACCTTTTCCTCTGCCATGCAGCGAGCACTGACCGCTTATTGCCAATCCGGTGGAAATCTGCTTGTGAGCGGTTCCTATCTTGGCAGCGATATGAACGGTTCGCAGGGAGACCGGGAGTTCACACAAAACATTCTGAAATATGCCTACGGACAATCCATCACCGATAATCGCTCAGGAAATATTAATGGTCTGGGACGTACATTCAGTATCCCCCGCCTACCCAATGAGTACGCTTATCCCGTAACAGCTCCCGAATGTATTCTACCGACAGATACTGCTTTTCCAGTGCTCACCTATACTTCCGGAAATCAAAGTGCTGCCATTGCCTATCAGGGCAACTACCGTACCTTCGTTATGGGGTTCCCATTAGAAAGTATTGAACAGGAAACGGATCGCAACGCTGTCATGGCTTCTATCCTGCAATTCTTTCAAGCAAAAAAATAAAAAACAATGCGCCTAATTAAAAATAACGCTTATCTTTGCTCTCAGAGTATAAACCTTTAAAAATATAAAACACTATGTATACTATACAAGCAAACCCCAGCGGTACCCGCAGTTTAGAGATATCCGAAGAGAACTTGGCAACCATTGAGAAATACGGACTTTTCCGTCATCTTATCGACAGTAATGGTATTGTAGACGAATCTGTTCTGGAAAAGCTGAGACTGAATATCCGCTCCCTCATCGCATCACAAGAAGAAGACAGCAAAGACTTGCTCGACCTCTGCATCGACGTGATATACCACAACAATATGAAAGCCTTTGGATTACAGCAACTGATTAAGCTCTATCTGGAATGGTTTTCAAAGCAGGAACCCATAGAAGAGGAATAATAAAATGAAAACAATCGACACGTGCGGTCAAAAACTTTACAGTCCTCTCATCCCGGCCGTCAAAGCCATGTGCGAAGCTACACTGGGTGAGAAACTGGAAATTATTATGAATGATACTGCTGCCTTCAATGATTTAAAAGAATATCTCGCAGAACAACAAATCGGCTTTCGTGAGATTTACGATGGCGAACAAATGACGGTACAATTCACCAAAAAATAAATTGTGCAGTAAATTGCAAATCATCATTCATGATCGTATCCGGAAATAAGAAATAAAAAAACGAATCCTGTTTCAGCATAAGAAAGCTTCTAACAGGATTCGTTTTATATTATTTTCTCTCATTCAATTATACGGATCCATAATCAAGGGTACTACAAACCAAAATGTAGAACCTTTATTGACCTCAGATTCCAAACCTGCCCTACCTCCCAAATTTTGGATAATAGTTTGTGAAAGTGTCAACCCCAGACCTGTTCCCGGTACTTCCCGATCCAACTTTTTAAAACTGGAAAATATCTCTTGCTGTTCTTCTTTCGGAATTCCAATTCCAGTATCAGATACATAAAAATAAACCTCATCCGTTCCCTCCATACGGCAACTAAAGCGTATCTCACCTGATTTGGTAAACTTGATCGCATTATGAATCAGGTTTGCCATCACCTGAATGATGCGTTGGCGTTCAGAATACATGATAATAGATTGCACTGAGTCTTCACAAATCAAATCAACTGAAGGATTATTGAATAGTTTCACCTTAAACATACCTTCCAATTCTCTTAACAAGTCATTGGCATCAAATTCAGAATACTCAAAATTCAAAGTTCCGGCTTCTATCTGCGAAAGATCAAAGATATCATTTATCAAACGTAACAAACGCTCATTGTTCTCTGAAATAATATCCATATACAATTTCTTTTCCTCTTCATCAGAAGCGGTAGCTATTAATCCCGAAAAGCCGACAATCGCATTCAATGGTGTGCGGACTTCATGACTTATATTCGCAATAAAAGTGGATTTTAATCTCTCTGCAGATATCGAGTTCTTTCTCTCAATATTCAGCAACCTTTGAACATTCTGTAGTTCCGTCACATCATAAACCGTCAATACCATATGATCTTCCCCGTCAATAACAACATAAGCACCCGATACTGAAACATCACAAGGGATCACTTTGTCTTCTTTGTCATTCAGAAGATTCATAGAAGCATTTACTTTTTGGAAACTCTCTTTCTTATGAAAAGCTCTTCCAATAGCCGCGCGGATACCACAAAGTTTACACTGCTGATGCATACCACATTCGCCGGCTTCAGCAGCATTCCGGCAATGCAACAAGTCACCGACCTTTTGTGTCATACCAACCTCAGGAGTTGGAAGCTTATTCAAGGAATAGTAATTGGTATCGCAGACTATAAAATCTTTATCTATCAGTAAAAAATAAGCATTGATATTCTGCAAAATCATAGTTGTCTGATCGAGTTTGCGTTGTATCACATCTTTTGATTCTTCATACGGAGGTATTTCCATAATATATAGATTGATTTATATTTTGCTTGTGCCATCTGCGTACAAAAGTATAAAATATAAGGATATAACAGACGATTCTTTGATATTTTTGTTAGCCTCTATCTCACGAGATGGATTTCATCGTCTCACGAAGCTGTTTTGCCCCGGACTTGGGGAAGAGCCGCAAGCATCATCAACAGCAATTTAACTACGCATTTTCTGGCTGAACCTCATTTTATGCGTATCTTTGCGGCATGAAAGAATATAGACTGACTGATTGGTTGCCCACAACGAAAAAAGAAGTGGAGTTGCGCGGATGGGACGAACTGGACGTTATCCTGTTCAGTGGTGACGCCTATGTAGACCACCCTTCTTTCGGGGCTGCTGTTATTGGACGTATCCTCGAAGCAGAAGGTTTGCGCGTGGCGATTATACCTCAACCCAATTGGCGGGATGACTTACGCGACTTTAAGAAGTTAGGACGTCCCCGCCTGTTCTTTGGTATCAGTCCCGGATGTATGGACTCTATGGTAAACAAATACACTGCCAACAAGCGTTTACGTAGTGACGATGCCTACACACCGGATGCACGTCCGGATATGCGTCCGGATTACCCTTCAATTGTTTACACCCAAATTCTGAAGAAATTATATCCCGATGTTCCCGTCGTATTGGGAGGTATCGAAGCAAGCATGCGTCGCGTGACGCATTACGATTAGCTGATGCATAAGCTTAAGATAATC
>ENA-ORUA01003560-ORUA01003560.1-human-gut-metagenome-genome-assembly--contig:-NODE-3560-length-10539-cov-2.527947_pt1 | contig 10539 bp, 6 predicted proteins | sample MGYA00242076_ERZ509201 | MGnify/ENA primary metagenome ERZ509201 (study PRJEB26280, sample SAMEA2338863) | human gut metagenome | biome: human gut; feature: human-associated habitat; material: faeces...
CCGGGCGCGCTCTGTGCAGATAAAGGAGAAAACAAAATGGGGATGAAAGCAGAACAGTGGAGACAAATTATTTTATCGTTTCAAAGTGAGAAAACATACGACAATCCATTCCTCGATGTTTCGGTCCTGGGAATTTTTACAGGGCCTTCCGGCCGAAAGATCAGAAGAGAAGCGTACTGGGACGGCGGAAATACCTATCGGATTGCCTTTGCGCCGACCGAAACCGGAATGTGGAGCTATAGACTGGAAGCACCGGAGGAGACGGGACTTTCCGGAGTGCAGGGAACAATCGAATGTATTCCATACGAAGGAAATCTTGCTATCTATCAGCACGGATTTCTGAAAGTGCATCCATCAGGAAAATATCTGACGTATGCAGACGGAACACCGTTTTTCTGGCTCGGCGATACGCACTGGGAATTTGCTTTTGGTGAGCGGTGGGATGAGTCGAACCATCCGCAGATGACAAGCATGTTCCGTGGCATGGCGGATCGCAGGAAGGAACAGGGCTATAACGTTTATCAGACGAACCTTCGAAGCGACAGCTGGAAGGAACAGAAGAGTCGTTACTGGGAAACAGATGCCACGGATGATGTGCCAAATGTGGCATTTTATCAGAAGGAACTTGACCGCCGCATGCAGTATCTCGCTGATCTCGGCTTTATCAATGCACTCGGCTTTGCCTGGTCCGGATCGATCGAACAGGGCGTAGAGCACCAGAAACATCTGGCACGCTACATCATTGCCCGTTATGGCGCCCTTCCGGTTGTGTGGACGCTGGCAGGCGAAGTGGCAGGCTACTTTCCGGGAAAACCGCGGGAAACAGCCATCAAAGGCTGGCGTGAGGTCGCAAAGTATGTGGAAAAAATGGACGGCTATGGAACACTGCAGACCGCACATTACACGAATGAACGCCCGTTTGCAGATTACTATTATGACGAATCGTGGTTTGATTTTGTACTGAATCAGGCCGGACACGGCGATTTTCCGATCAATCCGTCCTGGTACCGGACCTATCGGAAGAAGCACGGAACAAAACCGTTCATTGAAGGCGAGTCGCTGTATGAATACTGTTCCACACTGGAAGAAAACGGAACCCGGCTCTGCACCGATGCAATGCTGCGCCGCGTGGCATACATGACAGTCCAGACCGGCGGCTGCGGCTATACGTACGGTGCGCAGGGAATCTGGGATAATATCTGGGAGGTAAGCGACATCAACCCGGATTTTAATGCATTCAACAAGTTTGGTATCACCTGGGCAAAAGCCATTGACGGTCCCGGAGGCGCACAGATGGGATATCTGAAACGTTTCTATGAAGAACATCATTTTGAGGAGATGGTGCCATATGAACCGGCAGAAATGGAAGAGAGTATCAGTCCGTTTGCCAATAAACTTGCGGCTGCCACGATCAGCTGGGATAAAACGAGAGCACTGATTTATTACGGAGAGATGGATGGCATGAGTACACCGCTCGCAGGCCTTTGCGACGGAATTTATGCAATTTCCTGGTTTGATCCGAGAACGGGACAGACAGAAAAAGCAGAAACCCAGGTGGAAGTGCGTGAAGAGTCGTGCATTATGCCTAAGAAACCGGCGGATGGAGACTGGATGCTGATAGCAGAATGCATAGAAAAAACCGGAAAGTGATAAAAAACCATACAAAATGTGGAAAGAAACCGCAGAAAAGTGCAAATTCATCGCAGAATTGTTCTTTTTTGGAGGTGGGAAAGCAGATATAATAAGATCATCAAATGAGTCACGGCCGAAACTCAAAAACGAAACAAAACAAAAAGATAAAAGTGAGGATGAAAGAATGAAAAAGAAAGTAGCAGCGATTTTCATGGCATCGATCATGGCATGCTCCATGGCTGCATGCGGAAGCAGCGGCGGAAGCTCGGATTCCAGTAAGACAGATTCCAAGGATAAGAGTACCGCATCCAGCACAGCAGAGAACGGAAGCGGAGAAGTAGAGAAAATCATCGTAAGCTTCCCGACCTGGACGGGTGCTCCGGCAGACACTGAGGAAGTACAGGAAGCAATCAATGATATTACAAGAGATAAGATTGGCGTTGAAGTTGAGCTTTCTATTACCGATTTTGGATCTTTTAATCAGAATACGACGCTGGCGCTTTCCGCAAACGAGGAAATCGATGTGCTTGCATGCGTAGGATTCTCGTATCAGACCGGAATTCAGCAGGGATACCTTTCCGATCTGGATGAGAACGATCTTCTTGCAACCTACGGACCGGACATCGCAGAAGCAGTTGGACAGGATAACATTGATGCCTGCCGTGTGAACGGAGTTCTCTATGGCCTTCCAAGCAACCGGGACATTGCACAGGGACGTGGATGTGCTGCGATCGCAACAGAGTATCTTGATGGAATTGGCTACGAAGTAAAAAGTGATGATGAGATTGTAAAAATCAGTCTGGATGAATTAAATGACATTTATGCGCAGCTGCATGAAAAATATCCGGACAAAGAGGTTTATCGTCCGGCAACAGGTTCTATGTCTCAGTTCTCCAACGTAGACTCCCTTGGTGGAAATGTGTTTGGTGTTTTGCTTGACTATGGCCAGAACCTTGATGTTGTCAATCTCTTCGAGAGCGATTTCTACAAGAATTATTGCGCGAGACTGTATGATTACAATCAGAAAGGCTATATCAGTGCCGATGCATCGACCGATACAACAGCAGTTGGTGAGCTGGTAAAAGCCGGAACTCTGATGAGCTATACCACAGGTGGAAAGCCTGGCATCAAAGCGCAGGAGACCACCCTGACCGGACGCGATATGACGATTTTCCAGACCTTGGATGACTATATCAGTTCTACTTCAGTGGCTGGTATGCCTTGGACTATTCCGATTTCTGCACAGCACAAAGAAGCAGCTATGAAATTCCTGAACGAGTGCTACACGAATGCTGATGTTGCAAATCTTCTGGCATGGGGCATTGAGGGAACACATTATAAAATTGGCGATGACGGACTTGCTACTTACGCAGACGGTGTAGACGCATCCAACTCCGGATGGAACCATTCCATGGGATGGATGATGCCGAACCAGTTCCTGACCCACGTATGGGAAGGAAATGACCCGGATCTGTGGACAAAGATGAAAGAGTTTAACACCAATGCAAAGGTTTCTAAGGCAAGCGGTTTCTCCTTTGACAGCACAAATGTGGCAAACGAGCTCACAGCAGTACAGAACGTATACAACGAGTATCAGACCAGCGTAGAGTACGGCTTTGTAGACCCGGAGACCGGAATTGCTGAGATGAATGATAAGATGATGACTGCAGGCCTCCAGAAGATTATCGACGAGAAAAAGGCACAGCTTGCAGCATGGCAGGAAGCAAACAAATAAAGTTTAAGAATTTAGACCAAAAAATGACTGCGCCGTCCCAAAAACAGGACGGCGCAGGTTGTAAGAAGAGAAAAATCTGTCAAAACCGGAACGCGTCATGACCGGCTGCGGATAAGAAAAAAGGAGAAGGAAAAACATGGCAAGAGTGAAAAGTCAGAAGAGCCAGAAAAGACGAAAAACATTTGTACGCTTTCTGCCGATCTATATTCTGATGCTGCCGGGCCTCATTTATCTGTTTATCAACAATTACATGCCTCTGCCGGGCCTCGTAATTGCATTCAAACAGTACAATGCCGGAAAGGGCATCTACGGAAGTCCATGGGTAGGACTGAAAAACTTTGAATATCTGTTTACGACAAGCGATGCCTTTGTTATTACACGAAATACCATTCTCTACAATGTGGCATTTATCGTAATCAACACAACACTGGCAATCGCAGTAGCTATTGTCTTGAGTGAGCTGGAAGGAAAACGGAAAAAAGTTTACCAGAGCGCCATCCTTCTTCCGAACCTCCTCTCCACCGTTATCATCGGATATCTCGTTTTCGCGTTCTTCAGTGTAGAAAACGGATTTATCAACAATACGATTTTAAAGGCACTGGGAAAAGATCCGGTTTCCTGGTATTCGGAACCGAAATACTGGCCGTTTATCCTGGTTTTTGTCAGTGCATGGAAGTCGGTTGGTTACAACTGTATTGTATATCTGGCAACACTGATGGGATTTGATAAATCCTTCTATGAGTCAGCCAAAATCGATGGTGCGACGAGATGGCAGCAGATCAAATATATCACCCTGCCGCTTCTGCGTCCGACCATTATCATGCTGACCATGATGGCAATCGGAAGAATTTTCTACTCTGACTTCGGACTCTTTTATCAGGTGCCGATGAACCAGGGAGCTTTGTATTCCACAACAAACACAATTGATACCTACGTATATCGCGGACTGCTTCAGATGGGCAATGTTTCGATGTCTGCCGCAGCCGGTGTTTACCAGTCTATCGTAGGATTTATTCTGGTGCTTGGCGCAAACCTGCTGGTACGTAAAATTGACCGCGACAGCGCGCTGATCTAGGAGGAACGGTATGAAAACAAGAGAAGATAAAATTTATAGCTTTTTCGGTCATCTGGTCATGACAATTCTGACACTGCTCGCGATCATTCCGATTCTGTTGATGTTCATTTCCTCATTGACTGACAATGCAACTCTGTTACAGAATGGATACTCTTTTCTGCCGGAAAAGTGGAGTACCTACGCTTATGAGTGGGTATTCACATCCAGCAGCTCCATGGTAATCAAAGCCTATGGAATGTCCTTTATCCTGACCGCAACCGGCGTTGTATGCAGCCTTGCATTGACAACCTGTCTGGCCTACGGCCTTTCGAAAAAGGGGCTGCCGGGACGAAATGTCCTGACTTTCCTGGTATTCTTTACCATGTTGTTCAATGGAGGCCTTGTACCGACTTATATCAATTACACGACCGTATTTCATGTGAAAGATACGTTCTTTGGACTGCTGGTTCCGTCTCTGATGATGAGCGCATTTAACGTTCTCCTGATGAAGAGCTACTTTGTCACCGGTGTGCCGGATGAAATTCTCGAGGCTGCCTACATTGACGGTGCAAACGAATTCCAGACCATGTGGAAAATTGCAATTCCGCTGTCCAAACCGATTATCACAACGGTTGCCATGTTCTCCGGTATTGCTTACTGGAACGACTGGAACAATGGTTATATCTATCTGACAAAGAGAACGGATCTCTACAGTATCCAGAACCTGCTGAACCGTCTGATGCAGAACATTCAGGCGCTGACGCAGAACGCCAACAACATGGCGCAGGCAGGCGAAGGCCTCTCCCAGATCCCATCCGGAACGGTTCGTATGGCGATGGCAGCACTTGGTATTCTGCCGATCATGATCATTTATCCGTTCATTCAGAAAAACTTTGTAAAAGGTATTACCCTTGGCGGCGTGAAGGGCTGACAAAAAAATGTGAGTGACTCCCCAAAATCCGGCTTTCCGATATGCAAAAGGAAGGCCGGATTTTTTTAATTTTTAAACTGCCGCGGTGTCATGCCCGTCGATTTTTTGAACTGGCGGGAGAAGTACGAAATATTCTGGAAGCCGCAGGTGATGGCAATGTCACGGATGCTCATTTCACCTTTGGCGAGAAGCTCTTTGGAGTGCGCAATCCGGCGGTCGATGATGTAGTTGATCAGAGAACTGCCGGTATCCTTCTTAAAAAGATGGGACAGATAATCGGCGTTCAGATACACCATGGCCGCAAGCGTATCGCGATCCAGCTCGTCGGAGAGGTGCGATTCGATATATGCTTTCACGGTGGCAACAGCTGTATCCTGGGAAGCGGCTGCCTGACGGCTTTGTGTGAACAGCAGAAGACTGTTGGAAATCCATTCTCTTAAAGCACCAAACGAGGAGAAGGTCTGCTCCGGGGAAGCAACGGTAATCTGGCGGCGGAAGGCTTCGTCTTCGCTGCCCGGATGATCCATCTGGCGAAACAGCAGCTGCAGGAACTGATAGTAAAAGCCGGTCAGAAATTCCCGTGTGGCCGTTCCGGAGCTTTTTAACTGATTCAGAAAGGCAAATACTTCAATCTGAAGCTGTTCTGTTTTTCCGGCAAGAAGAAGATCGGACCAGCGGTCGGATGGGATTGGCTGTGAAGAAGCCGGAACCGCCGTCCGGGTCTCCTGGGCAAGATCAAAAACATGGTTTTCATACGTGACATTTTTGGCAGCAAACTGTTTCAGGGCAAGAAAAGCATCCCGCAGACTTTCCGGCAGACAGATCTTCTGGAAAACAAAAAAATTGATGGAAAACGGAAAATGTGTCACAAAATCTGTCAGCGCCTGGCGGCATCGTCCCACGACAGAATCGCGTGTGTGTGTGGAGGCCGGGAGAAGCAGAAGATAAAAACCATCGAGCACGCGGATCGTCAGCGGCAGCTCGCCGGGTTCAAAAAAATATTCCCGGGCAATATTTTTTAAAGCAAATTCATACAGTGTACGGTTGTCGGATGCTGCAAAAACACTCTTTTGTCCGGTCTGGATCAGAAGCGGACAGAAGGGCTGATGAATCAGTTCGACATTCAGACGGCGATAGCGGATTTCATCCATCACTTCGGAAGGAGCAGAGGAAATACTGCCATTTAGCAGGTCGAGGAAGAACTGTTCTGCAAGCGGGAGCTCACTTTCTTTCCAGTAATTGGCATGAAGGGTGTTGACACGGTCCTTCTGCTGCTTTTCACATTGCGCACAGGCTTTGTCAAGAGCTTCCAGAAGGGCATGGTCGTCCAGAGGCTTCAACAGATAGTCACTGCTGGAAAGTTTCATGGCGCGGGAAATATATTCAAATTTTGCATAGGCGGTCAGAAAAATACAGACCGTTTCGTAGTGTGCCTGACGGATCTGGTCCAGCAGTTCGAGGCCGGAACCGCCGGGCATCTCGATATCACAAATCATCAGGTCAATCGGATGTGTGGAAAAGATTTCCAATGCCTGCGTCAGATTGTAGGCACAGAAAATCTCAAAAAAGTCCGGCCGCAGTGTGCGGATTTTGTTGGAAATGCTTTCGACGGTATAATATTCATCGTCTACGATTAACAGGTTCATGATAACCTCCCAAAATATATTTTTTTACCGTTCCGGTTATCCGTCGATGCGGAAAAAGGGAACGTAAGGAAAATCAATGGTAATCTGAGCGCCTGCGCCGGAACGGTTGCAGAAAGTAAAAGCTGCGTCGGGAAAAATCTGGCGGAGGCGGAGTACAACGTTTGTGATGCCGATGTGTTCCTGCTCGGAATTTACATAGGTATTAAGATTTTGCAGCACGGCAAGCATATCCTCCGAAAAACCGCGTCCGGTATCCCAGATACAGATATGAAGGCGGGTGCACTGATTTTTTTCTCTGGCGGTGACGTCGATATGGATGTCCAGAACTTTCCCCATAACGACCTCATATTTGACCGTGTTTTCCACAAAGTTCAGAAGCATCAGCGGCACAACCGTTGCATTGTGCAGCGATTCCTCGCAGGAAGGGAGCAGGCGCAGCGCGCCGGGATAGCGGATGGAGGAAAGCTCCACGTAGTTTTTTACAAGGTTTAGCTCTTCTAAAAGCGAGACGGTCTGGCCGGAGGAAAGCGTATAGCGCAGATGTACACTCAGATTCTGAAGCATCTGCCGTGCCAGGTCCGCATGGTTATTTTCAGTCAGCTGATAAATGGTGTTCAGGCAGTTGATCATAAAATGCGGTGTGATCTGCTGCTTCAGGTAAAGCGCCTCCAGCTTCTGACGGGAGAGCTGTTTTTCGTAATTCTCAATTTTCAGATCATCGATCTCTTCGACCATATCGTTGAAAGCGGTCGTCATTTTCCGGAATTCGTCGAGCATAGCGTCATCCGGAATCCGCACCTTGAGATCACCGCCGCGGAGCTGTTCCAGCGCATGCGTCAGCATGTGAACCGGGTGAAGAACCCAGCGGTGCAGGGAAGCAGACAGGAGCAGCCAGATTACGAACAGACCGAGCGAAACGATCAGGGCGAGAAGATAAAAGCTGCTCTGATATTTGGTGTATTCCGAAGCCTTCAAAAGCAGGGTCAGCGACAGCGGTGTTTCCTTCAGTTCATGTGAAACCGCCATCCAGGAGGTTCCGTCGATTTCGTAGGAAGGATACCGTCGCCATTTCAAGCGGGGAGCCTCCAGGCGGACATCGTTTGACGGGGTGCGCAGAAGAAGGGGACCATCGGAAAAATACAGAAGACTGTCCTGCGTTTTTGTATCGACCAGAGTGCCAAGGAGTGTATCCGTGGAAATGTACGCGCCGAGCAGATATCCGTTCAGGTTCAGAATACGGACAAGGTAATATTTCCCGTTGATTTCGTTGAGATTCCATACAGAGGACGGATACTCTGTTTTGGCGATTTCACGGATATAGTTCCAGAGGAACGGTGTCGGGTTGGTGGTCTGGTCATAGAGGACCAGGGCATCTGTGGCTTCCTGATAGCAGAAAAAGCCGTCTACGGTATAGTTTGGCGTTGCGTTTTCAAAGCTTTTTTTGATTCGGTTTAATGTGATATACCAGTTGGTTGTCTGTGGTTCTGCTGCGCGGAGGGAAAGAAGATCGGCATCATTTAAGGCGAAAACATAGAGATAGGTTTCCGTGCGGGAAAGATTTTCATCCAGGCTTTTCTGGTACAGAACCAGTGTATTTTCTGAGTTCTCATGGATTCGCTCCAGCATCAGACCAAAAGCGGCTGTGTTATTGTACACGACAAGAGCACAAAAAAGGACGATCATGACTGCAAGCAGAACAAAAATACGAAAACCAAGTGAGTGTATGGAAATTTTGGAAAACCGTTTTTTCAAAGAAACATCTCCTCTCCGGTACATATTAGGGTCATGCTGAATTTTGAGCCGGATAAAAAGAAAAGGCTGGAACTGTTCAGCAAAAGCTCCGGCAGACTCTATTGGGAAGTTTACAATAAAAGTGAAAAAACGTCAATAAATACAGGGAAAAAAGAAACGGATACCGGCAAAAGTAATAAAAAAACAACTGAATTATTGTTTAAAAATTAAATTTAAATAGATTGACTATTTAAGATAGATTTAGTAAAATTAAATTATCGAAATACGAAACGATACTTATTTTAGAAAGGTGGAACGTATGTTACAGTCTTATACCGAATATGTAAAACGATATGGAATTGCAGAACTGGTTTTCCGGGGACCGTCCGAGGGAAATCCGTTTGCGGAGCAGTGGGTGAAAGGAACGATGGCAGGTCAGGCAGAGGAAAAGCATGCCGAGGGCTTTTATGACGGAAACGGCGTATACAAGCTTCGCTTTATGCCATCCTGCGAAGGAACGTATGAGATCACCGCGGCAACAAGCTGGGGCGATGAGGCGAAGGTGACGGTGGAGGTCAGCGCAGCCGATGAAAACTGCCACGGTCCGGTCCGGGTAGCAAACACCTATCATTTTGCTTACGATGACGGAAAGGAATACTACCCGTGCGGTACGACCTGTTATGTGTGGGAGCTGCAGAGTAAGGAGACACAGGAGAAAACGTATGAGAGTCTTGCGTCCTCTCCATTCAACAAGATCCGATTCTGCGTTTTCCCGAAGCACTATGTCTACAATTTAAAAGAGCCGGCACAGTATCCGTTTGAAATTCGTGAAAACTCTCCGTGGTCTCCGTCTGATTTTGAGACAGAGAAGCTGGAAAAAGCTCCGCGCAATATGTTCGGTGGCATTGATGCCATGATTGAAAACCCGGATGAAGTATGGGATTATACCCGTCCGAATCCTTCTTATTTTGAACACATTGAAAACACGATCGCACGCCTTGGCACCATGGGAATCCAGGCCGATCTGATTTTGTTCCATCCGTACGACCGTTGGGGCTATTCCCGCATGAATCTGGAGCAGCAGAACTTTTATTTAAGATACGTTGTCAACCGTTTCAGCGCATACCACAATGTCTGGTGGGCTATGGCAAATGAATTTGACCTGTTCCGCTGGAAACCGGTATCCGAGTGGGAGTCCAATGCAGAAACCGTCTGCCGTCAGGATCCGTACCGCCATCTGCGCTCCATTCACAACTGTATGACCATGTACGATCATTCCAGGGGATGGATCACGCACTGCAGTCTGCAGAGAATCGATCTGTACCGTACCGCAGAGAATGTGGAAATCTGGCGCCCGCAGTATGGAAAACCGTGCGTACTCGATGAGATTGCATATGAAGGAAATCTTCCGTTCGGCTGGGGCAATATCAGCGGCGAGGAGATGACACGCCGGTTCTGGGAGGCATACACCAGAGGTGGATATGGCCAGCATGGAGAGACGTATGAAAATGAAAACGGTGTGATCTGGTGGTCACACGGCGGAGAGCTGAAGGGCGGAAGCCCGGCGCGTATTCAGTTCCTGCTGGACATTATGGAAGAAAACGGAGGCTATATGGAGCCACTTCCAGCCTTCTTCGATGAGACCTGCTGCACAAACAGCGCAAGCCATCCGAGAAAAGACTGCGTGATGTATTACTACGGAGCCAACCGTCCATGCCGTCGCCCGTTCCACATGCCAGAAGGCCAGGAGTTTGATGTGGAAGTCATCGACACCTGGAACATGACGATTACCCCGGCAGGCCGTCACAGC
>ENA-ORUA01003566-ORUA01003566.1-human-gut-metagenome-genome-assembly--contig:-NODE-3566-length-10521-cov-3.334703_pt1 | contig 10521 bp, 8 predicted proteins | sample MGYA00242076_ERZ509201 | MGnify/ENA primary metagenome ERZ509201 (study PRJEB26280, sample SAMEA2338863) | human gut metagenome | biome: human gut; feature: human-associated habitat; material: faeces...
ACTGGCAGGCAGCTTTAGTACCGCTTTATTTAAGAACCTGTTTTCAGAATACGAATGTTGGACGGGCAAATGCAGTACTTACGATACATAATCTGAGATTCCAGGGAATATATGACAGAAAAATGATTCAATACTGGTCAGGACTTCCGGATTATGTATTCAATAAAGACTGCATGATTCAGAACTGGCTGGATGCCAATATGTTAAAGGGCGGTATCGCTTACTGTAATAAAATTACGACAGTTAGCAATACTTATGCGGGCGAGATTCAGACGGAAGAGTACGGTGAAGGTCTTGCGGAACATTTGAGATATCATAATAATAAAATCAGAGGAATTGTGAATGGAATTGATACAGATAACTGGAATCCTGCAACAGATAAACTGTTAACAGCTAATTATGATGCCGAGTCAGCAGTAGAAAATAAAAAGATAAACAAGAAAGCACTCCAGGAATCTTTGGGATTAGAAGTGGATGACCATAAGATGGTGATCGGACTTATTTCACGTCTTACCAACCAAAAAGGCCTTGATCTTGTAAATGCTGTAATTCCGGGGATTATGGATGGGAATACACAGGTGGTGGTTCTTGGTACCGGTGATGCCTGGTATGAAAATACATTCCGTTATTATGAATATAAATATAAAGGCAGTTTCTGCGCATACATTGATTACAATGAAAATGTCGCCCACGGTATTTATTCGGGCTGTGATGCGATCCTGGTTCCGTCAAGATTTGAACCATGCGGGCTTACACAGCTGATAGCTATGAGATATGGTGCGATTCCGATTGTCAGAGAAACAGGAGGACTTAAAGATACCGTTTCCCCTTATAATATGTACGACAATACAGGGAATGGTTTTACATTTGACCGGTATGAAAGCGGACTTCTTTACGATGCCATTAACAGGGCAAAGACGCTCTATTTTGAGAGCAGAAAGTATTGGGATGATATGGTAATCCGGGATATGAACAAAGATGTTTCCTGGGAAAAGAGTGCAAAACAATACAAAGATTTGTATGTAGAGCTGACACCGAGAAACTAAAAAAATATATGCAATAAAAAGTCCTTCTTGATAAACTTTTATTTATACATGGGAAAGCAAGAGACGATAGTGATTTAAAGAATTTGGATATAAGGATGCATTTTTGAGTCCTGAAGAGTTTGTTGCCTATAAGAAAGCGAACGCATAATACGAAAGGCAGGGGTTATTATGAGAGCGTTTTGGATCGTACTGGACAGTGCAGGAATAGGAAATGCACCGGATGCAGAAGCATTTGGTGATGAGGGAAGCAATACATGGAAGACTTGTTATGATTCCGGAAAACTGCATATTCCGAATATGGAAAAATTGGGGATTTATAACATTGACGAGATGAATTATGGGGATAAGTCTTTAAGTCCAATTGGATGTTACGGAAGACTTCATGAAAAATCTATGGGAAAAGATACGACCATCGGGCATTGGGAGATGGCAGGTATGATATCTCCGAAACCATTTCCGGTATATCCAGACGGATTCCCGAAGGATGTGCTGGATGAATTCCGAAAGCAGACAGGACGGGAAGTGCTGTGTAATAAACCATATTCCGGAACAGAAGTTATCAAGGATTATGGGCGTGAGCACATGGAAACAGGTGCGTTGATCGTATATACATCCGCTGACAGTGTGTTCCAGATTGCAGCTCATGAAGATGTTGTGCCGGTAGAAACCCTGTATGAATATTGCAAAATAGCAAGAAAGATTCTGATGGGCGCTCATGCAGTAGCAAGAGTCATTGCAAGACCATTTGTAGGACAATATCCGAACTTCGAAAGAACAGACCGTAGACATGACTTTTCGCTTGTGCCGCCAAAACAGACGGTGCTGGATGATTTGAAAGATGCCGGAAAAGATGTTATCGGTGTTGGCAAGATATATGATATATTTGCCGGGAAAGGAATTACAGAGACAACTGCGAACCATGGAAATAAAAAGAACATGGAGAAAGTATTTGAGTTGCAAAAGAAAGATTTTAATGGACTGTGCTACATTAATCTGGTTGATTTTGATATGATATATGGCCATCGAAGAGATATTTTAGGATATACAACTGCATTAAATGAATTTGACAAGGATCTTGAAATATTTCTTGCTAATATGCGCGGCGATGATGTGTTATTTATCACAGCTGATCATGGCTGTGATCCGGGATATAAAGGAACTGATCATACGCGTGAGTCTGTACCGCTTCTGGGTTACAGTAAATGCTGGAAACAGGGCGTGAATATCGGAACAAGAGATACTTACGCTGATATAGCGGCCACCCTTGCACAGATATTTGAAATCGAGTATCATGGTGATGGTACAGGATTTCTTGAAATGCTAAAATAAAGACTGAAAATGAATAGTAATTAAAGTAATGAATGGGGCAGAAGCGCCTGACGGGCGATTTTGCCCCTGTAACTGTCATAAGCGAAAATAGAAAGGATGATAGAAAACGAAATATGATAAAACATGTATTATTTGACTTGGATGGGACATTACTTCCTATGGATCAGAATGAATTTGTAAAGTATTATATGCCACTTCTGGCAAAACGATTTGTAAAATATGGAATGGAGCCGAAAGCGCTGATCGGGACGATCTGGAAAGGTGTGGAGGCAATGGTACTGAATGATGGAAGCACGACCAACGAGGATGCCTTCTGGAAATGTTTTGAAAAAATATCCGGGCTTTCCAAAGCAGAGGTAGAGCAGGAGACGTTGGATTTTTATGCAAATGAATTTAATGAGGCAATTGCATCTACAAAACCGAATCCGCGCGCAGACCAGGTTGTTAAACTGTTGAAAGAACATGGTGTGAAAGTGTACCTTGCGACCAATCCGATCTTCCCGCGTGTGGGAACTATGAACCGTATCCGCTGGGCAGGAATCGATGCAGAAGACTTTGAAGTTATTACGACCTATGAAACATATCATTACTGCAAGCCGAATCCGAAATATTTTCAGGAAGTTATGGAGGAGTTTGGACTTAATTCAAAAGAATGCCTCATGGTAGGAAATGATGTGCAGGAAGACCTGACGATCCGCTCCCTTGGCGTAAAGACATATTTATTAACAGATACACTGGAAAATAAAAAGAACATTCCATTAGAAGAAGTTGAGACAGAGTACAAAGGGACTATGGAAGAATTATATGAATGGTTTCAGTCATATTTTGTTCACAATTAGTTTTCATTTTAAACATAGTTTCATCACACTTTGTGTCTATACTATTAATTGTTCGAAAGAACAAAACAATTTTCTTTTTCATAACTTTTTCCTCAGGGCTGCAACCTCCCAAACATGCAGTCCTATTTTATTGTCTAAAATTAAATTTAAGGATATATACAGCACCAAATAGCTGCTCTACAATATGAGTTATTTTCTATAGTTGCTGCGCCACTTATATTTTGCTGATTATACAAACTCGCCCAAAAGCGGCTCAAACAGTGTATAATCAGCAAAGCTATGCTCGCAACTATGACGAAAATGACTCAATTATTGTAGAGCAGCTATTTGGTGCTTTGTATATAGCGTTAAATTTATGCGGGAGGAGAGGGAGCTCTTGCCTTTTTCGCTTCGCGTATGCGAAAGTTGTGAAGGTTAGGTTATTTTATATTTCATAAGAAGAAGGAGTAGTGGGAGTCGGCGGAAGTTTCAAGAATAGGAAAATTTCATGAAGGTCTGCTTGCGGTTCAGATAACTGCTTAGTGGCGGGAAGAAGATATAAATTGTAAATTCCCGGCTATAGAAATAGTAACCCCTGAATAAAATAATTGAGCAATTTGCGTTGTAGTTGCGAGCATAGCCTGTGTGATTATACACTGTTTGAGCCGTCTTTATGGCGAGTTTGTATAATCACACAGAGATAAGCGGCGCAGCAACTACAGAAAATTGTCTCATATTTTATTCAGGGGTTACTATTATATATAGGGTCAAAATTACAATTTATATTTTCGTTTACACCATTCGATCATGCTCTGTGAAAAATTCCGTTGTAGTCGGGTAGGTATAACTCTTACCAATTTCCTTGAGCAGCACGACATTTAATTTTCCACCCAGGTTTTTCTTGTCGAGGGCAATGGCTCCAATCAGGTCGTGGAGCATAAGGTCACACTTGTGTGGAAGTCCATAGATATCCAGGACTTTGCGTATATGTTCCGCTTCGCCGGGTTTCGTCAGTCCCATTTCCTCTGCAATCTTTGTAATCTGATACATTCCGATGGCAACTGCCTCACCGTGGCTTTCGCGTGTGTAGTGGTAATGCTGTTCGATTGTGTGTGCCAGAGTGTGACCAAAGTTCAGGAGCATGCGCTCGCCGGTGTCGAACTGATCGTGCTCAACAACGATTCGCTTGATATCTACACAGCGATAGATAACTTCGGTCAGATCTTTCTTCAAATCTTCAAATGAGGTGTGTGCCTCCAGATTTTTGAATAAATCAGCATCCCAGATGCAGCCGTATTTGATGACCTCGCCCATACCGTCGTTGATGTAACGCTCTGGCAGTGTATTTAACACAAGTGGGTCGATGAGCACAAGAGCCGGCTGATAAAAAGCACCTACCAGGTTCTTGCCTTCCGGCAGATCTACGGCGACTTTTCCACCGACGGAAGAATCGACTTGTGCCAGAAGTGAGGTCGGAATCTGGATAAACTTGATCCCGCGAAGGAAGCTTGCGGCTGCAAATCCTGCCAGATCTCCGATGACGCCGCCTCCGAGGGCAATGATCAGATCACTTCGTGAAAAACGGGCTTCCAAAAGTGCGGAATAGATTTTCGGAAGACTTTGAAAACTCTTGGTTGGCTCACCGTGTGGGAGAATAAGAGAATGAACCTCATATTTATCTTCCAGTGTTTTTACAATAGTATCTCCGTACAGAGGAAATACGTTGTCGTCTGAGATGATCATGATTTTTTTTCCGGAGTAAACTTTTTCGATATAGCTTCCGGTATCTTTCAAAATATTATTTTCAATATAAATGGAGTAGCTGTGTGCTCCGAGGTCTACATATAATTCCATGCTGATAATCCTCTTCTTTCTTTTACACCTGTGAAAACGTCAAGACCCGCGAACGGGTCTTGAATAGTTAAAATGTTTTTCCGACTACTTTTGCGATCTCAGCAACCTGTTTCAGCAGTGCATCATATTTCGCAGGTTTCAGAGACTGGGAACCGTCGCACAGTGCCATCTCAGGATTGTTATGAACCTCGATCATCAGACCGTTTGCTCCTGCAGCAACAGCAGCCTTAGCCATTGGTTCAACCAGCCACCATTTTCCACCGGCATGGCTTGGATCAATGATGATCGGAAGATGTGAAAGTTTCTGGATAACCGGGATGCTCTGGAGATCCAGTGTATTTCTTGTATAGGATTCAAATGTACGGACACCGCGCTCACATAAAATAACATTTTCATTACCGGATGCCATAATGTATTCTGCAGACATCAGCCACTCTTCGTAGGTAGCGTTTAGACCACGTTTCAGAAGAATCGGGCGGTCTACCTGTCCTAACTGTTTCAACAGATCGAAGTTCTGCATGTTTCTTGCACCAATCTGTATCAGGTCAACTTTTTCGTTGAATACATCCAGATATTCGGCGGACATCAATTCTGTAACGATTGGCAGTCCTGTTGCAGCTTTTGCTTCACAGAGGATATTCAGACCTTCAAGACCGAGTCCCTGGAATGAATATGGACTTGTACGAGGTTTGAAAGCACCACCGCGGAGCATGTTGGCTCCGGAAGCTTTCGCAGCTTTTGCAATCTCAAGAACCTGGTCTACAGACTCTACAGAACAAGGTCCGGCGATCAGCGCCAGATTATCTCCTCCAACCTTGACTCCGGACACATCGATGATGGAGTTGTCCGGGTGGAAAGCGCGGCTTGCTAATTTGTAAGGCTCCTGCACATGCATAACCTTTGTGACAGCAGGATCAACTTCGAAGAGTTTCGCGTCGATACGTGATGTGTCACCGATACAGCCGATGATCGTCATCTCTGCTCCTTCAATTACGTGAGTGTCCAGACCTCTTGCTTTGACCATATTTTCAACACGTTCAATATCTTCCTTTGGGGAAAGTGGTTTTAATACAATAATCATAATAGTAACTCCTTCTATACCTTTATATATGTAACATCTATAATATTCGCACTGTAAAATTTTAGTTGTTTAAAGTGTGAAACTAATACATATAGTACCCCGTTAGAATAGCATTTGTCAATGGGTTTTATGAAAATATCTCTCATTATGTTCCAGTTTAATTAAGTTGACTTGATACAGGGCATTTGCTAAAATGAAAGAGGAAAAATAAGGGTTTATCTAGCAACAAAAAAGTTTACAAAGACAGAAAATTTTCAAGGGAGAGTAAGGGAAATTTAATAAGGAGGAAATGCGATGTTAGAGTTAACATTTGGGGAACAGGTCAAAATCGTTCTGAACCGTAAAGATATGACGATCAAGCAGCTTGCGGAGATGATTGAAGAACGAACAGGAAAGAAAATGTCCAGACAGAATCTGACGCAGAGACTGGCCAGAGATAATTTTCAGGAACAGGACATGCGTTTAATTGCATCTATATTAGAGTGCCCATTTCATCTGAGTATACTGGAAGAGAATGCGGATAGTGAATATACAACCCGTGAAAATATCAAAATCGATAAGCGAGCTGAAAATAATATTATTATAGATGAAGAACCACAACAGCTGACACTGAATCTGGAGTATGATGAACCAGAGCAGGTACAGGAAGAACAGCCGGTAAAAGCAAGGGAATTTGGCATATCTGGAGCAGAACGTGATATTACAATTGGAGAACTGGTAGATATCCATAAAGATTTAGATCAGATGGAAGAAACATCAGAATATGCAGACCAGACAGAATATGAAGAATCGGTAGAATATGAAGAACCGGTAGAATATGAGGAGCCGGCAGAATATGAAGAATCGGCAGAATATGAAGAAGAGCCGCAGTCTTCGGAAGTTCCTGAGTACAACAAGCAGGAGGATGTGAAGGATATTCTGGAAGAAATGGCTGCGATAGAGGCTGAAGAGAAGAAGGCAAGAGAAGACAGAGAAGAAAGAGAAAGAGAAAGAGAGCGAGAAAAGGAACAGGAAAAAGAGCAGGAGAAGCCACGTGGCTGGAGGGCTTATTTCCCGCGCCGTAAGAAAAAGCAAGCAGAGGCGGTTCATGAGGACAAGCAGGAAGCTGCCACAGAACAGTTGGAGGCAGAATCTGCGATGAATCAGGCGCAGCCGGAAGACAAGACAGAAGAGGCTGTATCAGAAGAACCGTATCAGGAGTCAGAAGAATATCAGGAGCCGAAAGAATATCAGGAAGCTGAAGAGCATCAGGAGCCGGAAGAATATCAGGAAGCTGAAGAGTATCAGGAGTCAGAACCGTATCAGGAAGAGGAGCAGGCATACGAAGAATATGTTGAGGAAAATCAACAGGATATGGAAGAAGAGTTTGCTGATACCGCACAGGATTGGGAAGCTCCGGAAGAAGAAAATGTGGGTGATATCAACCCATATACGGGCATGGAATATGAATCCAACAGTGTGAGAATGCATCCAAAGAGAATCGGTTATGTCCAGGTCTATGACAGAAGTGATCATCAGTGGACCGACATGACAGAGTGGGCATTCCTTGGATATCAGGAGCGCAAGAAAGCGCTTCTCGGCAAGGATTACGAGCCTCCGATTTATCTGGATTAAGTAATAGTAGATCATTTGTGAGGAGAAATAAGAAGATGAGATGGGAAGAACTTCTGTCGGCAAAGAGATGTCGTGGTGGACAGACGAGAGGGAGAAATGCTAAAAGTTCAGACTTGCGGAGTGAATTTGAAAAAGATTACCATCGAATTATTGGCAGTGCTTCATTTCGAAGACTTCAAGATAAGACACAGGTATTTCCACTGGATAAAAGTGATTTTATCCGGACAAGACTAACTCATTCTCTGGAGGTTTCTTCTTTTGCAAAATCTCTTGGACAGAACATCGGAGAAAACATTTTAGTTTACAAAAAAGATTCTGAGTTTACACCACAGATGAAAGAAGATATATGTAATATTTTGCAATGCGCAGGGCTGATTCACGATATCGGGAATCCGCCCTTTGGGCATTTTGGAGAAGATGTGATCCGGGAGTGGTTCGAACGGAAGCTGCCACTTATGACATATCATGGAAAGCCGATGGAACAAGTGATGAGCCGGCAGATGGTAGAGGATCTGTATCATTTTGAAGGAAATGCACAGGCGTTCCGGCTTGTGACGAAACTGCATTTTCTAGTGGATGAGCGAGGTATGAACCTGACGTATGCGCTTCTGAGCACCATTGTAAAATATCCGGTGCCGTCCACAGGAATCGACTTGGATTCCGGGGATATTAAGACGCGCAAGATGGGATATTATCTGGCAGATGAGAAAATGTTCCGTGAGATCGAGAGGGAGACTGGAACGAATGGCTGTCGGCATCCGTTGACGTTTATATTAGAGGCGGCAGATGACATAGCATATAAGACTGCGGATATCGAGGATGCATTTGTAAAAGGGTACTTAAGTTATCATACATTGCTGGAGGAACTTAAGGAACTGCAAATGATGTATCATCAGGAAACGAATATATTTCGTCCGGCGGATAAGCTGGAAGAGTTATATTTTCGGGGGAAAGAGATGCATGTGGCAAATCCAGAGGAGTATGCAGTAAAGAACTGGATCATCCGTGTGCAGGGATTTGTGATCAACTGCGCAACTTATGGGTTTACATCGAATTATGATGCAATTATGAAGGGTGAATATAAGTATGATCTGTTTCACGGTACTTACTGTGAGAGGCTGATGCAGCTTCTTGGTGACCTGGCATACAGAGAAGTCTTTACATCGGAACCTATTTATCGAATGGAAGTGACAGAATCTGTCATGCTGAGTGATCTTTTGGATAAGTTTATGACAGCAATCATCAAATATGATGACCCGTTGCAGAAATTAAATTCCATGGATCTTAGGATTGTATCATTTATTTCTGATAACTATAAGCGGGCATATCATTGTCAGGCAGAGGGCAAGACGGAGGCGGAAAAACTGTATTTGAGGATTCTGCTTGTGACAGATTATATATGTGGAATGACGGACAGCTATGCAATGCGTCTTTATCAGGAAATGCGAGGAATGTTTTTGAGTGGAACAGAATAGACTGTGGTAAATGATACAAGTCAGGACGGATAGGATTGAAGAGGTTTATTCGATATCTGTATGAATATGAAGGGAATCAGAAAAAAAGAAATGTCGGGTTTGTAAAAGTCGAACAAGATGGGAAAGAAACAACGATTTCTGTACATGGGAAAGGGCTGTGTGGAAAAAGCAATGAAAACATTTCCTGTTATCTTATAAAATTGGATTCTGAGACGGGAAATATACTTTTCGTTCCGGCAGGAGAGATACAGATTGGAATGATTTCCTGCGGGGGATGTTTTTGCTATACAGAAGAACTGATAAGAGCTGGTTATGGAAAGACAGAGCAGAGTGTCGGTCAGACGTGTGAGAAAAAAGACGACATTTGTGGGCTTGGTCTTGGTGATCCCAAGGAAGCATTTTATGTAGCGCTTTGGAATGAGGAAATGTATGGAGACCTTGATATTGCGAGGGCGAAGGTCTTTCAAGAATTCGATAGTGATAAAACCGCCGGGGAATCTAAGAGTATAGACGAAAAAGAGGCAGAGGTAGAAACGCAGTTCGGGGACGATGAAGAGACAGAAAATCTGGAAGAAGAACAGCCAGAGAAAAAAGAACAGGAAACAGTAGAAGAATCCTCGGAGAAAAAGGAACAGGAAACAGTAGAAGAGCTCCCGGAGAAAAAAGAACAGGAAACAGTAGAAGAATCCTCGGAGAAAAAAGATCTGAAAAAAGACGATAGAGACATAGATTTGCAAAATTCCCGGCGGCAGATCATGAAAATCCAGCGTGGAGAAATCAGTATCCTGCCACGATGCGAGTGGAAACTTGCCAATAATAATTTTCTGCTTCATGGATATTATAATTACCGGCATCTTGTTCTGATCGACGAAGGTAATCAATTAAAGCTGGGAGTTCCTGGCATTTATCATGAACGGGAAGCAAGAGCGGCGGCAACATTTGGATTTCCGGAATTTATTGCAGAAGCAGATGTGAATGTGACGCTTGAACCACAGGAAAGAAATGAAAATCAGCAATTCGGCTACTGGTGCCGGCAGGTGCGAAGACCGCCGAGATAGTAAGGAGTAAAAATGACTGCAGATGAAAAATATATGCGGGAGGCAATCAAACAGGCGAAAAAGGCATATGCTATCGGAGAAGTTCCGATTGGTTGTGTAATCGTGTATCAGGACAAAATTATTGCTCGCGGATATAATCGAAGAACAATCGATAAAAATACACTGGCTCATGCGGAGCTTCAGGCAATCCGTAAAGCAAGTAAGAAAATGGAAGACTGGCGGCTGGAAGAATGTACTCTTTATGTG
>ENA-ORUA01003580-ORUA01003580.1-human-gut-metagenome-genome-assembly--contig:-NODE-3580-length-10494-cov-8.308267_pt1 | contig 10494 bp, 11 predicted proteins | sample MGYA00242076_ERZ509201 | MGnify/ENA primary metagenome ERZ509201 (study PRJEB26280, sample SAMEA2338863) | human gut metagenome | biome: human gut; feature: human-associated habitat; material: faeces...
GACGCTGGGAGCCGCAACCCGGGCAGTGGCACGCCGCAGGCGTGACGGAGAGGTTATTATGATGCAGCTTTCGCTGCCGCCTCCACCACATGGCTCACGAGCACGGAAGTCGTCACGGTGCCGACGCCGCCGGGGACGGGAGTGATGGCCTCCACCACCGGCTCTGCCTCGCCAAAGCGGACGTCACCGCAGAGTTTGCCTTCCTCATTGACATGGATGCCCACATCCACGACGACCTGACCGGCCCGCAGATGCTCTGCGCCGATAAAGCCCATCTTGCCCATGGCCACCACCACAACATCGGCCTCACGGCAGACATCGGGCAGGTTCTGGGTGCGGGAGTTGCAGAGGGTGACGGTGGCGTTTTCCCGGTCCAGCATCATGGCTGCGGGCTTGCCCACCACGAGGCTGCGTCCCACGACGACGGCCCGCTTGCCAGAGAGGGGAATGCTGTAGAATTTCAGGATCTCAAGACAGGCCTGCGCCGTGCAGGGCGGGTAGCCGACGGCAGTGTTGGTGAAGACGCCGGCCAGCGAGCCGTCGGTGATGCCGTCAATGTCCTTTTCGGGCGAGAGCGCGGCGCGGATGGTCCTGTCATCAAACTGTTTGGGCAGGGGGGGGAAGAGCAGACAGCCGTGGATGGCGGCGTCTGCGTTGATGCCGGCAATGACGCGCAGCAACTCTTCCTGCGAAGCGTCGGCGGGCAGAAGGAACTGCTTCACCTCGACGCCCACTTTTGCACAGCGGGCCATGACGCCTTTCTCGTAGGAGAGGTCATCGGGGCGTTCGCCCACCCGGACGACGGCCAGCGTGGGGACAACGCCCTTTTCCCGCAGTGCGGCGCAGCGGGCGGCATTTGCTTCGTTCATGGCGGCCACGACGGGCGCACCCTTCAAAATGGTAGACATATACGTTCCCTTTCTATGCATCAGGCCCGCAGGCGGCTTGCTACGGACTGGTAGACTTCGTCGGCCAGCGGCACATATTCCGCCAGCATCCGGGCCGCTTTTTCGTCCAGCGCGGCGGCATGGGCGCGGTCAGTCATGAGCTTTGTGTTGATGGCGACATTCAGAGCCGACGCCTGAAGTGCGGCCTTGCAGAACAGCGCCGCACAGCCTGCGTCTGAGACAGCCAGCACGCTGCCCTTTTCGGCGTAATCGGCCGCAAGACGGATGCCCTCACAGCAGGCATCCATGATGTCCAGCGGCACGGCGCAGGCCCCGTCCAACGCCTCGGCCAGCACAGCGGCCTTGCGGGCCTGCTGTTCAGGCGTCTCTCTGGGCAGGCCGTAGGCCGCCGCCAGAGGCGTGAATGCGTCGGCGTCAGCCTGCACGAGGGCTTCCAGCCGTTTGCGCAGTGTTTCAGCACGGGCATTCAGCGCCAGGATCTCTTTTTCCACGGCGGAGTATTTCTTTTTGCCGGTGGTGAGATTCCCCACCATATTGCCCAGCGCGACGCCTGCCGCGCCCACGAGGGCCGCTGCGCCGCCGCCGCCCGGGGCGGGGGCTTTGCTGGCAAGCCGGCTCAGAAAGTCCTCACAGCTCAGTTGTGTCAAATCCAAAGTAAAGTCCTCCCTCTGTCACGAATCCGTCCAGTTTTTCGTCATAGGCGTCCACTGCCGCTTTATCCACCCGCTGGGCCTCAAAGGCCACACCTATTTTCACAGCCCGGGTGCAGCGGGGGAGGTAGCGGTCATAATAGCCTTTCCCCATCCCCACCCGGTGGCAGACTGCATCAAAAGCCGTGCAGGGGACCAGCACGAGGTCGAGCTTGTCCGGTGGCAAAATTGCAGACCGGCTCAAAATGGGCGTGCGGATGCCGTAAGTACCCACTTCCCAGCCGTCCGGTCCCGGTACGGCGGCTGTCAGCGAAAAGCCCTCGCCGCAGACGGGGTATGCCAGCGTTTTGCCCTGCCGGGCCGCTTCCACAGCCAGCGCCGAGAGGTCGGCTTCGCCGCCGAAGGCCGCGTAGAGCAGGATGTTTTCTGCCTTTTTGAAGCAGTCCAGAGCCATGATGCGGGCGCAGAGAGCGGCGTTGGAATGGGTGCGCTCGTTGTCCGACAACGCCCGGCGGGCCGCAATGCCCGCTTTGCGCTGTGCGGCTTTTTGCTCCGTGATGGTCATGGCAATGCGCTCCTTTCTGCACCCGGTGGGCAAATCTGCACAAAAACCGGGACGGATTTTTGTTATAATAATAAGCGCTGAGCGCAGAAAAAGCAAGGCTTTGGCAAGATGGGTGAAATATCTTCATTTCACCGAAAAGAAACAAATCAAACCGTATCGGTTTGTGCGAAATGCTGTTGAAGAAATCCACGGTGTCTGGTATCATGGAAACAGGCGGGCCGGAATGAGCGGACGCCCGCGCGAACTGATTTTTGCATCAGAGAGAGGGGTAAATCGTATGTACAACGATATGATGGATACCATCGGCCTCGTGGAAAAGGCCGACCCGGAGCTGGCTGCGGCTATGAACCGTGAGCTGACCCGCCAGCGGGAAAATATCGAGCTCATCGCCAGCGAGAACATCGTCTCGCCCGCCGTCATGGCCGCCATGGGCAGCATCCTCACCAACAAGTACGCCGAGGGCCTGCCCGGCAAACGCTACTACGGCGGCTGTGCCTATGTGGATGAGGTGGAGAACATCGCCATCCAGCGCGCCTGCAAGCTGTTCGGCGCAAAGTACGCCAACGTCCAGCCCCACTCCGGCGCACAGGCCAATCTGGCCGTCTACTTCGCTCTGCTCGATCTGGGCGATACCGTTATGGGCATGGACCTGTCTCAGGGCGGTCATCTGACCCACGGCTCTCCGGTGAATATGTCCGGCAAGAACTATCACTTCGTATCCTACGGCGTCGGCGAAGATGGCCGCATCGACTATGCTGAGCTGGAAAAGCAGGTCAAAAAGGTCCGTCCCAAGATGATCGTGGCAGGTGCTTCGGCCTACCCCCGTGCCATCGACTTCGAAAAGCTGGCTGAGATCGCCCACGGATACGGGGCCTTCCTGATGGTGGATATGGCCCACATCGCGGGCCTCGTGGCCGGCGGGATGCACCAGAGCCCGGTGCCTTATGCTGACGTCGTGACCACCACCACCCACAAGACCCTGCGCGGCCCCCGCGGCGGCCTCATCCTGACCAATAATGCCGTGCTGGCCAAGCGCATCAACTCCGCCGTCTTCCCCGGCACCCAGGGCGGCCCGCTGGAGCACGTCATTGCGGCCAAGGCCGTCTGCTTTGGCGAGGCACTCAAGCCCGAGTTCAAGGACTACGCCCGCAAGATCGTGGAGAACGCACAGGCCATGGCCGCTGAACTGCAGGCTCGCGGTGTCAAGCTGGTGTCCGGCGGCACCGACAACCACCTGATGCTCCTCGACCTGCGGGACGAGGAATGCACCGGCAAGGAGCTGGAAGCCCGCCTCGACAGCGTCCACATCACCGCCAACAAGAACACCGTCCCCGGCGAGACCCGCAGCCCCTTCGTGACTTCCGGCGTCCGTCTGGGTACACCGGCTGTCACCACCCGGGGCATGGGCGAAGCCGAGATGAAAGTCATTGCGGACTGCATCGCCGACTGCATCTGGCACTACGACGAGAAGAAGGACGACATCTCCGCCCGTGTGCTGGCCCTGACCAAGGCTTTCCCCCTGTACGAATAATGGATTTTTGACGTGTCTAAGCCTCTCCCTCTGGAAGAGGTGTCACCGAAGGTGACGGAGAGGGCAAGCTCGGTTCCAAAGAATATCTGCACAGCGATAAGCATTAGCTTTTGTAAGAGTGATGCTATCGCTGTGTTTTTTATTTCTCTGCAGCGTCCCTGCCCTCTCAGGCGCTGCGCGCCAGCTCTCCCAAGGGGAGAGCCTGAAAAGGAAATCATTTCCTCAGCCGCAGGGTCTGACATGCTTTGCCTTTCGTATCTGGTAGGATGGAATAGAGGACAGGCCCCGAGGGCGCTGACTCTGAACGGGGAAAAAAACTTCTCACCAGCGGAAAGGAAAGAATACTATGAGTAATTATCAGATGCAGATGCCCGCCCAGTATACATCCATCGGGGACGACGAAATGGTGCTGCTCTGCGGCGGCGAGACCACGGCATGGCAGACGTTCCAGGACATTGGCCGTGTGCTGAACTATGTGGCGCGCATTTTCTCGGCGGGCAGCTCCATCGTCAACAATGTGGTCACCATCGTCAATTATTTCAATAAGCTCGAAGACCTGCTCCCGGTCATCGGGGAAGTGTGAGGCGCGGACGCGATAAAAGAAAAGAGGCTGTTGCAGTGCAACAGCCTCTTTGTGTGTTATAGCTTATAGCAGTTTGCGTTTTTAATGCACAAGCAACATCCGCAAACTGCATATCGCAAATATGCCGTTTCGATAGGCACTATTTTTGAAAATTGCGATAGTAGTGCAGCTTGTCAGCGGTCAGTGCCTCGAGCACGGGCAGCATGGCAGCAGCCTCAGCCTTTGCGGCGGGCAGGTCCATGTCGCGGTAGTTGCCGCACTCCACCTCGCTTGCGCCGGGGACATCGCCCTCAAACGCAGCCATGAAGCGGAAGGACTCCACCGTCAGGCTCAGCGCCTCGGCGGGGGTCAGACCCCGGGTCAGCAGGTAAAAGCCGGTGCGGCAGCCCATGGGGCCGACGTAAATGACGCCGTCCTTATACTGGCTGTTGCGGGCGTAGGTGGCGAAGAGGTGCTCCAGCGTGTGGGCCGAACCGGTGGAGAGATAATCGCCGTGGTTTGGCTTTTTCATCCGGATGTCCCAGGTCAGAACATCGCCGTCCTGACGGCTCAGGTACATGCCGCGGTCGAGCTTGGTGTGGTCTACACAGAAACTTGCAATGCGCTCCATGCTGTGCCTCCCGAAATCAGGCCTGCAGGCGCTGGACGCTGCCGTGTGCGCAGTCCACAGCGACCATCAGACCGTCGCGGATGTGGGCGGTAGCGCCGACGGCACCCACGATGGTGGGCTTGAGCAGGGCCTTGCCGGCGATGGCGGCGTGGCTGTTCAGGCCGGCTTCCTCGACCACCAGAGCGGCGGCGTCACGGACGTAGCTCAGCATCTCGTTGGAGGTGGAGGGGACGACCAGGACCATGCCAGGCTTGAACTTTGCGCGAATCTCCTCGATGGTGCGGCAGACGCAGGCCTTGCCGGTGGCGTTGGCCAGAGCAGCGCCCTCGGGGCCGACGCCGACGCCGGTAGCCAGGCAGTTGCCGATCATGTGGATCTTGATCATGTTGGTGGTGCCGGAGACGCCCACGGGGACGCCTGCGGTCACGACAGCCAGCTCACCGTCGTGCAGGTAGCCGTGCTCTTTGGCCAGAGTGGTGGACTTCTCGATGAGCTCATCGGTGCTGGTGGCGAGGTCCATCATGAGCGGGGTGATGCCCCAGGAGATGGACAGCTGGCGCTGGACCTGCTCGTCCATGACGCAGGCGATGATGGGCTGAGAGGGGCGGTACTTGCTCAGCAGGCGGGCAGTGTTGCCGGACTCGGACACGGTGACGATGGCAGAAGCGTTGACGTCCTTTGCGGTCAGGCAGGCAGCGTGTGCGGTAGCGTCGCTGACGCTGATCTGGCCGGCGGCATCGGTCAGGCGGTTGTCGCGGTAGTGGACCTCGTTCTCGGTGCGCTCTGCAATGGCGGACATGGTCTTGAGGGCCTCAACAGGGTATGCGCCCGCAGCGGTCTCGCCGGAGAGCATGATAGCGGAAGTGCCGTCGTAGATGGCGTTTGCCACGTCGGAGATCTCGGCGCGGGTGGGGCGGGGGTTGACCATCATGCTGTCCAGCATCTGGGTGGCAGTGACGATGGGCTTGCCGAAGGAGAAGGAGCGGTCGATGATGTCCTTCTGGATGCCGGGCAGCTCGGTGAAGTCGATCTCAACGCCCAGGTCACCACGGGCCACCATGACGGCATCGGCTGCGGAGAGGATGCTGTCGATGTTGTTCACACCCTCGCGGTTCTCGATTTTGGCAATGATGCGGATGTTGGAATCGTACTCATTGAGCAGGTTGCGGATGTCGTACACATCCTGTGCGGTGCGCACAAAGGAAGCAGCGATGAAGTCAAAGCCGTTCTGCACGCCAAAGATGATGTCCTCGCGGTCCTTCTGGCTCAGATAGGGCATGGACAGATGCACGCCGGGCACATTGACACCCTTTTTGGTCTTGATCTTGCCGCTGTTCAGCACGGTGCAGATGATGTCGGTGTCGGTGACCTGCTCAATGTGCAGCATGATCAGGCCGTCGTCCAGCATGATGGTGCCGCCGGGCTGCACGTCCTGGGGCAGATCCTTGTAAGTGACGGAGCAGATCTCCTTGGTGCCCTCCACCTCGCGGGTGGTCAGGGTAAAGGTCTGGCCGGCTTCCAGCATCTCCACACCGTTCTTGAACTCCTTCAGGCGGATCTCGGGGCCCTTGGTGTCCAGCAGGGCGGCAACGGGCTTGCCCAGCTCCTCACGCAGAGCTTTCAGCTTTGCCAGACGGCCGCCGTGCTCCTCGTAGGAACCGTGGGAGAAGTTGAAACGGGCCACGTTCATGCCGTTTGCGATCAGGTCGCGCAGGACATCGCCCTTATCGGTAGAAGGGCCCAGGGTGCAGATGATCTTCGTTTTTCTCATAAAATACCTCCAACGTTTACGCTATAATGCTCTCTATCTTGACGCAGCAGCCCAAGCTGGCTGCTCTCTGGCGGGCAGTGATTGCTTTGCGCCCGCGGCGGCAGTATACGCCAATATGGCTGTTTCAACAAACCATACCACTATACATTATAAGCTCTTGGATACAATAGCGCAAGAAAAATCTTTGCAAAGAAACTGCTAAGATTTCATCAGGTTTGAACAAAAAACTTTCCACCACAAAGCGCTTGCATAACCGGCGGGATTTGCTTATAATGAAGGTAAGCAAAAGTGCGACTGTTCCGGGGCGGCCCCGGAGGAAAATGGAGTGAAAACATATGGAAAAGCGTGTATTTTTGATCGTACTGGACAGCTTTGGCATCGGCGCAGAGCCGGATGCAGCCGCCTTTGGCGACGAGGGCACCAACACGCTGGGGGCCATTGCAGGGCATCCCAATTTCAACTGCCCCAATCTGAAAAAGCTGGGCCTGTTCAACATTGACGGTGTGACCGCGGGCGAAACAACCGACGCGCCCGCCGGTGCCTTTGCCCGCCTGCAGGAGCAGAGCATGGGCAAGGATACCACCATCGGCCACTGGGAGATCGCCGGTGTCGTCAGCCCCAAGCCGCTGCCCACCTTCCCGGACGGCTTCCCGGACAGCCTCATCCACGAGTTCGAGGAAAAGACCGGCCACAAAGTCCTCTGCAACAAGCCCTACTCCGGCACACAGGTGCTGAAGGACTACGGCGAGCAGGCCATGAAGGAGGATGCCCTCATCGTCTACACCAGCGCCGACAGCGTGTTTCAGGTCGCCGCCAACGAGGAGCTTGTGCCGGTGCATGAGCTGTATCGTTACTGCGAGATCGCCCGCGAGATGCTGAAGGGCGAGTACGGCGTGGGCCGCGTCATCGCCCGCCCCTTCCTCGGCCATACCGCAGATACCTTCTACCGCACCACCAACCGCCACGACCTGAGCCTCAAGCCGCCCCGCAAGACCATGCTTGATTTGCTCAAGGACGCAGGCAGGGACGTCATCGCCGTGGGCAAAATTTTCGACATCTTCGACGGCGAGGGCGTGACGGAAAAGATCAAGACCACCGGCAACACCAACGGCATCGCCTTCACCAAGGCTTTGCAGACCCGCGACTTCGAGGGTCTGGCCTTCGTGAACCTCGTCGATTTCGATATGCTCTACGGCCACCGCCGCGACGTGGCAGGCTACGCCGCCGCCGCCACCGAGTTCGACAAGTTCGTTGCCGACTTCATCCCCGGGATGCGGGAGGGCGACATCCTGATGGTCACGGCCGACCACGGCTGTGACCCCTCCTACACCAAGACCACCGACCATACCCGCGAGTATGTGCCGTATCTCATCTGCGGCAAGGGCGTCAAACCGGGCGTTGACCTCGGCACCAAGCTCTGCTTCGGAACCATTGCACAGACCATCTGCGACTATCTGGGCGTGGATGCCTCCACGCTGGACGGCCAGAGCGTGCTGAGCGACATCCTGAAATAAGCATAAACGAAAAGATCCCGCAAGGCAGCTGCTTTGCGGGATCTTTTCGTCTATCAATTATGCTGCATCATTTTCAGCGCTGGAAGCGTCGCCGCTGCCGGAGCCGAACAGGGCGTCCAGCACGGTGGAAGCGGCCTGATGCAGGGAGGAAGCCGCCTGCTCCACCTGCTCCTGGGTCGGCATACTGAAGGACGGCGACTCAGTGGAGTCTGCCGGGGCTTCTTCGCTGCCGTCTGCAGGAACCTCGGTGGAAGCGCTGGGCTCACCGGAGGCGTCACCCTCGGCGGGGGGCTGGCTGTCAGCGGGGGCCTCTTCCGCCGGGACTTCGCTCTCGGCGGGCTCTTCTGCGATCACGCTGTCGGGAGATTCCTCCGGGATGGATGCACCGGCGTTGGGGTCGGCGGTCGGCGTGAAGACATCGGTCTTCTCGGGGGTCTGGCTGGTGCTGGTGAGCTTGTCCTCGCCGCCCAGAACCGCTGCGATGAGGGCCTTGGCTTCGTTGACCGAGTTCTCATCCGGCTTCATGACGTAGAGGCTCTGGCCCTTGGCGGAGTAGCACTTGCTGCTCTTCGCGCCCGAGCCGGTGACGGTGTAGCTCTGGATGTCCCAGTTGGCAAGGTCACCCAGCTGCATCCGGACCAGCGCGGAGATCTGTTCCTGCGAAAGGCTGGTGACGAAGCAGTCGGCGGCGGCGTCCATCAGCTTGGAGAAGCCCATGAGCAGGGCGGGAGACTTGAGCTTGTTGACCATCGCGTCGATGACTTTCATCTGGTTGATGCCGCGCTGGATGTCGCCGGTCTTGAAGGCGTGGCGCTCACGGGCAAAAGCCAGAGCGGACTTGCCGTCCAGATGGTTCCAGCCCTCGGCGAAGGTGGTGGGGTCGTAGTAGCCGGGGCTGCCCACCGAGGTGAAGGCCTGGTCGGAGTAGACGTCCACGCCGCCGATGGCGTCGATGATGTTGATGAAGCCCGCAAAGTTGATGCGGAGGTAGTGCTCCACATTCACGCCGTAGAGGTTGCCCAGCGTGGCCATGCTGGTCTCGACGCCGTAGAGGCCGGCGTGGGTCAGCTTGTCCTTGCTGTCGGTGCCTGCGAGGTCAACATAGTAGTCGCGCGGGGTGTTGATGAGGGCCGCCTGCTTGGTGGTGGGGTTGACCACAGCGAGGATGTTCACGTCGCTGCGGGCCTTTTCGGTCAGCTCACCGCGGTTGTCCACACCGCTGAGGTAGACGACGAACGGCTCTTTCGTGATCTTATTCGCCTCTGCGCCGGTGAGCAGGCCGGAAGTCATGCTGTCCAGTGCGGTCAGACCCTGCTGCGCCCAGACACAGCCCACGGCCAGCGCGGCGCAGAGCAGGACGGACAGCACCCGGGCCACGACGGCACCGCTGCGGGAGGCGAGGCACTTGCGCACCAGCAGCCAGAGCAGCACCAGAAGCGCAGTGATGATAACGAGGTAGAGCACCGGCAGCATCTGGGTGCGCCAGAGCTGCACCAGCGCGGCAAGGCTCAGGATGGCCTGCAGTACCAGCAAGACCATTCCTCCTTTCGGAAGTTTGTCGTCAGCGGGGGCGGGCTCGCTGGGGTGCAGCGGCTCCCACTGTCTGCGGGGCGGCACCGGAGGCTTCGGCGGCTCAGACGGAGACGTCGGTGCCGGTTTCGGCGGTGCTTTGGGGCGGGGAGGCTCCGGCGAGAAGAAATCGGCGCTGTCTACCTCCACTTCGTCGGGCTCGCTGCGCTTGATGCCCCGGTGGATGTGCCGGGGGCCTTCGTCGTTATTCTGGGGATGGGTATGCTTGTTTTCGTCAAACATAGGCGTTCACTCCTTTGGATGTGTATGCCATCATGTGGTGGGGATGATGCTCAGCACAGCCCGGGCGGGCAGGCAGGTGGCCGTCTGGTCTTCCTCGCTGAGCCAGCCGAAGGACTCGCAGATGTGGTCAGGGCAGGGCGAATCCACAAAGCGGGCCGCGCCGTCCTGGATCTTGATGTGGACGGTGAGATAGCCGGTGTCCACATCGTAATCGGCGTCTTTTTCGAGGGGAAAGGTCAGCCTGGTGTTACTGTCGCCGTAGATGAGCTCTGCGCAGAGAGGCGTACCGGTCTGGTTTGCTTTCCGCACCAGCAGCAGCACGGCGGCTGCGGCCAGAATGACGGCAGCAAAGATCAGATTTATCAGCAGTTTTTTGCGTCGTTTCATAAAAAATTATCCTTTGAGCGGGATCTGTTCCAGCTCGGACAGCCAGAGCGCGGCGGCTGCGTCACTGGGCATCCGCCAGTCGCCCCGGGGCGAGAGGGTGACGCTGCCCACCTTGGGGCCGTCGGGCAGGCAGCTGCGGTTGAACTGCTGGGCGAAGAACCGC
>ENA-ORUA01003583-ORUA01003583.1-human-gut-metagenome-genome-assembly--contig:-NODE-3583-length-10489-cov-2.309661_pt1 | contig 10489 bp, 5 predicted proteins | sample MGYA00242076_ERZ509201 | MGnify/ENA primary metagenome ERZ509201 (study PRJEB26280, sample SAMEA2338863) | human gut metagenome | biome: human gut; feature: human-associated habitat; material: faeces...
CTCGTCCTGCGTCTTACCTTTTACAATCACAACGAATTCATCCCCGCCGTAGCGTGCCAGAAACGCCTGCATATTGCCAAAGGTGCGCTTTAACTGCTCCGCCACCAGCCTGAGCACCTCGTCGCCGGTCACGTGACCGTAGGTATCGTTTACTTTCTTGAACTTGTTCACATCCATCAGCAGATAGCAGCAGGTCTCCCGCTCTCCGCTGCGCTCGTCAAGTTCCCACATATACTGATCCAGTCTGCGTCTGTTGTTAAGACCGGTCAGTCCGTCCTGCGTTACCTGACCTTTCTGAATACCAAGATACACCCACAGCAATGCAGCAACCGTAAACGCCCACGCGGCATCCATGGAAAATATTTTTTCTACCAGAATGCCCGCAGCAGGGAACAAAAACGCGGCGGCAAGCTTCCCCAGTTCTCCCCTGCGCTGCGCACTTCCGGCACGGCGCGCACCAAACGCAGCAAGAAGGAATGCCACCACAAGGTATAACATGCCCACGGCAGGTATCAGATATGCCGCAGGTCCCTTTTTATAGTAATTCACCATATTGATAAAATAGACCGCCTTCGTCCACGGGTTTGAGAGCAGCACAGCGCTGCCGATCAGTGCCGGTATCGCCAGAATCCAGCATTTTATCCCTCTCTGTCCGTTTCCGTCCTGCGCCACATCCAGCACATACAAAAAGCACAGGTAGGCGCATGCCAGAAGGCCGAACGCATACCACACCCCCAGCCCCTTTAACAAAATCCTTGGACCAAATCCGCCTTTTCCGAGATTGCACAAAATCGCTGTGCGGCACAGTAAAAGCAGTACAAACAGCAGCATCTCCGTGCGCAGCACGCGTGTCCTCCACGAAAAAGACAGCGTCTGCCTGGTATTATGGCGCATCATGAGCAGCGCAATCGCCGGTATGAAATTGATCTGTAAAAATGCTGCCGTACTCACGCAGTCCGCCTCCCCATGCACCGCGCTCTATGCGCGCATACGTTTCTTTTTCTGTTTCTCCTCATACATCCGCTCATCCGCCTGCTGTATCAGGTTCTCCCCGCGCCTTCCGGCTTCATGCCAGAACGCGTAGCCGATACTCATGGACAGCTGCAGCGGAAGCTGTCCCTCTTTGTTAAACCGGTCGATACCTTCCTGGATCCGCGCGATCGCTTCCTCAATCTGTTCCTGCCCAAACCAGTCTCCGAGCACCGCAAACTCATCCCCTCCATAGCGGATCAGAATATCATCCTTACGGATATGCTTGCATATGGTTTCTGCAACAACAGTCAGTGCCATATCCCCGGCATTATGTCCATATGTGTCGTTATAAAGCTTAAAATCATCCAGATCGATCATGGCAATTCCAGCCGGTCCCATCTGGGACTTCAATTCTTCTTCATAATAACGTCTGTTGTATGCCTTCGTAAGAACATCCTGATACAGTCTCTCGTTATATCCAGTAAGGCTGCTGATCAGGCGCTCATGATCTTTCCGGTCGATCAGGCTGCTTTTGTCCATTTTCTTCAAAAGCTCCATTACATAAGGATTACCGTCAATTTCCAGATATTTAGCCATGATCTGATAAATGTCATCTCCAATAAATTCCAGCTTGCACAGCTCTGCCTTCCGTAAAAAGGCTTCCATTGCCACACAGCCCTGGCAAAAATGTCCTATGCACAAATCTGCTTTTTTTGTCTGTCCGCCCTCTGCTGCCAACAGACCTTCTGCATTCAATTTCTCCAGTTTTTCCTGGTCAAGAAGCCTTACAAAGTTAAAAACCCTACGGTAACAGACCATCTCGTATTCTGCCTGCTCCATGGTGATTTTGTAATCTGATACCATACTTTATCCATCCTTCTTCGTTGTAAAGCATATTTGGACAATAAGCTTTCTCAACTCTTCCTCTGTATATGCAATATAATCTGGTTTTTCCATACCTTCCGGAACCGTATAACGGTGATGGTTCATCCAGATGGTCTTCCATCCGGCATTTTTTGCACCTGCAATGTCATTCTCCAGAGAATCCCCGATCATAAAAGTATTCTCCGGCTCCATCCCCCATTTTTCTTCTGCCATGCGGAAAATCTGTACATCCGGCTTTGCCACTCCCACGCCTGCAGACACGATCAGCTGATCCTCTGTAAACCATTTATCAAGTCCCAGTGTGTGGAACTTCTGAACCTGATGGGAAAAAGGTCCGTTGGTGATCACGCCCATTTTCACTCCGGCAGCTTCGCATTCGTCCAGCAGTTGTGTCATTACCCCTGAAACATGAAGATGAGACTGATTCTCTTTATATCTCTCCTGGAAGAGCTCTGCCTGCTCTCTGGTAAAGGGAATTCCCAGGTCTTTCATAGTATTTTCAATTCTGTAAATCCGGGATTCATGAATGGAAACCTGTCCACTCTCGCTGAACAGAAACATTTCAGCGCTTCTTTTCCCGAAAATCCGGTAAAACAGCTCCGGATCCGGAAGCTTCCTGCCCAGACTGAACTCACAGGCTGTAAGCAACGGCTCCATCTGGCTATATAAGGTATCATCTATATCGAAAACCAGAAATCTTTCGTTGTTCATTTTGCTGACTCTTTTCCTTTTTCGTATAACTCTAAAAAATATTATGCCGCAGTCTGCAGACAATAAAATAATTATACCTTTTTAAGGTAGGTTACGCAATCTATTATTCAGTTTTCTATGTGTTTTCTAACTATTTCAAAGCAGAGTATATTTGAAAAATCTGTTTCGCAACCGGCATGCCTCGCTTTGTGGGAAATTTTGCCCGAAAAAAGAGGTTCACCTTTTTTACAGATGAACCTCTCTCATTCTATTATTTACATTTCCGTGGCTGAATCAATCCCGGTTCTCCTGCCTTAGAGCGTGTCTAAAAAGCATTCCAGCAATCTGTATGCCTTACTAGAGCGTATTCGCCCAAGTGTTTAATTCCAGCCCTCGCCGTACTGGAGACCTGAGCCGCCTTCGTTATTCTCCCAGTCTTCCAGAAGATTATCATCCTGGCTGCTTCCCTGACCGTCACCGTTGTCCTTGGAATCCGTACTCTGTGTATTTGTGTTCTCGCCAAGAGTTACAGTTACCGTCTCTTCTTTGTAACCTTTTCCATCCGGAACCTCAAGGGTAAGCTCTACATCCTCACCTGGCTCGTAGTAGGAAAGGAAATCAATCAGCTGTTCCTTGGTTGTAACAACCTTGCCTGCAAATTTTGTAATGATGGATTTTGCTTCAATACCAGCCTCATCAGCTGCACCGCCTTCTGTTACGTCTCTTACAAGAACGCCTTCCGGAACACCGTATGCTTCACTTACTGCACTGTCAACACTCCGAACTGTGATTCCCAGAACACCGTGGTTATCAACTTTATCTCTGGTCTCCTCATTCATCAGGCTCTCCAGCGTATCTGTTACATCAGAAATTGCAATTGCATAACCGATACCCTCAACCGCTGTGGAAGCAAGCTTTGCAGAGTTGATACCAACAACCTCACCGTTCATGTTCAGAAGAGCACCACCGCTGTTGCCTGGGTTGATTGCTGCATCTGTCTGGATCAGGTTTGTAGCGGAATTGCTGTCGCTGTCATAATCGCCGACTGTATCATCAGAATTCAGCTGACGGTTCTTGGCGCTTACAATACCGGTTGTTACGGACTGACCATAACCAAGTGCGTTACCAATTGCAACAACCTGTGCACCAACCTTCAGGTCATCGGAATTACCGATAGTTGCAATCGTAATGGCATCCATTGTATCGCTGTCAATATCATCCAGGGAAACTGCTACAACTGCAAGATCCTTCTCGCTGTCATAGCCTTTTACCTTAGCCTCACATGCTGTGCTGTCGCAGAAGCCAACTGATAAGGTCTCCGCACCTTCTACTACATGATAGTTGGTTGCGATCAGAAGCTCGGAATCGTTCTTACCAATGATAATACCGGAACCGCTTCCCTGAACCTCTCTCTGCTCAGGAGAATAAGCACCGTACTGACCAAACATTCCGTAGTAGTTCTGAACCTCTTCTACAGATTTGGTTGTAATGGAAACGATACTTGGCATTGCCTCTTCTACAATATCAGATACATCAAGGCTACCCTTTGCTGTACTCTCATCTTTGCTGTCATCCTTGGAATCATCCGATTTCTTCTCGGATTTCAGCAGCTCAACTTTACCTTCGCTTGCTGCCTGTACGCTCTGCTCATAGCCTGTCAGATAGTTAACTCCTGTATATGTCCCTGCTGCAAGGCCGCCTGCCAGTACTGCGCAAAGACTAATGCTTGCTGCCTTTTTAAGTTTTCTCTTTAATTCTTCATTTCTATTCTTCATGATAAAAGCCTCCTTTAGAAACTCTTTTATGTTCTTTTCATTTGATAGTTCACAGTATAGAGACAATTTGTGTTCTCTTTGTGGGAAAAATGTGTTTAAATTGTTAAATTCCGCCTTTTAATATTAGAGCGTGTTTGAAAAATCATTCCCGCAATCTGCACGCCCCACTTTGCGGGAGATTTCACCCGAATTCGGTTGCCGTAGCCCGCTACGGCGCCCTCATCCGGGCGAAATCTCCCACAAATTGTGACGCACATCTTGCAGAAAGCCTTTTTCAAACACGCTCTAGCATTAAAAAACCCGGACTGCAAGGCAATCCGGGTAAAGGACAATCATCTTTATTTGTTCGGCATGATCCAGAATTTCATGGTCGGGTAGCTGAGAACTACCTGAACCAGAATGTTCAGAACATTTGCGAGTGTAGGTGCAAGTGCTTCGGAAATACCGATGTTTACGAAAAAGCTCTGGCTGTAAGCCGGAAGTGCTGCGGATACAAGCACCAGCACAACTGCAAGTACAATGTATTTCGGTACAGCCTTCTCAAACGCTGCATTGGATTTGAAAACCAGATTCTTCTGTACAAAGAAGTTTACGGTCTGAGCTGCTGCAGTTGCAACCAAAAAGCTTAAAAATCCACATAAACCAAGATTGGACTCGATATTATCAGCGTAATTGAACACCAGAAACTTAAATGGTGTATTTGCAAAGCTTTTGAAAATAAAACCGGTACACAGCCACATGATAATGAAGTTTGTAATAGTTGCACAGTTGGATAATACGTTAAATTTAATAAATTCCCAGATATTCGGGTGATCTTCGATTAACTGTTTGATTTTTCCCATAATGATACTCCTCCTATTTCTGCTCTTCCAGATCTTTCTCATACTGCTTGTTCAGCTTCTGGTTTCTGAAAAATCCGCTGATTACTTTTCCAAGTCCGCTGAAATGACCGTTTACAACCTTTAGAAGTCCCTCTACCATTTCCATGGAAACCATACCGCCTGTCATCTTGGCGATTGCACGGAATGGCATGTTGTACTGGAACAGGGTGTTCAGATCCGGAATTCCCGCTGCCTCGCTCTTTTTCAACTTTTCACCCAGCTTCTTACAGATGAAGCGGGCAATTCCGCTCTTCGCGTAATACATCTGGCAAAGGGCATCGTTCATGCCAAGCTCGCCGCTCCAGCTTCCGTCCGGAATGGAATGTCCCAGGATCGTCTCGTACTCCTCATTTCCGATCTGCTGGATTTTTCCCTCCACGTAAGAAGAAACGCGGTTGGTATAGTATGGCATTACCTCAGTGGTTCCGATAATGGCAAGAGAATCCTGAAGACGGATATCCGCACAGCTTGCACCGATCATAATGCTGTAAACGCCGCCTTCTACTTCCCATTTATTTGTCTTCATATTCCAGTAACGGAATGTCTTGTCGTCGAACTTAATGGTAACGGTTTGCTCCTCGCCTGCCTTTAAGAACACCTTGGAAAAACCTTTCAGTTCCTTGACCGGGCGGAAAACTTTTGCTCCCGGAAGTCCTACATAAAGCTGGGCAATCTCTGCACCATCATACTTTCCGGTGTTGCGAAGGGTAAACGTCGCCCCATCCGGCTTCACCTGAAGATTGTCATATTCAAATGTAGTGTAGGAAAGACCATATCCAAATGGATAGTTTACCGGCACACCTGCGGTGTCGAAGTAGCGGTATCCTACGTAAATTCCCTCTCTGTACTCAGAGTTCCGCTCCTGTGACGGATAGTAATTGTAAGAAGGAGTATCCTCATATTTCTTAATGTAAGTTTCAGCAAGCTTTCCGGATGGGTTGACTTTACCGGAAAGAATATCAAGCACTGCACCTGCACCTGCCTGACCCATGAGTGCGGTGTGAAGCAGGGCTTTGAAATGATGGTGCCATGGCATTTCAATAACAGAACCTGCACTGATGATACCAATCATGTTTGCGTTGGCTTTTGCCAGCTCCTGGATCAGGTTGATCTGGTTCTGCGGAATGCGGAGATGCTTGCGGTCAAGACCTTCTGTCTCGCTTTTCTCGTTCAATCCGAAGAAAAACAGAACCACATCAGAACGGCGTGCAAGATCCACGGCCTCTTTTTTCATAGCTTCGTCTTCCTTGCCATCGCGCTGATAACCGCGTACAATTCCAGTCACAGAGATTCCGCTGGTCTCCAGCATGTCCTTGATGGAATCTACTTTTGTGGAGTTTACCATGGAAGAACCTGCGCCCTGGTATCTTGGGTCAAAAGCGAAGTCACCGATTATGGCTGCCTGAACCTTCGCTCCAACCGGAAGGATTCCGTCCTCATTTTTCAGAAGAACTGCACTGTTCTCGCAGGCAAGACGTGCCAGCTTGTGGTGCTCCTCATGAAGGGCTTTCTTGTCTGCCACTTTTTTATAATGCTTTGCATTCTCGGTGGTGGTAAGTACCAGATCAAGAAGCTCGTCTACGCGCTCGTCAATGTCCTTCTCGCTGATCTTGCCGCTTTCTACGCTGGCAAGAAGCTCTCTTGCCGCATCAAGTCCCGGAGTCGGCATTTCCAGAGTGGAACCGTTCTTTACACCGAGAGAATGGTCGTTAGAAGCACCCCAGTCAGTGATAACAGAGCCTTCGAAGCCCCACTCATCGCGGAGAATGTCTTTCAGCAGATGCTCGTTTTCGTTGGCGTAAACACCGTTTACCTCGTTGTAGCTGCTCATAACCGTTTTCGCGCCACCCTCTTTGATGGCAATCTCAAAACCGGTGAGGTAGATTTCACGGAGAGTTCTCTCATCTACCACCGCATTCATTGCCATACGGCGAAGTTCCTGGCTGTTTACAGCGAAATGTTTTGCGCAGGCTGCTGCTCCTGTGCTCTGCACACCGCGGATAAAAGCAGCTGCCATTTTTCCGGAAAGATAGGGATCCTCGGAAAAATACTCGAAGTTACGTCCACAGAGAGGATTTCTCTTAATGTTCAGTCCAGGTCCAAGAAGAACGTTTACGTCTTCTTCCATGGATTCTTCACCAAGGGCAACGCCTACCCTCTGCTCCAGCTCTTCATCCCAGCTGTTTGCCATAGCTGCCGCTGTAGGAAAACAGGTTGCCGGTACTGCTGGATTGATTCCCAGATGATCTCCTGCTCCAGCCTGTTTACGCACACCATTCGGTCCGTCTGAACAGAAAATCGCCGGGATATCCAGACGCGGGAAATCTCTTGTCTGCCACTCGCTTTTTCCGCTGAGGAATGCGGCTTTTTCCTTCAGGGTCATGTTATCTATGATATTCTGATATTTCATGCTTGTGATCGCTCCCTTCTATATTGCCATAAATATAACATAACCCCGTCTGTAAAAGACGGGGTTATCACAAACTGTCAATATATTGCACAAGATGCATTAAAAAACCATTTATTTTTATCCCAGCACTTTCTGCAGCGTTTTCTCCAGCACCTGCAGATTCACAGGCTTGGAAAGATGTCCGTTCATACCGCTTGCCAGGGAACGTTTCACATCCTCGTCGAAAGCGTTGGCGCTCATTGCGTAAATCGGAATCTTTTTGCAATCCTCACGATCCAGATTCCGGATGGTCCGGGTTGCTTCCAGTCCGTCCATTTCCGGCATCATAATATCCATAAAGATCATATCGTAATATCCGGGAACGGATTCTTCCATGCGCCGCACAGCTTCTTTTCCGTTAACTGCCTGCTCGGTTTTAATTCCGTAATTTTCAAGAATCGTACAGATAATTTCCATATTCAGCTCATTATCCTCAACCACCAGGATTCTTTTTCCCGGGAAGCTGATCTCCTCCGGCTGGCTGGTGACCGTAGTCTTCTCTCCGCTTACCGGCTGAAGCTTCACGTTAAAGCTGAAGCTGCTTCCCTTACCAGGCTCACTTTCCAACTTAATATCGGAATCCATCATCCGCACAATTCTTCTGCTGATGGCAAGACCAAGACCAGTGCCCTGTTTTCTTGCATTTTCAGAATTATCCGCCTGCTCAAACTGCCGGAAAATAAGCTGCTGTTTCTCAGGTGCAATTCCAATTCCATCATCCCTGACCTGAAAATACAGATTGGAAAAGCCTTTCTCTTCTTCTGTCTCGCGAACGGTCAGCCACACATGTCCATCTGGTCTGGAATACTTCAGCGCATTTCCCAGAAGATTTACCAGAACCTGGTTCAGCCGCAGGGAATCTGCCATAAACCAATGGTTTTTCAGCTGGATATCTGCTATATACTGAATGTTATTTTCGTTCAGCTTCGCTTCCAGCAAAGGACGAAGTCCCTGTATCATCTCCATGAGATTGCATTTTTCTTCGATCAGCCTCATCTTTCCGCTCTCAATCTTGGACATATCCAGAATATCGTTGATAAGTCCAAGCAGATATTCCGAGGAGTACTCGATTTTTCTCAGACAGTCGATCCGCCGCTCCTCAGTCTGTCCATCTTTCAATGCAATCTCCGTCATACCGATAATACCGTTCATAGGAGTACGGATCTCATGAGACATACGGGCCAGGAAATCCGATTTCGCCTTGGCAGAAAGATCGTGACGCTCCAGATTCAACCGGTTTTGAATAATTGCGCTGATTTCTTCCAGACACTTACACTCTTCTTTTTTCTCCAGAACATCCTGGTCAATGTCCCGGAATACAATACTTCCGGAATACTGTCCGTTATCTGTCATATGGAATACAATATCGTTTCTGCCTGAAGCAAAAGGCTGAATCAGCGGCTCTTTCCGTATGCTTTCCCCGGAGGTCAGAAGCTGCTGCATTTCCTGTGTCTCCACAAAGTGCTGGTATTGCTTCTCAGAACAGTGGACCATACCGTCCCAGCCATCCTTTTTCTCCCAGGTTTTCCAGCAGTACAGCAGGTTATTTACCATATATTCCCCATTGAAATGGGTGATCACAATGTCTGTCAGATGGTATTTCTCCTGCAGCTTCAACGCCAGAATATCCAGAACCACAGAAGTATCACCATCTCTGTCAAACAGGTTCAGAGCTATAGAGGAAAGTGTCATTTCCTTCAGACGTTCCAGAGAAGCCACCTCCGCAAATGCCACATCAACCGCACAGGCTTTTTCCACCGTTGAAAGCTCCTCATAGAACATGATTTCCTGCTTTCCATGACGTGCAGCTGTAAGAGCAGTCTTCGTCTGTTCAAGTGCCTCAGACAGCGAATTTCTGCTGCCTGTAACTGCGATTCCACATTTCAGGGAAAGGGACAGATGCTTCTCATCTGTAAGCGCCCCAAACTCCTTTTCCAGTCCCTGCACACTTCTCACGATCGGTCCGGTCGTACATACCGGCAGCCATACCAGCATCTGGTCTGCACCAGCCCTGATATAAATACCACCGTTTAAACCGTCCTCCTGGAAGCGCTTCGCCAGCAGACCGGCAAACTGCTCCAGAATAATATCTCCGAAGATCAGGCCATAGCGCTCATCGATTTTGGAAAACTGCTGGATTTCCAGAAGTACCAGTACCCCTTCCGGGTCATCCCGACACAGTGTTTCCACAACTTCCAGTCCGCTTCCAAGGCGGTAAAAAGAGGTAATGGAGTCATAAATCTGCTTTCTTTTCTGCGCCTGCTCCAGAAGCTTGTGCTGATGCACATTGTGAATACAGCCAACGACCCTGCTGCGCTCTTTATTCTCATCAAAAGTAATGCTTCCGGATAGATTTACCCACTGAAATTCTCCATTGGCATGCTGCAGACGAAAGTCAACATCCAGAACGCCGTCTGAGCTTTTTACTGCGTTCACCAGCTTTGCCTTATCTGCCGGATGGATACTGTCATTATCAAGAAATTCCGGATGCTTTCCGCAGTCCCATACACCGTCATTGCCTTTACTGTTAACTATTTCCAGCAGTTTTTCCTTACATTTGTAGGTAAAAAAGGCATCCTGGGAACTTTCTACCGCAATCCGATAGCGCTCCTTTTCCTCCAGAAGCTGATTCTCTGTCTGCATCTGGGTATCCGTCAGATTCTCTATCACTTTATGGAGCTCATCAAGCTCCTGAATACCTGACTCCTGAAAACCGTGAATTCCCTTCACTCCGCCTCGTACACTCTCCACCAGATGGTAAACCGGTTCCGTCGCATACTGGACAAGAAAATAAACCAGAATAACCGCCATCAGGGCACTTCCCAGAATCGCTCCCA
>ENA-ORUA01003598-ORUA01003598.1-human-gut-metagenome-genome-assembly--contig:-NODE-3598-length-10458-cov-2.805729_pt1 | contig 10458 bp, 9 predicted proteins | sample MGYA00242076_ERZ509201 | MGnify/ENA primary metagenome ERZ509201 (study PRJEB26280, sample SAMEA2338863) | human gut metagenome | biome: human gut; feature: human-associated habitat; material: faeces...
TCCGCCGGAAAGCCAAACCCATCCCATCATGAAGAAATGCTTTATCAGATGTTTGGGATCAATGCGGAATTGCTGATCGATCATGCCTGGGGCTATGAGCCTTGTACGATGGAGCAAGTCAAAGCGTACAAACCGGAAACCAACAGTGTATGCTCCGGGCAAGTACTTCACTGCCCATATGACTTTGATAAGGCAAAGTTAGTTGTAAAAGAAATGACTGATCTTATGACACTTGATCTGGTAGATAAGAGACTTGTTACTGACCAGATCGTATTGACCATAGGTTATGATATAGAAAATCTAACGGATCCAGATAGATATAGGAAGTACAAGGGATCTGTTACGATTGACCGATATGGAAGGAAAGTTCCAAAACACGCTCATGGAACAACAAACCTGAAAAAGAAGACATCATCTACCATGCTGATCACAGATGCAGTGATGGAATTATATGATCGGATCGTGGATAAAAATCTGCTGATCAGAAGAATCAATATCACAGCGAACAAGCTCGTGGATGAAAGTTTTTCAAAGGAAGAAGAAACGTATGAACAGCTTGATCTTTTTACAGATTATACGGTAAAGGAACAGGAACAAGCCGAAGAAGAGGCTGTTTTAGAGCGTGAGAAACGGATGCAACAGACAATGCTCACAATCAAAAAGAAGTTTGGGAAGAACGCTATCTTGAAAGGAATGAACCTTCAGGAGGGAGCAACAGCAAAAGACCGTAATGAGCAGATCGGCGGACATAAAGCATAGAAAGTAAGTATTCAGTGTCAATGGAGGAAGATTATGAAGGATCAATACAATCATAAATACGATGATATTATCAATCTGCCGCATCCAACTTCAAAGAAGCACCCTCGTATGTCACTTTATGCCAGGGCAGCACAGTTTTCGCCTTTTGCGGCACTTACCGGACACGAAGCAGCTATTAAAGAAACTGTAAGACAAACAGATGCAAAACAGGTGTTGAGTGAAGAAGTTATAGCAGAATTAAATAAAAAGTTATATCTGATCGCTGAAACGATCGGTACACAGCAAATGGTTGAGATCACGTATTTTGTACCAGATGCTAAGAAAGATGGGGGAGCATATATTACCTGTTCTGGTTGTGTAAAGAAAATTGATAAATATAAACACACAGTTGTTATGACAGATCAGACGATCATCCCTATTGAACAGATAAGTAATATAGAGGGAGAAATGTTTGAAGAATAGTAATGGTGCCTGATTCAAATAAGAATCAGGCACCATTGCTGTTTCATAAAAAGCTACATACTCTGATGGAATGTACGACGAATCACTTCTTCCTGCTGTTCGCGGGATAATCGATTAAAGTTCACGGCATATCCAGAAACACGGATCGTAAGTGTTGGATATTTTTCTGGATGTTCCATAGCATCGATCAAAGTTTCTCTATGCATAACATTTACATTCAAATGATGTGCACCTTGAACAAAGTATCCGTCTAAGATTGTTGTAAGGTTTTGTACTCGTTGTTCCTGATCTTTTCCAAGAGCATCTGGTACGATGGAAAAGGTATTGGATACACCATCCTGACATACATCGCGATATGGAATTTTAGCGACAGAGTTTAAGGATGCAAGAGCACCATTTTCGTCTCGTCCATGCATTGGGTTTGCACCTGGAGCTAAAGGTTCTCCGAGTTTTCTTCCATCTGGTGTGGATCCGGTTTTCTTACCATACATAACATTGGATGTGATCGTTAAAGCAGATAAAGTATGGATCGCATTTCTATAAATTGGATGTTTCTTTAGTTCGTCAGAGAAGAATGTTACTGTGTTAACTGCAAGATCATCTGCGCGGTCGTCATCATTTCCATACTTAGGGAAATCCCCAATGGTTTCAAAGTCAATTGCTACACCATTTTCATTGCGGATTGGTTTTACAGTTGCATATTTGATCGCTGATAGAGAGTCTGCGGCAATAGACAGACCAGCAATTCCATAAGCTGCGATTCGCTCTAAGTTTGTATCATGAAGAGCAAACTGGCTGGCTTCATATGCGTATTTATCATGCATAAAATGAATGATATTTACTGTATCAACATATAATTCAGCAACATAAGTCATAACTTTCTTATAGTTTTCCCATACTTTGTCAAAATCAAGAACGTCATCTGTGATCGGTTCGATTCCAGGAACAACCTGGATTCCTTTTTTCTCGTCAATTCCTCCATTGATCGCATAAAGCAGTGATTTTGCCAGATTGCAGCGGGCTCCGAACAGCTGTGTCTGTTTTCCAACCTTCATTGCAGATACACAACAAGCGATCGCATAATCATCCCCATAGACTGGGCGCATAACATCATCATTTTCATATTGGATAGAATCCGTATCAATAGAAACTTTAGAGCAAAAATGTTTAAAGTTGTCTGGCAGTTTTTCAGACCATAAAACAGTTAAGTTAGGCTCTGGAGCAGTTCCAATGTTATATAAAGTATGAAGATAACGGAAAGAGTTCTTAGTAACCAGAGGTTTTCCATTAATACCAACTCCACCGATAGACTCCGTGATCCACGTAGGATCCCCACCAAATAGTTCGTCATATTCAGGAGTTCTTAAATGTCTTGTCAGACGAAGTTTGATGATAAATTGATCGATCAATTCCTGAGCTTCTGTTTCTGTGATCACTCCATTTTTAAGATCTCGTTCAATATAAATATCAAGGAATGTAGAAGTACGTCCAAGGGAAGTTGCAGCTCCATTATTTTCTTTTGTTCCCGCAAGATATCCCATATAAACCGCCTGAACAGCTTCTTTCGCATTTTTTGCAGGTTTTGAAATATCAACGCCATAAGATGCAGCCATTTCTTTCATTTTAGAAAGGGCACGGATCTGCTCAGAAATTTCTTCACGCAGACGGATGCGGTCTTCTGTCATAGTTCCATCTTCAAAGTCTAGATCTTTTTGTTTTTCTTCGATCAAGTGGTCGATTCCATAAAGAGCAACACGACGGTAGTCTCCAATAATACGTCCACGTCCATAAGCATCAGGAAGTCCTGTTAGAAGTCCAGCAGTTCTTGCAAGACGAGTACGTTTTGGATAGGCATCAAAAACCCCTTCATTGTGTGTTTTTCTGTATTCATTAAAATGGCGGTCGATCTCTTCATTTAGTTTATAACCATATTGTTCCAATGACTGGTGCGCCATACGTTTACCGCCATATAGATTGACAATACGTTTTAGGGGTGCATCTGTCTGAAGTCCAACGATCACCTCATTTTCTTTATCAATATATCCAGGTGCGAAGTTCGTGATACCAGAAATGATATCTGTCTCAACATCTAAAACGCCTCCTTTTTTCAATTCTTCAGCAAGCAGTTCTTCACATTTATTCCAGACTTTTTTTGTTTTCTGAGATACATCAGCTAAGAAAGAGTCATCTCCTTCATAGAGAGTGTAGTTTTTCTGTATAAAATTTCTTACATTGATTTCTTTTGTCCAGACACCATCGTTGAATCCATTCCATTCGTTTAACATGATTTTTCCTCCATAAAATAAACATGATCAAAATAGGTTTGTTGTAACATCTCTGTTTTCTTTTTATCCATGGCAGGTACACCTTCTAAAGAATAAGGAATATCCATAACTTTATATTTGTTGGTACCAAGTAAATGATAGGGAAGCAGCTCAACTTTCTCTACATTAGGAATCGTTTGAATATAAGCTTTTAACTGAGCCATATGATCTTCGCTGTCAGTAATTCCTGGAACAACGACATGGCGAATCCATATCTTAGTCTGATGTTTTTTTAAAGCATTCAAAAATTCTTCAAAACGATCCATTGATCTTCCTGTCATTTTCTCATAATCCGTTTTATGGATGTGTTTCAGATCAAGAAGAACAAGATCTGTATGATTTAAAATCTCATCATAATCAGAAAGTCCATAACCTGCAGTGTCGATGCAAGTGTGAATGCCTTCATTCTTGCATAGTTTTAAAGTCTCTTTTAAAAAATCAGGTTGTAATAAAGGTTCTCCACCAGAAAAGGTAACACCACCATCTTCTTTAAAATAAGGTTTAAATCGTCGGATCTTTGCAACAAGTTCTTCCGGTGTGTATTCGGTTCCGCCAGATAATTCCCAAGTATCAGGGTTATGGCAGAAACGACATCTTAGAGCACATCCTTGTAAAAAGATAACGGTTCGTATCCCTGGTCCATCAACCAGACCCATCGATTCGATGGAATGGACATGACCAACTGTCATAGTATTCCTCCTTATGGATGATACGTACTTAGGACAAGTACGTAAAAAGTTAACAGGATCAATATCTGAACGATGAAGCGTTGCAAAAATAGAATAAAAAAACGCCGCACGTCCAGACAGATTGCCCAGACGGTCGGCGATTAATGATCATACTTCCATGTGGTTAATTCCACGTGCTCCGTCAGTTATATGACCTTATGGCTATAAGATACTATAGAAAATGAGATTCGTCAACCCCTTAATTTTGTCGAAAAACTTCACAAATTGTACAAAAAATGATACAATATAGTTATCAAAACAACTTAAAGGAGGATATGCCTATGAAGCTAGAGAAATTGCAGTTCGTTGTAGAAGATGGAGTTGGTATCATCACAATGAACTATATGAAGAATCTTAATGCAATTGATGATCAGATGGCAGACGAGTTGATGTACGTAGTAGATACTTGTGAGAATGACCCGAATGTAAAAGTTGTTGTTTTAAAAGGAATGCCAAAGGCATTTTCAGCAGGAGGAGACATTGGATACTTCTATAACCTGATCCAACAAGGTGGAGAAGTGAATATGGATTCTCTGATCAGTAAAGTTGGCAATGTAACCGATGGTCTGAAGCGTATGAGTAAGCTTGTGATCTCAAGTGTAAGTGGAGCGGCAGCAGGTGCAGGAGTAAGTCTTGCATTTTCAGGGGACTTTGTTGTATGCGCAGACAATGCGAAGTTTATTATGGCATTTGTGAATCTTGGACTAGTTCCAGATACCGGCGGAACGTACCTGTTTGTTAAGAGTCTTGGAATTCAGAAAGCAATGGAACTGTGTGTTACAGGAAGACCAATGAAAGCACAGGAAGCAAAAGATGCCGGAATGGTATATGATGTAGTTCCAGCGGAGGAATTAGATGATACCGTTATGAAACTTGCTAAGAAATTTGCTAGTGGACCATTACTTTCTTATAAGAATATCAAGAAACAGATTTATCAGGCAGGGCTTGCTGATTATAAGAAATACCTGGATGAATGTGAGATTCCGACACAGCGTGAATGTGCGGCATCTTCTGATTTTATAGAAGGAGTCAAAGCTTTTATGGAGAAGAGAAAGGCTGAATTCAAAGGAGAATAAAGCCAGGATCAAACCATGAACATAGAAGGGAGGTCACGCCTTTGAAGTCAAAAGTTGTAACAAGAGAGGAAGCGCTCTCAAGAATTCATGATGGACAGACGATCATGTTTGGAGACTGGCATGGAGAATTTGCAGCAGATGAGATCATTGATGGAATGTTAGAAAAAGGAATCAAAGACATTGATGCGATCGCTGTATCTGCTGGAATGGCGGATCAGGGAGTCGGAAAGCTGATCAAAGATCACAGAGTTAAGAGTTTGATCACAACACATATTGGGTTGAACCCGATCGCCAAGGATCAGATGTTTGCAGGAGAACTTGCGATAGAATTTAGTCCTCAAGGAACCTTTGCAGAAAGAATCCGTTGTGGTGGAGCAGGTTTAGGTGGCTGTCTGACACCAACAGGACTTGGTACAGAAGTAGAAGAAGGTAAACAAAAACTAACGATTGATGGCAAAGAATATCTTCTGGAATTACCATTGCGTGCAGATGTTGCTTTGATCAAAGCAACGAAAGCAGATACTGCAGGTAATATTTCATTCCGAATGAATTCCAGAGCAACAAACAGTACGATGGCTATGGCTGCTGATACGGTGATCGTTGAAGTCGAAGAGATCGTGGAAGTGGGTGAACTAGGACCAGAAGAGATCGATGTTCCAGCACCTGTGATCGATATGATCTATGAAAGAACCGGTGAGAAACGACCAATGTGTCCAATGTGGCAGCGAGCCAAAGCAAAAGCGGAAGGAGGTCAGTGATATGGCAGGATTGACAGGAAGAAAGCTGATCGCATCACGATGTGCAAAGTTTTTTAAAGATGGAGATTTTGTAAATCTTGGTATCGGAGTTCCGCTGATGTGTGTAAATTATCTCCCAGAAGGTGTGGATCTGTGGCTGGAAGCAGAGATCGGAACCGTCGGAAGTGGACCAACCCCAAGCTGGGATAAAGCAGATATTGATGTTATTGATGCCGGCGGACAGCCTGCATCTGTGATCAAAGGTGGAAGCGTGTATGATCATGAGATGTCTTTTGCATTTATACGTGGCGGACATATTGATGCAGCAGTTCTTGGTACACTTCAGGTAGACCAAGAAGGCAATATCGCTAACTGGACGATTCCAGGGAAGATGGTGCCAGGAATGGGTGGTGCCATGGATCTGTGTGCCGGAGTGAAGAAGATCATCGTAGCAACAGACCATTGTGAAAAGAGTGGAAAGTCTAAGATATTAAAGAAATGTACACTTCCTTTGACGGGAGTTCATTGTGTAACAGATATCGTAACAGAACGCTGCTATTTTGAAGTTACAAAAGATGGTCTCGTGTTAAGGGAACTTGCAGAAGGATATAGTGTAGAAGATATCCTTGCATGCACAGAAGCTGATGTGATCGTACCGGATGAAATTGGTGTTATGAGCTGATAATAGACGCAGGAAAGCATATAGAAAAACAGCACTGTACAGGAATAAAATTCCCAATGCAGTGCTGTTTTTATTAGTTTATTTAATCTTCTTTTGGCAATGCAATATTTAAAATAATTGCAACAAGTGCCGCAGGTACAATACCAGATCCTCCGAAGATCAACTGAATTCCTTCAGGTAGTCCAGAAAGAACTGTGCTGTTTGCACCGATTCCATATCCAAGTCCGAGAGCTACAGATACGACAGTAATATTTCTCATTGTTAATGGTTCTTTTGTGATCAGCTGAATACCACTGATTACGATAGAAGAGAACATCATAACAGCTGCTCCACCTAATACGCTCTGTGGCATGATAGAGATCAATGCAGCAAGTTTTGGAAATAATCCACACAGGATTAAGAAGATTGCTCCTGTTGCAAGTGCAAAACGGTTTACGATCTTTGTCATAGTAACAAGACCAACATTCTGGCTGAATGATGTATTTGGTAAAACACCAAAGAATGCTGCGATCGTAGATCCGATACCATCACAGACAACACCACCAGAAAGCTCAGAATCTGTAGCTTCACGATCCATACCACCTTCGATAACTCCGGAAATATCTCCGACTGTTTCTACAGCAGTTACGATAAACATGATAAGTACAGGGACGATCGCTCTTGCATCAAAAATGATTTTTACAGGCATAAATTTTGGAATGGCAAACCATCCAGCCTGAGCAACTTTATCCCAGTTTAACACCCATGCTTTTGTATACTCTACACCATCTGCATTGACAGCAGTTGTAGGAAGTACAACACCCATGATTCCTGCGATAATGTATCCTGCGATAATTCCGATCAGTACAGAAGAAGCACTTGTGATACCTTTCGTTCCATGTTTTAATGCAATGATGATCACAAGAACAATTGTTCCAAGTAACAAGTTCTCGATTGAACCGAAATCATTAGCAGAATTTCCTCCACCAAAAGAATTCACACCAACACCGATCAGTGATAATCCGATGGAAAGTACAACCGTACCAGTTACGACAGCTGGGAAAAATCTTCGAAGTGGTTTTAACATAAATCCTAATACTGATTCAAATAACCCACCGATAATGGAAGCACCCATGATCGCACCATATCCAAGGATTCCACCACCCATAACAGATGCAACACTGCTGCAGACACCGATAAATCCTGAACTCGTTCCCATGATGATTGGAACTTTTCCACCGATCGGTCCGATCGCGTACAACTGGATCAGTGTAACAATTCCGGCAATTAACATTGCATTTTGTAAAAGCGCAATCTGAACGTCTGCAAATTCGGTTCCAGAAGCAATACCACAAGCCCCTGTAATGATAAGGACTGGAGTAAGGTTACCTACGAACATAGCGAATACATGCTGCAGACCAAGGAGAATCGCTTTTTGCAGCGGAAGTTTCCCGTAAAAGTCGTATTCCGCACCTTTGTTTTTCTCTTGATTCATTTTTCTTTCGTCTCCTTTTTTTTAATGCATGATGAGCAGTTTTATACTGCTATTTTTCACAGCATACTATTATAAAGGATTTGAATGAAAATGTATAGTTCTTTTTTTTAAGCATGTTTTTTTACATTGCAACCACACCATTTTCATGATAAAATTTACCCGAAAAACTTTCCAAAAGGAGTCAATATACAGTGATAAGTTTAGGATTAGATTCTGGTTCGTCTATGACAAAAGCCGTTTTGTTAGAAGATATGAAGATAATAGATACAAAGATGATCCCAACATCGATCAGTCCAAGGAAATCTCTAGAAGCTCTTTACAGAGAGATAAAAAAACAACATAAAGAAATAGATGTTATTGTAACAACTGGATATGGAAGGAATCTGTTAGATCAGGCAGATTTCAAGATCACGGAAATTACTTGCCATGCAGCTGGAGCATTTTTTATGAATCCAGATTGTGACACGATCATAGATATCGGTGGGCAGGATAGCAAAGTGATCACCATTGACGATCTTGGATGTGTCACAGATTTTTTAATGAATGATAAATGTGCTGCTGGAACTGGACGATTCCTTGAGATGACGATGAAACGAGTCGAAAGTGAGATTGGAAGAATCGACACTTTTGTAAAAGATTCCAAACCTGCGAAGATCAACAGTATGTGTGCTGTATTTGCAGAAAGTGAAATCGTTGGATTATTGGCACAGGATATTGCACCTGGTGATATTGTTCTTGGTTGTGCAGAATCTATTTGTCAGCGAACCGCTGCATTTGCACAGAAATTGGCGCCAGCGAATCCAAAAGTATTTTTCTCTGGTGGACTAGCACAATTTGATGTGATCAAACGATCATTAGCCAGTCATTTAGGAGTGAAAGAAGTAGCAACAGATCCGTTATGTCAATACACAGGAGCAATTGGAGCTGCCGTTTTAGGCATCCGCAAAATAAAATGATAATTTTTACTTACAGGAGGATTCAAACAATGGTTGAATTAAAGAAAGAGTTACCAGAGATTTTTGAGGAATTTGCAGAACAGAGAAAGAATTCCTTTCTCGCGATCAAGGAGGTTAAAGAAAAAGAAATACCTGTTGTCGGTGTATTTTGTACCTATCTTCCAAGAGAGATTCCAAATGCCATGGGTGCAGCAGTTGTCGGATTATGTTCCGTATCAGATGAAACAATCCCAGATGCAGAAAAAGATCTGCCAAGAAACCTATGTCCATTGATCAAATCAAGTTATGGATTTGCCAAAACAGATAAATGTCCATTCTTCTATTTTTCAGATTTGGTTGTAGGAGAAACAACATGCGATGGAAAGAAAAAAATGTACGAAATGCTTGCTGATTTTAAACCAGTTCATGTCGTAGAACTTCCAAACTGTCAGACAGAAGATGGAATCCAGTTATATAAGAAAGAATTACTTCGTTTCAAGAAAGTTCTAGAAGATAAATTTGAGACAACGATCACAGATGAGGCAGTTCTTCATCAGATCAAATTAAGAAATGGAATCAATAAAGCATTAAGACGTCTTCAATATGTAATGGCAAATGATCCTGCACCAGTCAATGGATTAGATGTGATCAATACTGTATATGGAAGTGGTTTTGACATTAACACAGAAGGTCTTGAAGACAGAATCAATGCAGTAACAGATAAAATTGAAAAAGAATATACAGAAGGAAAAAATATAGGGAAAAAACCAAGGATCCTTGTAACCGGATCTCCATCTGGCGGTGCGGCCTTGAAAGTCATTCGTGCAATTGAGGATAATGGTGGAGTTGTCGTATGTTTTGAAAACTGTACTGGAATGAAACCGTTAGCAATGGTAGATGAAGAGAATCCAGATGTATATGATGCACTCGCAAGAAAATATTTAAACATTGGATGTTCTTGTATGTCTCCAAATAAGAATCGTCTGGATCTTTTGGATGAGCTGATCGATGATTTTCAGGTAGATGGTGTCGTAGATCTTGTTCTTCAAGCGTGTCATACATATAATGTGGAAACCGCACTTGTCAAGAAATTAGTGAAAGACAAAAAAGGAATCCCGTACACAGTGGTTGAGACAGATTATTCACAGGCAGATATTGAACAGATCAATACGAGAATGGCAGCTTTTATTGAGATGCTGTAAGTACAAAATTTGGTAATCACTGTCCAAAACGTATTACATCTATTATGGAGGTGTTTAACTGTTAAAATAATCTTATAAT
>ENA-ORUA01003604-ORUA01003604.1-human-gut-metagenome-genome-assembly--contig:-NODE-3604-length-10447-cov-2.156563_pt1 | contig 10447 bp, 10 predicted proteins | sample MGYA00242076_ERZ509201 | MGnify/ENA primary metagenome ERZ509201 (study PRJEB26280, sample SAMEA2338863) | human gut metagenome | biome: human gut; feature: human-associated habitat; material: faeces...
CCGCAGGTTGTCTCCCCTCTTGTGCGCCCGCGCGGCGTCAGCGCAACGTTCCCGCCGTCCGCAGGCGGCACACTCCCCGCTGAGGTTCAGCGAAAAACGCCCCGCCCGTTCGGGCGAACCGCCTGCGCGCCTCGTGCCTCCGCACAATCGGTGCAGAAAAGAACTGCCGCCCGGATAGGGCGAACACGCTGACGCAGTTCGCGTACCCCAGATGGCCGGTGCAGAGCAAAACAAAAAGAGGCTCACTCTCGTGAACCTCTTCCGCAAATCGTATCAAATTGTACTTATTTTGCTTTCACTGCGCCGTCCTTGATCAAATCCCAGTTTTTCTTGAGATAATCATAGCCGGAGTAAATGGTAACCAGCGTTACCACCCAGCCGACAATGGTCAGCAGCAGCGGCATACCATCCGCATGAGGGATGAACATAACAGCGGTAACACCATCGCCGTCCGCGAAGGCGATACCGTTTGCCAGCGCACCCATGATGATATAATACAGATAAACGACGATGATACCGCCAATCTGCACACAGGTCTTGACCTTACCCGTCCACGTTGCGGCGAGCACGCGGCCCTTATTGGCTGCAACCACGCGCAGAGACGTGATGATCAGCTCACGCGCGAGGATAACGCAGACCATCCAGCCTGCCATCGCCTTCTGCTCTACGAACAGGATGAGCGCGGACGCTACGAGCAGCTTATCGGCCAGCGGATCGACAAATTTGCCGAAATCCGTCACCTGATTGTACTTTCGCGCCACATAGCCGTCCAGAAAATCCGTGAACGATGCCACGCAGAACAGCACGAGCGCGATGACCGTGCTGGTCGGGAACGCGGCGAGATACCGGGTCTCATCGATGATCAGCATGGGCTGCGCCGCAAAATAGATGAAAAACGGAATCATCGCAATGCGGGTCAGCGTGATTTTGTTTGCGGTTGTCATAGGAAATTATGCCTCCTTCTGACGGACACCGAGCAGGTCGGGTCCAAGGCTTTCAGTGATGAGAACGGACACAAACTCGCCTTCTGCCGGTTCGTTATCCGCCGCGTCAAAGTAGACGTGGCCGTCTACCTCGACCGAATCCGCGTAGGTACGGCCATACCACAGGTCCTGCTCCTCGTCAAAGCCCTCGCAGAGCACCTGCATGACCTCACCGTGGCGGGAGGTATTGTAGTCGTCGAGCACACCGGACTGCAGCTCTTCGACGATCAGACGGCGGTTCTGCTTGGTCTCGTCGTCGATCTGGTCGGGCAGCTCTGCAGCCTCCGTGCCTTCCTCCGGCGAATACTCGAACACACCGACACGCTCAATGCCGACATTCTGCAGGAACTCACACAGCTCGGCAAACTCGTCCTCGGTCTCGCCCGGAAAGCCGACAATAAGATCGGTCGTAACCGAGCAGTCCGGAAACGCACGTCTCAGCCGCTCGACACACCGGTAAAATTCCTCGCTCGTGTAGTGGCGGTTCATGCGCCGGAGAATGGTATCGCAGCCGCTCTGCATGGACAAATGAAAATGCCGTGCGAGATTGGCAAAGCCGGCAAGCCGTTCACAAAACGCATCGTCCACCGCCCGCGGGTCGAGGGAGCCGAGCCGGAACTGCACGTTCGGCTGCGCGGTCAGCAGCTTCTCCAGCAGCTCGGTGAGCGGCACCTGCGGCTCAAAGTCCTTGCCGTAGGACGCGATCTCGATGCCGGTCAGCACGATCTCGTGCACGCCCGCGTCAGCCAGCCGCGCCGTCTGCTCGAGCGCCTGCTCGACCGGCAGAGAGCGCACCCGCCCTCTCGCATACGGAATGATGCAGTAAGAACAGAACTGATTGCACCCATCCTGGACCTTGATATACGCGCGGGTATGCTCTGCTGTATGGGTGACCTGCATCTCCTCATATTCTTTCTCATGGTTGATATCAAGCAGCTCTTTTTTTACTTTATGCTGAGCATTGTAATACTCGTCCAGAATCGCGATCAGGTCTTTCTTTTTATTATTTCCAACTACGATGTCCACACAAGGGTCGATATCTTCTCCTCTTGCCTGCACATAACAGCCTGTCGCCACAACTACCGCATCCGGGTTCATTTTCCGTGCTTTATGAAGCATCTGCCGGGATTTGCGGTCTGCAACATTGGTGACTGTACATGTATTGATAATATAGACATCTGCCCCTTCTTTAAATGGCACGATCTCATATCCATTCTGCTCCAGAAGCTCCTGCATAGCCTCTGTCTCATATGCATTTACTTTGCAGCCCAGATTATGGAGCGCAGCTTTCTTTTTCATTTTACACATTCCTTTCAAAATATTTGGTAATTTGTTTCTTGACTTTTATCTGTCATACTTTTAAGATAGAGATGATAGAAGTATGATAAATAAGGAGGTAACGTACAATGAAAACTGTACAGGTTTATTTAAATTCAATCCAAAAGGTGAACTCTTTTTCTCACGAGCTTGAACAATTCGACAACGACTTTGATCTTGTTTCCGGAAGATATATCGTAGACGCTAAGTCTGTTATGGGAATCTTCAGTCTGGATCTGAATGAGCCAACAACTCTGAATATCCACGCAACAGATTCTGAGATGGGTCCTATTCTTGAAGCAATCAAGCCTTATATCGTAAGCGAAGATCCTAAGTAGGATTCAGGCCAAAAAGCATATATCAAAAGCAAAGCAGCAAAGATAACAGGGCAGTTCTTCCTTTCGAAGGGCTGCCCCTTTCTATTTCGCTTTTTCTATTTCACTTCAATGATCTCTGCTGTATCTAACGCTGTCTGCATAAGTTCATCGATCTTCTCTGCCAGGTTCTCCTCAGAACGGCGGATAACCTCGATATTCGGCTTTGTGACCGGATGCTTTGCCACGAAAATGGTACAGCAATCCTCAAATGGAAGAATGGAGGTCTCGTAAGTATCGATCTTCTCTGCCACATCTACAATGTCCTGCTTATCAAATCCAATCAGCGGACGATATACCGGCATCGTACATACATCATTCGTTGCAGCCAGGCTCTGCATAGTCTGACTTGCCACCTGTCCGATACTCTCTCCCGTCACCAGTCCAAGGCAGCCATCACGTCTTGCGAATTCTTCCGCAATACGCATCATATAGCGGCGCATAATAATAGTCAGCTCGTCATGCGGGCATTTGTCATAAATATACAACTGAATATCTGTAAAGTTCACAACATGTAATTTGATTGGTCCGGAATATCTTGCCACAATCTTCGCAAGATCAACAACTTTTTGCTTTGCACGCTCACTTGTATACGGCGGCGCATGGAAATAAGTTGCCTCAAGACCAACTCCTCGTTTGGATACCATATAACCTGCGACCGGACTGTCAATTCCGCCGGATAACAGAAGCATAGCGTTTCCATTGGTTCCTACCGGCATTCCGCCTGCTCCTGGAATAATCTCAGAATAAACATAGATTTCATTTCTCACTTCTACATTTACCAGTACATCCGGGTGATGTACGTCTACTTTGATCTCCGGGAACGCATAGAGAATCGCCTCTCCAAGGTCACGGCTTATTTCCATAGAGTTCTTCGGATATGACTTTCTGGCACGGCGTGACTCTACCTTAAATGTAAAGTTGCGGTCCGGATACATCTCTGCCATATAAGCTACCACGTCTTTTTTCAATTCCTCGAAACCTTTATCCTCCATACGGACAACCGGGCAGATTCCGACCAGTCCGAACACTCTTTTCAAATGTTCCACCGTATCCTCGTAATCATAATCACCCTCACAGTCCACATAGATTCTTGCCTGGGATTTGTGGACATCAAAGTTCCCGTCTACATCCTTTAACGCATAACGCACCTGTCTTACAAGAGCATCTTCAAAAAGATAGCGGTTCTTTCCTTTGATACCAATCTCCCCGTATTTCAATAAAAATGTATGAAATCTCATCGATCTTCTCCTCATTTATCTCTAATGTCTGGTATATTTTCTAAGCATCGGTACTATATTATACAGAGTATCTAATGTATAGTCAATCTCTTCCATCGTATTAAACTCAGAAAGACTGAATCTAAGCGTTGCATCCAAAAACTGCTGACCGGCTCCGATTCCTTTTAACACGCCACTGATCTGCGGATGGTTGGAAGCACATGCAGAACCACTGGATACATAGATGCCTTTATCTTCCAGCGCATGCAGAAGAACCTCGCTTCGGATTCCCGCAAATCCAACACTGATAATGTGTGGCGCACTGGTCTCATCATAAAGACCATGGATGGTCGTATCCGGGATCTGCTTCACGCCTTCAATAAAATGCTCCTTCATCGCACGCATCGCTGCAACTTTTTCATCCAGATTTTCATAAATCATCTTCGCAGCAAGACCAATCCCTGCAATTCCAGGTACATTTTCCGTACCGGAACGGACATTTTTCTGTTGTTCACCGCCAAATACGATTGGTTTTATCTTCACATGTTCATCAATATAAAGCACTCCGATTCCTTTTGGTCCATGAATCTTATGTCCGCTGATGGAACACATATCCACCTTCAGGCGCTTCGGGTAAATGTGATACTTTCCAAATCCCTGCACAGCATCCACATGGAACAAAATGTTCTTGTTATACGCTTTTACCATGCTGGCAGCCTCCTGGATCGGCTGTACGGATCCCACCTCATTATTCACATACATCACAGATACAAGGATCGTGTCTTCACAGAGTGCATCCTTCAGTGCGTCCAGACTGATTCTTCCATAGCGGTCCACCGGAAGAAATGTAACACGAAATCCTTCCTCTTCCAGATAGCGCATCGTATTAATGATTGCCGGATGCTCAATTCCGGATGCAATCAGATGATTCCCTGCTCTTCGATTCGCTTTTGCTGCCCCGATCAATGCCAGATTATCACTTTCCGTACCTCCGGAGGTGAAAAAGATTTCTTTCTCCTGCACCTTTAAAAGCTTTGCAAATGTCTCTTTCGCTTCTTTTATATATTTTTCAGCCTCCACGCCCTTACGGTGCATGGAAGATGGATTTCCATAATCTTCACACAATACCTTACGGACCAGATCTCCCACTTCCGGGTATGCTCTCGTCGTAGCAGAATTGTCCAGATATACTTCCTTCATTCTATCTCACTTCCTGTTTTCTTTTTTCCAATAACAGTTGATCACTGTCTCTTCTTATCATCAATATATGTCCTTGCAATTTAATATGTAACTTGCTCCAGTTGAAACATCAGCACAGACAATAGCGCAAGTCCCGCTGTCTCTGTCCGTAAAATACGCTTTCCGAGAGTTATGACCTGGCCGCCCGTCTCACATGCAAGCGCAATCTCATCCGGATCAAATCCGCCTTCCGGTCCGATAAATATTCCAACAGACTGTCCCGGCTTTATGGACTGTATCAGTTCCTTTGTATGATCCATACCTTCTGCACACTCATAAGGCACCAATACAACATCCAAATCTTTTGCCATCTCAAGGGCTTCCTTATAAGTCTTCACAGACGTCACTTCCGGCACGATCCCCCGCCCGGACTGTTTGGCTGCGCTGGCTGCAATTGTATTCCAACGCTCCACTTTCTTCGCCCCTTTTTTCGCATCCAGCTTCACCACACACCGCTTCATGGAGACCGGGACTACCGCATAAATCCCAAGCTCCACACATTTCTGCACGATCAATTCCATCTTCTCCTGCTTCGGAAGACCCTGAAACAGATAGATTTTTGATGGAAGTTCCGCATCTGAAGCTTTCGTCTCTACGATTTTCAACTGCACCTGCTCCTCTTCAAAATCCCGAACCTGGCAGAGATATTCTTTTCCCTGACCGTCACTGACCGTCACTTCCTCACCAATCCGCATACGGAGCACATTTTTCATATGATTCACATCAGAACCTTCGATTCGGATTGTTTCTTCCGATACCTGAGAGGCATCTACAAAAAAATGCTGCATTTTTTCTTTACTCCTCTAAGCATTCTTTCTTGCTACAACAGATACCCACTCGCCCTGGTGATTCACTTCCAGAACTTCCAGTCCGGCAGCCTTCACAGCTTCTACTACAACATTTTCTTTATCTTCGATAATTCCACTTGTAATATATACAGCCCCCGGCTTCATCTGATGAATGATGACCGGCGTCAGCGGAACAAGGACATCTGCCAGAATATTTGCTGCTACAATATCATATTTTTCATATCCAACCGCATCCTGAACAGCCTTATCGTCAATGATGTTTCCGATCATGACCTCATACTGATCCTTGCGGATCCCATTCACTTCCATATTCTCGTGAGTCGCATCAATGGCGCATGGATCAAGATCTGTTCCAAGAGAATGCTTTGCCCCGAACTTAAGCGCCAGCATTCCAAGAATCCCGCTTCCACAACCAACATCTAAAATCTCTGTCTCGGATGTCACATATTTTTTCAACGCCCGGATGCAAAGCTGTGTCGTCTCATGCATACCTGTTCCGAATGCTGTCCCCGGATCAATGTGAATGACCATCTTGTCGCTGTCCTCTGGCTTTACATTTTCCCAGGATGGGATTACAAGAATGTCGTCTATATAGAATTGATGGAAGTACTGCTTCCAGTTGTTGACCCAGTCTACATCTTCCGTCTCAGATTCCTCGATGGTGCACTCCCCAACATCAAGAAATGCGCGCATATCTTCCAGTTCTTTTCTCACGTTCATAAGAACCGGCGCCACATCTTCTTCCTCATCCAGATAAAATGTCAAATATGCTGTCCCGTCATCATCTGGAATATCCGGCAGAATATCCACGAACATCTGCTCCTTATCCTGTTCTGTAAGCGGAATCTTGTCCTCAATCTGTACACCTTCAATTCCAAGATCTGCCAGCATACTGCTCACAATATCCTCCGCCTGTGTCGTTGTTTTTAAACGAAACTGCTTCCATTTCATAATACTTTCTCCTTCTTTACGTTCATTATCTTCCTTTGATGATACCCGGTTTCTAACCTCGTTATCATTTATTTCATTTCTTCTCTTACAGCCTGTAACGCCGCATCCACTACATGATGCATATCCATATAACGGTAAAGTCCCAGACGCCCTCCAAAGATTACGTTCTCTTCCTTCTCTGCCAGCTCTTTGTATTTTGCATAAAGTGCTGTATTCTTCTCATCATTGACCGGATAATAAGGTTCGTCCCCTTTCTTCCATGTCACCGGATACTCTCTGGAAATAACGGTCTTCTCCTGGGTTCCAAATTCAAAATGCTTATGCTCAATGATTCTTGTATATGGAACCTCATAGTCCGTATAATTTACAACTGCATTTCCCTGATAATTGTCTGTATCCAGAATCTCTGTCTCAAAACGGACCGTACGATATTCTAATTCACCAAAACAATAGTCAAAATATGCATCTACAGGTCCAGTATACACTACTTTTTTACCGAGTGGGCGAAGATTTTCTTTTTCTTTCAGATAATCCACATTCAAACGGACCTCCGCGCCTTCCAGCATCTTCTCAATGATCTGCGTGTAGCCTCCCACCGGAATCCCCTGATAAAGGTCATTAAAATAATTGTTATCATAAGTCAGGCGAACCGGCAGTCTCTTAATGATCTCCGGCGGCAGCTCTGTCGCACGTCTCCCCCACTGCTTCTCGGTGTACCCCTTGACCAGGATCTCATAAATATCTTTTCCAACCAGGCTGATTGCCTGCTCTTCCAGGTTTTTCGGCTCCTTCACGCCATATTCCTTCACCTGTTCCTCAATCTTAGCCTTCGCCTCTGCCGGTGTGATCACACCCCAGATCTTATGAAATGTATTCATATTGAACGGCATATTGTACATCTGGCCTTTATAATATGCCACCGGGCAGTTCGTATAACGGTTAAATGTTGCAAACTGTCCAATGTAATCCCACACCTCTTTATTACTTGTGTGGAAAATATGTGCTCCATACTGATGCACCTGGATTCCTTCCATCTCTTTTGTATAAATGTTTCCACCGATATGCGAACGCCTCTCTACAACGAGGCAGCTCTTTCCTGCCTTCATAGCCTCATGGGCAAAGATTGCTCCATAAAGCCCAGACCCTACAATAATATAATCGTACATAATCCCTCCTGCTGCCTTTTAAGCTCCATTTAAGCCTTTCAAACTCCATTTATGTCTTTTAAGCCCCATTTATGCCTTTCAAACTCCATTTATGTCTTTTAAGTTCCATTTATTAAGAGAGGAATGCATCTTACATTATGCATTCCTCCCTGGTTACTCATTTCACTCTTATTAATCCAGATCAATATAATCTACCTGGAATGTGTCATCCTTCTCAGAATGACTGCGTCTCTCCTTCGGACGCTCACTGAGCAGATCATCTAAATCATCTACCATATCATCCTCTTCTTCCTCATCCATCACAAATGATTCGAAGTTCTCATCTTCATATAAAGACATATCCGTAATGGTATTAAAATCATCGAATTTCACTGTACGAAGCGGTGCTTCTCTGACTTCATCAAATTCCTCTTCTTCAAAGTCATCATCTGCATAATCATCTTCGTCATCATAACGCTTGCTATCATAACGATCGTCATCATCGTCAAATTCATCAAATTCGTCATCATCGTAGTCATCAAAATCATCTTCGTCTACGACTTTTTTCTTTTTGCCTTTTTTCGGAGCTGGCTGAGCTTTCTTTTTATTTTTCTTCTTCGGAGCCGGTTCCGGTTCTTCCTCTTCTAAGTCGATTCCATACTCATCATACAGATCATCCAGCTCAATATCACGGTTACGAAGCTTCACACGAACCACGATCAGACGGATAATGAGAAGAAGTAAAATAACAATAAAGATAATCGCAAATACTTTAAAATGTCCGTCGATCACATTCTGCATCTTATTAAAGAAACCATTGGCCTTTTTCTTAGCATTGCTTGCTCCGGTATCCTGCTTTACATCACATCTCTGATACGTATTCTCCTGAGAATCATACTCGTAGAAATTCTTCGTACCATTGTTGTTTACAGCATACATCAGATAAAATCCATCTTTGTCATTATCCTGCCATACAGGGAATTCCTGTCCGTTCAGCGTCAGTGTTGTCTGCGCATAATTAGATGGCAGCTTCACACTTGTATCACTTAACAGAACAATCGTTGTTGTATCGGAAATATCAATCTCTTCATATGGTGCAAATGTTGCATTTGAATCATCATATAAGAAGAAATTGGAATTACCATCCGCTGATGTCAGATAAGCAAGGTAAACACCATTTGTCTCGTTATAAGCCATTGGGCGGTCAGCGCCCTCATAATTCATTGTTGTCTTTGTAAATCCTGCTGGAACAGAAGCTTCTACAAAATCACTCAGCGTATAAGATGTACCGTTCACCTCAACTGTAACATCGCCACTAGCTGCTGTGTCAGCACCTTCTGCTGCCTGAGTATCATCCACGATCTTAGAAGGATCTCCGGCAGCGATTGTCACTGTAGATTTTCCTTCTGTCAACTTAACCTCTGAACCAGAACTGGATTTCACATCCTGAGATGCTACCGTAATCTCTGTAGAACCTTCTTGCAGTGCCTGGAATGTCATGGTAAATGACATTTCTGAAGAGCCGCCATCTCCTGAGTATGTCAGGGTTCCATCACCACCGGTCACTCCATCACCGGAATTAAACTTCAATGCACTGGCATCATAAGAAAGTGTTACTGATGAACTTCCAAGAGATCCACTGCTGGATTTTAAAACACATTTTACGTCTACCATATCTCCCACAGCCGTACTCGGATCTGCAAAAGAAATTCTACCGCCAGCTGCATGGGATGTCAGTGTCACGCTGGTAGCCAGCACACATACACAGGCAACTGCAGCCAGTACTTTCTTTAAAAACTTCATGTACTTTACCTCTTTTTTCTATAGTTTCTGTATTTTAAGAATGGTTATGCATTATTCTGCACTTTCACCGCCGGAAGATTCTCCGCCGCCGGAGCTGCTGCCGCCAGATTCACTTCCGCCACCAGAACTGCTGCCACCAGAGCTGCTTCCGCCAGATTCACTTCCGCCACCGGAGCTACTGCCTGAACTACTGTTGCCGGAGCCACTGCCTGCTCCGCTGTCTGATTTACTGCCACCGGAGCTTCCACTGCCAGAGGAATTGCCGCTACCGGAGCCTCTACTTGAAGCTCCTGAAGATTTATTGGAACTGCTTCCTGATGAACCCTTAGAAGAACTGTTGGAGCTGTCATCGTAATAACTGTCATTATCTTTTGTTGTACCTTTACCAACATCAGTTGCTTTCTTTTTTATTCCTGCTTCAATATTTTGCACAGTTTCAGACGGCGTATATCCGTCATCTCCAAAGAAGAACTGATGCAATTGTTGTACATCGCTAGTTAAACTAGTCGGAATAACTGTACTTCCAATTCCACTCAAAGTTCCTGTTGAAACATTATATGGAAATCCTGTAGTAGATGAAATCTGATACTTAGTAACATTTTTCGC
>ENA-ORUA01003618-ORUA01003618.1-human-gut-metagenome-genome-assembly--contig:-NODE-3618-length-10424-cov-3.707493_pt1 | contig 10424 bp, 7 predicted proteins | sample MGYA00242076_ERZ509201 | MGnify/ENA primary metagenome ERZ509201 (study PRJEB26280, sample SAMEA2338863) | human gut metagenome | biome: human gut; feature: human-associated habitat; material: faeces...
TACTTACTATATTCCTTATGTTGCCGAGGAGCGTCATGCAGGAAAGACAAAGTGGAGCTTCTGGAAACTGGTGCGCTACTCGTTTGACGGAATTGTCAATTTCTCGGATACACCGCTTCGAATTTCTTCGTATCTGGGACTGCTTCTTACGGGACTTTCCTTTGTCGCTATTATTATAGAAGTAATCCGTGCGTTAGTGTTTGGTGATCCGGTTGCCGGATGGCCTTCACTTGTGTGTATCATCACGTTTATCGGTGGAATCCAGCTTTTCTGCATGGGTATCATGGGACAGTATATCGCAAAGACTTACATGGAGGTCAAACGGAGACCGCATTATATCGTGAAAGAGAGCAATATAGAAGAATTTGACGCATAAAACAAAGTTTTATATAATGATACAAAAGGTCAACAGATCATAACGCTTATCCTGCTTGCAGGATAAGCGTTATGATCTGGATTGACCTGCACACACATGAGGATGGAGCGATTTTCTGAAGAAAATCAGCGGAATCCGAATGGGTGTAGAATTGCGGGAGTTGCAAAGCAACGGAGCAATTCGTGTATCATATTAAAATACAACAGAGACAATCGTTCCCTGAGGAGATAAACAATACATGAAAATAAAGAGAAAAAGAAGGCGCATGAAGAGCGTGATCGTCAGTCTGGCGCTTTTGATTACAAGTGTGGCTGCAGTCCCTTGCATTCATGCGGTGGCAGATACGAAGGACACACAGTTCGAGTCGCAGATGAAGGCGGCGGGATTCCCGACCAGTTATCTGGACAGTCTGAGTGCATTACATAAGAAGTACCCCAACTGGCAGTTCGAGGCAGTAAGCACCGGACTGAATTGGGATGATGTCATCAAGAATGAGAGCAAGAATGGTGTCAATCTTGTCCCGAAAAGCGGCAACGATTCCACCAAGTCGACAGCCTCCGGTGCATACGACTGGGCGACCAATACGTGGACAATCTACGACGGATCCTCGTGGGTGGCAGCGAGTTCAACCTATATCGCGTATTATATGGATCCGCGCAATTTCTTAAATGATACCGACATCTTTCAGTTTGAAAGTTTAAGCTACAGTAAGTCACAGACCAGGGCGGGCGTATCAGCAATCCTTGCGGGAACCTTTATGGCAAAGGAAATCGAGGATGCGGACGGCACAACATTAAATTATGCCGATGCATTTATGAAGATTGGTGAAACACGCAAGATCAGCCCCTATCATCTGGCGTCACGTGTGCGGCAGGAACAGGGAACGGGCGGAACGAGTTCGCTGATCTCCGGAACCTATAGCGGATACGAAGATTATTTTAATTACTTCAATTTCGGTGCATCCGGAGTTGGCTCGGCAGCCGTCATCAAGAACGGACTGGCATATGCAAAGTCCAAGGGGTGGGATACCCGTTATAAATCATTGGATGGAGGCGCGCAGCTTCTGGCGAAGAATTATATATCGGTCGGACAGGATACACTGTATTTTCAGAAATTCAATGTGGTAAATGCGAGCAATCTGTACGGACATCAGTATATGAGCAACCTGACTGCTGCTTACACGGAAGGCAGGAAGCTTGGACAGGGATATACGGATAAGCAGCAGGCATTCGTGTTTCGGATTCCGGTCTACACTTCGATGCCGGATCAGGCATCGGCTTTTACGGCAACGGGTAATCCGAACAATTATCTGAATACACTTTCCGTCACCGGACAGACATTGACACCGGGATTTACCGGTGCAACGACTTCCTATTCGCTTGTCGTAGATAACAGTGTGGAGTCTATCAAAGTGAATGCGACTGCGGTTGCATCCACCTCTACGGTTTCCGGAACCGGAACCGTGAGCCTGAAGGTTGGAAGTAATACGGTTTCTGTGAAATGCAAGTCACAGAGTGGATCGACGAAGACGTACAAATTGACGGTTGTTCGGCAGGAGGGCGAGGAAGCAAGCAAGGTGCCGACCTCCAAAACGTATACCGTCGGAAGCAAATATATTACCGGAATCCAGCCGGGGACGAAGGCTTCGACGGTGCTTAAGAATCTTACCGCATCCGGCGCAACTTTAAAACTCGTCGGTACAGACGGCAAGAAGAAAAGCGGTGCAGTTGTAACATCGGATGTCGTGCAGCTGTATGATGGAAGCGGTAAGAAGATTTCTTCTTACACGATCGTTATCTACGGTGACGTGAACGGAGATGGTGAAATCAATGTACTTGATATGATCAAGGTGAACCGCCACGTGCTCGGTCTTACCAAGCTGAGTGGTGCTTATCTGGAGGCAGGGGATGCAAACCGTGCGGGAGATGGTGTCAATGTACTTGATATGATCTATATCAATCGCCATTCGCTAGGACTTGCAACAATCCGGCAGTAATGTCTGCCTGTAAATGGTCTTATATGTCTGTAACGCAGCGCAGCTTATGATAAAAAGGAAAAGGATAAAGCTATGAAAGAGTTAAAGATGACACAACATAAGGATGAGGCTGGCAAAAAGCGCAGATTGCGATTCATTTCTTCACTTTTTGCAATAATTCTGATGCTTGGCTGCATCATGATCCCGGATACGAACGCCCAGGCGAGCAGCCTTTCTGTCGGCGTCAGTGCATCTTCCGTGAAGATCGGTGACACTGTTACGGTATCAATCACGGTCCCGGCTGGCGTGTCGGCAACTGTTAATGTGACATATCCGTCAGGAACATTTTCTTTCAGTTCCGCTTCGGATACTGCCAGCGCGAACGGCGGTACGGTATCAATGACGATCGGAAGCTACGGAAGCAGCAATACGAGGACGACCGGAACGATGAAGTTTAAGGCAAAGGCTGCGGGAAGTGCGACTTTTTCCGCATCGGCACCGATTGCCGGTAATCAGGATGGAGATCGTGTGAGCGTTGGCGGTGCAAGTGCTTCGGTGCGTGTCAAGAATGAGGCAAATGAGAACAATAGCAATAAATCGGATAGCAGTAACGGCTCCGATACATCCGATAACAATTCGGATGACAATAAGACAAAATCGGCGGATAATTCGCTGGCATCTCTGACCTTGTCAAGTGGATCGCTTTCTCCGGCATTCAAATATAATGTAACCAATTATACCGCAGAGGTCGCAAACGATGTGACATCCGTTGTTGTATCTGCGAAGACGAGCAACGCCAACGCAACGGTGGAATCAGTAAAAGGCGGCGAGAATCTATCGGTCGGTGCCAACAAGATCCAGATTGTCGTGAAGGCAGAGAATGGTGTGACCGCAACTTACACCATCACGGTTACGAGAAAAGAATCCGGTGATAATACGGATGAACCGGAACCGGACAATACCGATGAGCCGCAGGAGCAGTGTTACGACATCGGCGGTGTCAAGATGTATCCGTCCGAGGATGGTGACGAGTCGCAGATTCCGGAAGAATTTGCATTAAGTGAGATTACGCTCTGGGAGAAAGCATATCCTTATTGGGTAAACGATACGATCGGTTCCGATGTCGGACTCATCTATCTGGTCGATGAGAATCAGGAGAACGGTGCGTGGTACCGCATCAGCGAGGCTTCGCCGTATGAGGCAAAACCGTTCATCTGCTTTAAGTCCGAGTATGGATATATTATTGCGACACCGGAGAAGATGAATGAGACAGCACCTGCAGGTTACACTTCTGAGACAATTAATATAGAAGGAAAAGGCGTTGCAGATGCATTCGTGAAAGCTGGGGATGAGGAGAACTGCCTCATCTATGCAGTCAACCAGGATGGTGTGTACGGATTGTATCAGTACGATCTGCAGGATCGCACCTATATGCGCTACAAAGAAGCACCGGTTGCAGAAGATACGCAGGTGACAGAAGAACCGACAATCGAGGACAGTACAAAGGTCAGTGATCTGGAGAGTCAGAACCGTCTGCTTTTCTACGCCTTCATTGTTGTCGTGGCAATCCTTCTCATTGTGATCGTTATCCTTGTCGTCAAGAGAAGACATGACGGCGATGATTATGCGGATGACGACGATTACGAGGAAGAGGACGAAGAGGAAGAAGAGGAAGAAGACACAGACAGTGCATCGAATGATGTAGGATACCGCATGGATGAATTAGATCTGTCAGATGAGCGTGCAGGCGCAAGCAAGCGTTATGACCGAAGTGCGTTTCTGACCGGGGATGAAGTGACTGCGGAGGACGCAGAACCGGACGAGACAGCTGAGGAACAGACCAACATTGAGGTTGAGCCGGAATCGGAGATTACAGACGAAGAATCGACAAGTGCAGAAAATCCAATTGTGTCAGAAGCAGCAGTAACTGAGGCGGAAACCTCAGAGGTTACAACAAATACCGTAGATCTTGAGGCGGTACTTGCGCAGGCTGTGGCAGAGACGATGGACGAGAGTGCGGATGGCAAGGGGAAGAGCGCTGAGGAAAGCGAGGAGACCATAAGCAGCGAAGAAGATGACGCAGCGGTACAGGAAGAAATTGAGGAGGAGAGACCGCGCAGGGATAAGCATAAGAAGAAGTCCTACCGGGAAAAAATAAGAGAATCGATGGACGACTTTGAGGATGAGGATGAGTTCGGCTTTGAGGATGACGAAGACGATTATGACGATGAGCCGAAGAAATCCAGAAAAGAAAAGAAAGAGAAACACGGTTTCTTCGGCCGTAAAAAGAAGAACGATGAAGACGAGGGTGATGATATCGAATTCCTCGATCTGTAATCGCATTTTAGGAGGCAATATAGAGTGAGACCATATACAGATAAGGCAAAGAAAGCAATTAGTTACGCTAACCGCCTGTCGAAGTCTATGCAGTGCAATTATGTTGGTACGGAACATATTCTGGCAGGACTTCTGCGTGAGGGGAGCGGCGTGGCGGCAGAGGTACTTGCCGCAAACAACATTGAATTGGACAAATTACTCGAACTGATCAATGAACTGGTCGCTCCGGGCGAGGATATCGCGGTATTGGATCGTGACGGAGAGACACCGCGCACACAGGCTGTGCTTGAGCGTGCAGAGGAGATTGCGGAGCGCTTTGACTGCGATGAGATCGGAACGGAGCATCTGCTTCTTTCTATGATCAAGGAGGGAGACTGTGCTGCATGCCGTCTTCTGAATACAATGGGAGCAAACCCGCAGAAGCTGTTCGTCGACATCTTAGGCGCAATGGGCGAAGATCCGGCGCGTTACCGCGACGAAATCCAGCGAGGCAGAGCAGATAACAGTGCTTCACTGACACCTACACTTGACCAGTATTCGAGAGACCTTACCGCTTTGGCGCGTGCGGGAATGCTTGATCCTGTAATCGGACGTAAGAACGAGACGGAGCGCGTGCTTCAGATCCTCTGTCGCAGAGGCAAGAACAATCCGTGTCTGATCGGCGAGCCGGGTGTCGGCAAGACGGCAATCGTGGAAGGCATTGCACAGAATCTGGTCAATGGAACCGTTCCGGACATTGTTGCCGGTAAACGCCTGGTTTCTCTTGATATGTCCGGTCTTGTGGCAAAATCCAAGTACCGCGGAGAATTTGAGGAACGCATTAAGAAAGTTATTAACGAAGTGGCAGCCGGTAATGTCATGCTTTTTATCGACGAACTGCATACGATCATCGGAGCCGGTGGTGCGGAAGGCTCGCTTGATGCGTCCAATATTTTAAAACCGGCGCTCGCAAGGGGCGAAGTGCAGGTGATCGGTGCCACGACGATTGAAGAGTACAGAAAATATATCGAGAAGGATGCAGCGCTTGAACGCCGTTTCCAGCCGGTGCAGGTGGGAGAACCGACCGAGGAAGAGTCTATCGAGATCTTGAAGGGGCTTCGTGGCTTGTACGAGAAGCATCATAATGTAGAGATTACGGATGAGGGCGTGGAGGCAGCCGTGCGTCTGTCTGCGCGTTACGTCAATGACCGTTTCCTGCCGGATAAGGCAATCGACCTCATGGATGAGGCTGCAGCCAAGAGTCGTCTCGGTGTCATGCGAGATCCACAGGATGCAATTCTGAAAAAGCAGGAGATCCGTCAGGCGGAGCTTGATTTAGAAGATGCGCTGCGCGAGGGAGATATCGAGCGTGCACGCACATTAAAATCTGCCAGAGAAGACTTAGAACTTCAGTGGGAGAAATTAAATAAGAAGAATCAGCGCGCGGATAAGAGAAGAAAGCCGGTAGTCGGCGAGAATGAGATTGCGGAAGTGGTTGCAGGCTGGACGAAGATTCCGGTCAGCAAGCTGACAGAAAATGAAGCGGCACGTCTGCAGAAACTGGAAGAGACACTGCACAAGCGCGTGATCGGTCAGGAGGAGGCAGTATCGGCTGTGGCAAAGGCTGTACGCAGAGGCCGTGTGGGTCTTAAGGATCCGAAGCGTCCAATCGGTTCCTTCTTATTCCTCGGACCGACCGGTGTCGGTAAGACGGAGGTGTCAAAGGCACTTGCAGAGGCAGTATTTGGTAACGAAGATGCGATGATCCGTGTGGATATGTCGGAGTATATGGAGAAGCACAGTGTTTCCAAGATGATCGGATCACCGCCAGGATATGTCGGACATGAGGACGGTGGACAGCTCTCAGAGAAAGTGCGCAGAAATCCGTTTTCCGTTGTGCTTTTTGATGAAATCGAGAAGGCTCATCCGGATGTGTTCAATATCTTACTTCAGGTGCTTGACGATGGTCATATTACCGACTCGCAGGGACGTAAAGTAGATTTCAAGAACACCATTATCATCATGACCAGCAATGCCGGTGCGCAGTCGATTATCGAGCCGAAGAAGCTTGGTTTCGGTGTGCATGAGGATGAGAAGCAGGATCATGAGCGGATGAAGAACAACGTGATGGAGGAAGTGAAACGCCTTTTCAAACCGGAATTCTTAAACCGAATCGATGAGACAATCGTATTCCGCGCACTCAACAAGGATGATATGAAGCAGATCGTAACGCTGATGGCATCTGAATTGCAGAAACGCTGCAGGGAGCAGCTGCAGATCGAACTTGTGATCCGTGACGCTGCCAAGGCATATATTGTGGAGAAGGCATACGACAGAAAGTACGGTGCAAGACCGCTTCGTCGCAAGATTCAGGATGAAATCGAGGATCGGCTTGCAGAGGAGATTATCGCGGGCAAAGTGAAAGCCGGGGATCGCGTGGTTGTGACGACGAAGCATAAAGAGTTAATTGTGGAGAAGGACTAGCGCTGATCGTTGAATTTATAATGAATAAGAGTGCATACATGACGGATAAAAGATTTGTTGTGTATGCATTTCATTTTTGTGGCAATTGCGACGAGAATGAAACTATGAAGAATGCTATAAATGGATGCAAAGAAAATGTGATGTTAGAATAAAAAATGCGACACTAGAAAGAAGAAAAATTGTGATGCGGAATCGGAAAAATGATTGTATCAGACTGGCAAGAGTGTTATAATTTGAGTATCAAATTTACGACTTAAGAGAGTGTGCATGCGACATTAAAATATGCATGTGCAAAGATGATCGATTCCGTAAGGGGATGCATTACAAGTCATATACAGGAGGAGAAAAATGGCTGCAATCAGTGAATTAATCCGTACCGAGGCCAATGGTACACTCAGCTTTGGAGATTATACATTAGGAGCGAAGGCAAAGCTGGACAATTACGACTTTAACGGTGACAAATACAAGGTTAAGACATTCAAGGAGATTACGAAGTTAGAGCGTAATGGACTTTTTGTATATGAGTCTGTTCCTGGTACAGCAGTAACCGATTTTGATCAGACAGAGAATACGGTTGCGTTTACCGTAGAGGGACCGGAAGATGCACAGATTACACTGGAACTTGAGGAGGAGACCGAGTATGAGATCTCCATCGACGGAAAATCCGCAGGAACCATGAAGACTAATCTGGGCGGCAAGCTCAGCATGAGTGTAGAACTTGAGGGCGCAGACAAAGTAGCAATCAAGGTGGAGAAGAGATAATATATGGCAAAAGCAAAAACGAGTGCGTTTTTTTGCCAGAATTGTGGATATGAGTCCGCCAAATGGATGGGACAGTGTCCGGGATGTAAAGAGTGGAATACCTTCGTTGAGGAACTGGTAGACCGGAAAGCGTTAAGCGGATCCGGGAAGAGAAAGCCAGCTTCTGAGGCGAAGCCTGTTCCACTCTCTTCTGTTGTGGCATCAAATGAGGAACGCGTCAGTACAAATATGAAAGAATTGGATCGTGTGCTCGGCGGAGGAATCGTGCGTGGTTCGCTTGTGCTCGTGGGTGGTGATCCAGGAATCGGTAAGTCGACACTTCTGCTTCAGGTGTGCCGGAATCTATCGGCGCAGGGACAGTCCGTATTGTATGTTTCGGGCGAGGAGTCGCTGCAGCAGATTAAGATCCGGGCGGAACGTATCGGAACATTTACGGATCATCTGCAGCTACTATGCGAGACGAACCTGGATCTGATTCGTGAGGTGATCGAGCGGCAGAAGCCACAGATCGTTGTGATCGACAGTGTGCAGACGATGTACAACGACAGTGTCGGATCTGCGCCGGGAAGCGTGTCGCAGGTGCGTGAGGCAACGTCTGTCCTCATGCAGATCGCCAAGGGGATGGATATCTCTATCTTTATTGTTGGCCATGTGACCAAGGAAGGTGTTGTGGCGGGACCGCGTGTGCTTGAACACATGGTGGACACCGTCTTGTATTTTGAAGGGGATCGGCACGAGAGTTACCGCATTCTGCGCGGCGTGAAGAACCGCTTCGGCTCGACGAATGAGATTGGTGTCTTTGAGATGCGTGCAGAGGGGCTTGCAGAAGTGGAGAATCCTTCGGAATATATGTTGAGCGGTAAGCCTGCGGACGCATCGGGATCTGTGGTGGCTTGTTCCGTAGAAGGCACACGCCCGATCCTGCTTGAGATTCAGGCACTTATCTGCCACAGTTATTTTAATAATCCGCGCCGTACCGCAACCGGTACGGACTTTAACCGTGTCAATCTGTTGCTTGCAGTCCTGGAGAAGCGGCTCGGCATGCAGCTTTCCGACTGTGATGCTTATGTCAATATCGCAGGTGGAATCCGCATGAATGAACCGGCGATCGATCTTGGAATCGTTCTTGCAATCATATCCAGCAAACTGGATCTCACGATCGATGAGAAGACGATCTGCTTTGGTGAGGTTGGACTCAGTGGCGAAGTCCGAGGTGTGACGATGGCGGAGCAGCGTGTCGCCGAGGCTGCCAAGCTTGGTTTCAAGAGATGCATTCTTCCAAGTGTCTGTCTGGGCGCAGCGAAGGGAGTCAAAGGGATTGAATTGGTCGGTGTCAGCAATGTGAGAGAGGCGTTGGAGGCAATCCAATAAGACAATGATAGAACAAGAGGAGAGGCTTCTTCGATGTGCACAAAGTGTTGTGCATACGAGGGAGCCTCTCCTTTTGTTCGTAAGTGCGGGAGTGTGGCAGGCGCGCGGAGAGGAGGCGGAGCGAAGGGGAGGGAAAGTGTGGACGCGCGGAGAAATGAAATGTATTATGTCGGGCGGGGAGAAGAGAAGGAGGAAGAAGGGGAAAAGTCCCGGAGAAAGAAGAAAGCGGGGCGAAGGAGAAGAAAAAGAAGTGAAAAAGCCCCGGAGGAAGAAGAAAGCGGGGCGAAGAAGAAGGAAAAGCAGGAAAAAAGCCCCGGAGGAAGAAGAAAGCGGGGCGAAGGAGATGGAAAAGAAGGGAAGAAGCCCCGCAAAAGAAATGAAATGATCGCGCGGAGAAAAACATGGAAGGATCTGTACCCATTTAAGGGTACAGATCTGTGCAGGGAAGTGTATCCGCGCGGGAATTAATTGTCTTTTAATGAATATGTGCAGAGAATTTGATCTAATTTTTCAAATGTGAGAGGAGCATCATTGGTTTCATATGAGGTAATAAGATTTATAGAAGGATATATTTGATTAGAAATATATTGTTGCATTTTCAAATGATATGCTTTCTGGTATTCTTTGTTATCCATTAATCCGAAATGTTCCCAATATATGATCTTCCCAGATTGAGGATGTAGAATTGTGAAATCGGGATAAAGTTTTGTACCATTTAACGATAATGCACATTCATAGCGAAAAGGAACGCGATTCGTATGTAATGCCATAGAGATCATTGCTTCTGTAATTCTTTTAATCTTTCGAATTCGTTTTTAATTATGTTATATAAAATAAGATAACCTCCTTTATGAACTATTGTTAATAAATCAATATGAATTTCTATAACTGTAGGGATACAAAGAGAGTTGCGTTGATATTAGATTGAAGAACTATCTAATATGAAAAGAACTAGAAAGCAACTTCTATATACATATGAGAAAAAAGATACATTCAGCATATCTTAGGAGTCAGAATAAGTCAATTGCTTTGTTGAAAAAAGAAAATGCAAAAAAATGAAATTTGTTGTTGACAATGGTTGGACTGCATGATATTATAACTAAGCTGACTCGTGAGGCACGACAGAAATCGATGCGAATC
>ENA-ORUA01003628-ORUA01003628.1-human-gut-metagenome-genome-assembly--contig:-NODE-3628-length-10388-cov-11.370560_pt1 | contig 10388 bp, 6 predicted proteins | sample MGYA00242076_ERZ509201 | MGnify/ENA primary metagenome ERZ509201 (study PRJEB26280, sample SAMEA2338863) | human gut metagenome | biome: human gut; feature: human-associated habitat; material: faeces...
CATGACCACATGCTGCTTTCATAATATCCTCCTTGTTTTGCGAAGCAAAATCCGAGCCTCTTTAGGCGAGGAGAGGATTTAGCCTCCTTGTTTTGCGAAGCAAAATGCGAACCCTCTGGTGAGCAGAGGATTTAGTCTCCCTTGTTTTACATAACCTCTTCCGGGCTGGAAATCTTACCTGTGATTGCACTTGCCGCTGCAACTGCCGGGCTCGCAAGATATACTTCCGAATCCACATGTCCCATACGACCTACAAAGTTCCGGTTTGTTGTGGACACACACCGTTCGCCTGCCGCAAGGATTCCCATATATCCTCCAAGACATGGTCCACAGGTTGGTGTGCTGACAACCGCTCCTGCCTCGATAAAGGTTCTTAACAGTCCCTCTTCCATTGCCTGCAGATAAATCTTTTGTGTTGCCGGAATCACGATTACGCGAAGTCCTTTTTTCACTTTCTTGCCTTTTAACACGGAAGCTGCAATCCTAAGATCATCCATACGGCCATTGGTACAGGAACCGATCACAACCTGATCAATTTTCACATCTCCGACTTCATCGATCGTTCTTGTATTTTCAGGTAAATGCGGAAATGAAACGGTTGGTTTTAAGGTGCTTAAATCAATCGTATATTCCGCATCATATTCCGCATCCTCATCTGCTTCATAAACAACGTAAGGACGTTTGGAATGTTCTTCCATGTACTGTTTTGCAAGATCATCCACAGGGAAAATACCGTTCTTTCCACCTGCTTCGATCGCCATATTTGCAATTGTAAAACGATCATCCATCGTCAGATACCGGATTCCATCACCCACAAATTCCATCGATTTGTAAAGTGCACCATCCACACCGATCATTCCGATAATATGTAAAATAATGTCTTTTCCGCTGATCCACGCAGCCGGTTTTCCGGTCAGATTAAACTTCATTGCAGACGGAACTTTAAACCATGCCTTTCCGGTTGCCATTCCTGCCGCCATATCCGTACTTCCGACACCGGTAGAGAATGCTCCAAGTGCTCCGTAAGTACAGGTATGGGAGTCTGCACCAATGATTACATCTCCTGCCACGGTAAGTCCTTTTTCCGGGAGCAGCGCATGTTCAATTCCCATCTCCCCTACATCAAAATAGTTGGTAATGTCATGTCTGCACGCAAATTCCCGCACGCATTTACAGTGCTCTGCTGATTTAATATCCTTGTTTGGAACAAAATGATCCAAAACCAGTGCTACTTTATCTTTATCAAACACACCGTCCACTTTCATCTTATCCATCTCATGGATAGCCACCGGTGATGTAATGTCATTTCCAAGAACTAAATCCAATTCTGCCTCGATCAACTGTCCTGCACTTACAGATGGAAGCCCTGCATGTGCCGCCAGGATTTTCTGCGTCATTGTCATTCCCATGATAAAATCCTCCTTCACGTAATTATTCCGATTCCCTGCTGTTATCATAAATCATCAAAACAATTACTCTGTTTATATTCCCGTGATATTCTCATTTCTCACGGTTCCTTTTACTTGTATTCATTGTAGCATAGGTAATATTATAATACAAATACATAATAAACATATTTACCATAACTATCTTTTATGATATAATATGCGTACGCAATGAGCAGTGCCAATCGGGAATATACAGACCGGACATGCTTGCATGGTAAGGTCTGTATATATCGAGAGTGATAGGGCGAATGCCCGTCAGCCAGAAAAATCTCTGATTTTTCTGGCATGCACTGCGGACAAAAACTCACTCAATCATAATTTATCAGATAACAAAAAGGAGTTTTTATGAATCAGAATTTATCCTCTTACCGTATTTTTTATACAGTTGCAAACACCGGAAATATCTCAAAGGCTGCAAAGGAGCTTTATATCAGCCAGCCTGCGATCAGCAAATCCATCCAGAAGCTGGAGGAAAGCGTTGGCTGCAAACTTTTTTCCAGAAGTTCCCGCGGCGTTGTTCTGACCGATGAGGGAAAACTGCTCTATGAGCATGTCAGTGAAGCGTTTGAGACCCTGACTATGGGCGAAGAAAAATTAAAACGTTCCATCGAGCTCGGTGTCGGACACTTAAAAATCGGTGTCAGCTCCACGCTCTGCAAATATCTGCTTCTGCCTTACCTGAAAGAATTTATCCGGCAGAACCCGCATATTTCCATTTCCATCTCCTGCCAGTCCACCAATGATACCTTAAAACTGCTGGAAGATAACAAAATTGATATCGGTCTGATCGGGAAACCGGAAAATCTGAAAAATATTCATTTTGACTTTTTGGAGGAAATTGAAGACATTTTCGTTGCAGCCAAAGATTATCTGCGAAACCTGAAAGCAAGAGGGATTCAGAAAGATCATATTTTACAGAGTTCCACGCTCATGCTGCTTGATAAAAACAATATGACAAGACAGTACATTGATGATTATTTACAGGAAAATCAGATTATCATCAAAGATTCCATCGATATTTCTGACATGGATCTTCTGATCGATTTTGCCCGCATCGGTGTCGGTGTTGCATGTGTCATCAAGAACTTTGTCCGGGAAGATTTGGAAAACGGAACTCTCATGGAAATTCCACTTGGCTTTCCAATCCACAAACGTGAAGTCGGTTTTGCATACAAGACAACAACCAAGCCTTCTAAATCACTTGCGGAATTTATTCATTTTTACAAGACTTACCGGTAGGACGCTGATGCGCGCAAGCTTTAGCTTGCATAATTCTTCTGCGCATCAGTCGCATCCTTGTGGAGCATTTTTTCTTATCTCATAACAATATTCACGATACGTCCCGGTACATAAATCTCTTTTACGATATTTCCCGTGAGTTTATCTGCAATCGCTTCTTTTGCTTTTGCAATGACATCCTCTTTTGCATCGTCTTTTCCAATGGAAAGTGTTCCCTTGGTCTTACCATTGATCTGGACTGCGATTTCCACAGAACTCTCAACGGTCTTAGCCTCGTCAAATTCAGGCCAGGCTGTCTGATAAACTTTTCCTTCGAAACCTGCAATCTGCCATAACTCCTCAGTGATATGTGGAGCAACTGGGTTCAATAAAGTAATTAATGTTTTAAATTCTCCCCTTGTAATCGCATTTTTCTTATAAAAGTCATTGATAAGTGCCATCATTGCTGCAATTGCAGTATTATATTTCAGATTTTCAAAATCACTGCTTACCTTCTTGATCGTCTGATGCATCTTTGTCTCCATATCAGCGGAGTAACCTTCTTCGTCAGTCATAAGATCCTGTAATTTCCATACACGCTCCAAGAAACGACGGCAGCCTTTGACGCCATCTTCCGACCAGGAAGCGCTTAAATCGAAAGCTCCGATGAACATCTCGTAAGTTCTCAAAGTATCTGCACCGTATTCTCTTACAATATCATCCGGATTTACGACATTTCCTCTGGATTTTGACATCTTCTCACCGTTCTCACCAAGGATCATACCGTGGGAAGTTCTCTTCTGATATGGTTCCGGGCAAGGAACAACACCCTCATCATAGAGGAATTTATGCCAGAATCTGGAGTACAGTAAATGTAAGGTTGTATGCTCCATACCACCGTTATACCAGTCAACCGGCATCCAGTATTTTAATGCTTCCGGGCTTGCAAGTGCTTCATCGTTGTGTGGATCGGTATATCTTAAGAAATACCAGGAGGATCCTGCCCACTGAGGCATGGTATCGGTCTCTCTCTTAGCCGGTCCGCCACAGCAAGGACAGGTTGTATTTACCCAGTCTGTCATAGCCGCAAGTGGTGACTCACCGTTATCTGTCGGCATATAGCTGTCAACTTCCGGTAACATTAATGGAAGTTCACTCTCATCGATCGGAACATATCCGCATTTATCACAATGTACGATTGGGATTGGCTCGCCCCAGTATCTCTGACGTGAGAATACCCAGTCTCTTAATTTATAATTTGTCTTGGCAGTTCCGATGCCTTTTTCCTCTAAGAACTCGATCATTTTTGCTTTGGCATCTTTTACTTCCAGTCCGTTTAAGAAATCAGAGTTAATGAGAACACCTGTTGCGACATCTGTAAATGCAGCCTCATTGATGTCTACTTCCTCTCCGTTCTTTGCAACCACCTGGATCATCGGCAGATTGAATTTCTTTGCAAATTCCCAGTCACGCTCGTCATGTGCCGGCACTGCCATGATCGCACCTGTACCATAGGACATTAATACATAGTCAGAGATCCAGACCGGAATCTCTTTTCCGTTTACAGGGTTTACTGCTGTTAAACCGTCAATGCATACACCGGTCTTGTCTTTTGCAAGCTCTGCACGCTCAAAATCAGATTTCTTCGCAGCCGCCTCGCGGTATGCCATGATCTCATCCCAGTTTTTGATCTCGCTCTGGTACTTATCGATGATCGGATGTTCCGGGGATACAACCATGTAAGTAACTCCGAATAATGTATCGCAGCGGGTTGTGTATACACGAAGTTTATCTTCTTTTCCTTTAATAGAGAAATCAACTTCAGCACCCATGGATTTACCGATCCAGTTCTTCTGGGAAACTTTTACACGCTCGATGTAATCCACATGATCTAATCCTTCAATTAGTTTCTCTGCGTAATCCGTGATTTTTAACATCCACTCACTTTTTACTTTGCGGACAACCGGAGCTCCACAACGCTCGCAGACACCGTTTACAACCTCCTCGTTTGCAAGACCTACTTTACAGGAAGTACACCAATTGATCGGCATTTCTTTCTTGTAAGCCAAACCTGCTTTAAAAAGTTTTAAGAAAATCCACTGTGTCCATTTATAATAATTTGGATCTGTGGTGTTGATCTCTCTGTCCCAGTCAAAAGAATAACCGAGCGAATGAAGCTGATCTTTGAATCTTGCCACGTTCTTCTCTGTTACGATCTTCGGGTGAATCTTGTTCTTGATCGCATAGTTTTCAGTTGGAAGTCCGAATGCATCCCATCCCATTGGATAGAGTACGTTGTATCCCTGCATTCTTCTCTTTCTAGCTACAATATCAAGTGCTGTGTAAGGTCTCGGATGACCTACGTGAAGTCCCTGTCCTGATGGGTACGGGAACTCAACTAATGCATAATATTTTGGTTTGGTAAAGTCATTGGTTGCTGCGAAAGCTTTCTCATCATCCCAGACTTTCTGCCATTTTTTTTCGACTACCTTATGGTTATAAAGTTCTGCCATGGTATTCCTCCTTCTTTTTTATCAAGCATGATTCATGATTTTGTGGATTTTGTGGTAATAGAACAAAGTTTCCTGTTACATAAAAAATCTCCGTCTCCAAAAAGAGACGAAGATATCTGTTCACTCCGTGGTACCACTCTCATTCGCAGGATGAACGGTTCATCCAAATACGCACTCACATTCTTAACGCGAATCACACGTTCTGACCTACTTATTTTTTCATTTCAATCAGAAAACTCAGAGGCGAGTTGGGAACTTCCAAATACTGTCTTGCACCATCCGACAGCTCTCTGACACTTTTTCGTTCTTAATACTCCTCGTCAACGTCATATTTTATGCTTTTAACATGATTTATTTTAACATATGAAATTCATTTGTCAATATTTTCAGAGCATATCCCACTTTGAAAAATCTTCGTGATTGTCTTTTGCAAAAATAGCAATTGCAGTCATCAGTAAAATTTTAAAATCCAGAAACAGGGAATAGTTTTCAATATACATCAGATCCCATTTCAGTTTGTCCAGAAAACTTGTGTTATAATTTCCCATCACCTGTGCATATCCGGTCAGTCCGGCTTTTACCTTCGTACGAAGTACAAACTCTGGAATATCCTCGACTGCTTTTGCAATAAATTCCGGTCGTTCCGGTCTTGGACCTACAAAACTCATATCACCTTTTAAAATATTTACAAGCTGTGGCAGTTCATCTAACTTCGTATTCCGAAGAAAACGCCCTACCCGTGTCAGCCGTTTGTCGTGCTTTGTGGCAAGCTGCGGTCCCCTGTTTTTCTCCGCATCCGTGATCATGCTGCGGAACTTGTAAATTTCAAATTTTTTCATGTCTCTGGTACAGCGGACCTGCCGGTAAATCACACTGCCGCCGTCCTCGCACTTAATGCAGATTGCAATAATCAAAAACAATGGAGAAAGAATCACCAGAAACAACACCGAAAAGACGAGGTCAAAGCATCTTTTTACCGCACGCTTGGAAATTTCCATTCCAAAATGATTACAGAAAAAGACCGGTGAATCGTGATACTGTGTCAATCCTGAACCGCGTATCATAATATCCGATAATTTTGTGTTGCAGTAAACCTGCCTGTCCATATAGTAACAGAACTTGAGCAGTTCATTCCGCTCGTCAGACGGCAGATCTTCCAGAAAAACAGAATCGTGCACCCTTATTTTCTCTTTTGCCGCCTCTAAAGTATCAGTTCTGGTGATCACGCACGCTGTCGTGATCTGAAAATGCTCCATGATTTTCTTATAAATCTGAAAAATACCTGCAAATGTAATACACTGGATCGTACTGAGCAGGATCAGCTTCCATAAAACCAGAAGAATGCCTGCAAAATGCACTGTTTTTGCTCCCACAAACAGATACCAGACTACATTTACAGCGGTCAGCCTTCCCCACAGTTCCATATAAATCTCATAGCGCCTGTTATTATTATTTCCAAGTTTCCGGACCACACACAGATAAAGTAAAAAGAGGTACGCAACAAATACCCAGAGATCAAACCGCATCTGAAACTGATGTTTCAGGAACCAAATATATTCGCATATCCAGCCACCCCACAAAACGGTCTGCATCAGGATATAATTAATCTGTCGTTTCATAATACATTTGCCTCAAATTCAAATTTCTTCTTCAGTGCTTTCAAATAAGCTTTCTTGTTTCCCCTGGCTGCCAGAATCGGTGCGTAGGCATCCCTTCCGCTCACACAGAACAGATATGGATACCCGGAAAAATGTTTCTGGTAATCACGCACAAAATCCAGAATGCCGCTCTGGATCTCCTTCATTCCCTCCGGATTTGCATCCATCTTTCCAAATAAATATAAAACCTCCCCGCTCACTTCATCCAGTTCAAATCCAAGGAACTGCGGTGTCGGCGAGGCGAGCAGAAGTTCAAAAAAGATATTGTCATCCGTGTTAGGATCATGTTTTTTCCATAAGTCACGATTGAACGACTGCGCATACAGATATGCTGCGAGTTTTCCATTCTGCAAAAAAATTTCGCTCGCATCGACTTCAAAATTATGCACGGAATTGGTGCCTGCGACTGCCCCTGTAATGCTGCACGGCAGCTTCCACACGTTCTGTACCAGATAGTCCAGCGCTATCGCCCCACTCCCTGCCCAGCCGATATCCACTGCCAGAGCATTCCGGCTGTCACCCAGTACTTTTTTATAGTATAATTCCGCAGCTTTGGATTCCCTGTCATAAACGGCTGTCACATCCTGCCAGTTTGCTTCCAGAAAACGTTTTACCTGTCTGACGTTCCCACTTGTCAGATATGTTTCATGGGGCAATCGCTGTAACAGACGATCCAGCAGAAATTCCAGCCGCATGGATTTTAAAATCTGCTCTAAGGTATAAGTTCCATCCGCTTTATGATACAGATACCGTCTGAAAAAATCATAGCGGTTATAACGCGCCATCAGTTTTGTTGCCGCAGCTCTCGACCAGTAAACATACTCTGTTTTCTCCTCCGGGAACAGCACAGCATATGCCTGTCTTAAAATATCCCCATCTCTGGACAAAAACAGCAATTTATCAATCCCATGCTCTCTGGCATATGTATGAATAAAATTGCAGTACCCAAGCACAAACAATCCGCCATAAATATAGCCGTACTCATACTCCATCGACAGCTGCTCCGTTCCATTGTATAGCTTATTATTTACAATTCCGCGATACGCACCACCGACAACTGCCGACATATCATATGCCCGGTACAAAAGTGCATTGCGGTTCACATTCGGATAATAAAACACCTCAAATCCGTGTTTCTTCGCATTTTTCACATCGCTCACCGGATTGTCGCCCACATGGATCATAGAATCCGTGTCCGGGTATGCCCTTTTTACAACTTCATATAACGATCCATCTGCCTTACTCTTTTCATATTCACAGGAAACATATAGTTCCTCATATCCTTCATATCCGTTTTTTTGCAGCAGCTCCGATAAAAATGCTTTTGATAAATACATGTCCGAAGTGATCACGATCCGCTTCCCATGTTCCCGCAGCTGTGTAAACACTTGCTGCATAAATGGATTGGCATAACAGAACTCCATTTCCAATGCCTGCTCCATCTGCATTCCCTGCTCTTTTATGACACCGATTTCATTCTGTAACCTGCTCCATATGTCAGAAAGCTTGATTTCATAATGCTTCTCTTCTTTATACTTTTGTGTTCTTGCCTCTGCTTCTGCCTGCATACGTAGTCTCTTAAAATCAAGGATTTCCAGTTTTTCACCAAGAAAGAAAAATAAATCTGTCGGCTCCGAAAACGGTCTGAAAATGAGCGTATCAAAAATATCAAACGATATAACTTCATACTGCATCAAAAATGAAACCGTTTCCGATACACTCCTACGGTCACGGTTTGCCAGCACGGACTCACTCTCTGCGCACGGCGGTTTCTTTTCCTCGTAAACTGGAAACTCTGTCTGTTCTCCAAGAAATCTGCAAAACAGTACATAATAACAGAAATTCAGCCACAGCAGATAAAACCATGAAACCACCTTCTTCATCCCTGTCGTTCCATCATGAAATCTGTGGTAACGCTGCCTGATCCCCGGTTTTCTGTTCACTAAAAAATGATATATCTTTGCTCTCAATGTCTTCTCCATGGTTTGTTTAAATAGTATTTTCTGTATACGTTTTAAACATGACTTTTGAGTTACATTGTAGCGCATAGATGGGGAGATGTCAATTTGCGGGAAACAGCTCTGAAAACCATCCAATCCTTAAAATTCTGTAAACAAACAGTCCCCTCTCTTGTTTTTCCTTATCATATATTGTAAATTTAATCCATGCATATCGCTCTCCCGGTATATTACCGGTTTTTCTCACATATAACTAATATTTATTTATTCAATTTCTCCATTACACATAGGTCATCTCACGACTCCAGTATTTGACAAGTTTTTTTTATTATTTTTATGTATCCAATTGAAAAAATCGCATATATGTAATATTATAAGGAGTGAACATGAATACAGAAGACATGCTGAAAGAATTAGCTTCTTTATTAAATTCTTTTTTAATCCATCCAAAATTTTTAGAAGAATTAAGAACACTATTAAAAACAGATTTAAAAGGGAAAGAATCTATATTTTTTAAAATTTTAACTACACAATTAAGCAATATAAAAAATTTTGGTTCAAAGATATATACGATAGACAGCAATGAAATACTTCAAGGTGCAGATGGACATTACTATTCCATTCATCTACAAAAATCGTTAAGGAAAGAATCGAAGGTGGTGCAAACGAAAAAGCAGTATTGAGACTTTTCATTAACTGCCCTTTCGTTTGCATCAATTTCGATTTTTTCTGGTTGAACAAAGCGCGTCAACTCTATATGGACTTTTAATTCTGACACTCTATTTATAATAGGATAGCGTGTACACATAGAAACACATAGAATTTATAATTCAGTCCTGTATTATGACACCAGAAATAAGCCTCCCTAAGGAAGCTAAAAAAATATACAGTTATGATACGTTAACAGAGCATATGTGGTTTTGGTTTTATAAAATGTTGTTCTGTAGGCAGAGGAATAATCTTACCACCACAGGAAGAGCACTTGCATATATCTTTATTATAAAGAAGACGGATAATGGCAGGTGCATCCATATCTTTCAGCTTGGAAATATATTTTTTGCAACCAAGGATGTTTCTGCATAGGGTAATCTTTTTCTTCTTATTTCTGGATGAAAGAAGACCATAGTGCCTGATACGTACAAAACGTTTTGGAGGAACATGCATTAAAAATCGACGGATAAATTCCTCGCCGGATATGGTGATCTCTTTCCAAAGCCCTTGGTTTTTGTAATCTTTAGCAGAAAATGTAACTGTAGATTCTGTCATGTCTTTGATACGGTAGTTGCTGATAGCAATCCGGTGGGTGTATTTTCCAAGGTATCTGATGACAGATTCGGCACCGTCAAATGGTTTCTTGCAATAAGGAATCCATTCCTTTGCATAGCAGGTATTTAACAATTCCTTGAAAGTATAGTAGTTTTTGTAAGGTGCAGCCGATCCATGAAATTCAAGCCTGTCATTTTCCCAGAGCTGCTTAAGTTCAGCCATATATTTTCCACGAAATATTTTGGAGATCACCTTAATCGGAAGAAAAAAATCTTTCCCGTTGTCTTTCCAATGATTTTTCACATCCAGCCCTCCACCAAGAACAAT
>ENA-ORUA01003637-ORUA01003637.1-human-gut-metagenome-genome-assembly--contig:-NODE-3637-length-10352-cov-3.845198_pt1 | contig 10352 bp, 11 predicted proteins | sample MGYA00242076_ERZ509201 | MGnify/ENA primary metagenome ERZ509201 (study PRJEB26280, sample SAMEA2338863) | human gut metagenome | biome: human gut; feature: human-associated habitat; material: faeces...
GGATTAGTCTATATACAAAATATATTAGATAATATAGAGCTTTATCCTTCATTAGAACAAGAAAATATGAAAAAACTACAAGAATTAAATTTGACAGAGCAACAAATTGAAATGAGAAGAAGATTAATTGAGTTTAGAAGAAAAATGAATCATAAATTCTTTGGGGGAGATGGAGTTATGGGATTTCATGTTAATCCTCAAAATTTACATATATATGATATTGATAGAAAAAGAGAAAATGATGAACTTAAATTTTATATCAATGCTGGCATAGATACTTATAAATTTGCATCTCTTTTTCAAGAAAGATGTGAAAGTTTAGATATTAATTATTATTTTAAGGTAGTAAATGCAGATAAATATGAAGAATATAAAAGAAATGACAGAATGTGTATATATACTGAATTTAAAGATGCAGATACATTTTTAAGTATAATAAAAGAATTAAAAGAGCAGAATCCTGATATAAAATTTCAAAAACCACCTCTTTTAGCAGGAACGATTGATAATTTTATAGGTGTTGGAACAGACCATATAACAAAGGGAGGAAGGTCATATAATGTGCAAATGTCAAATATTTGCTTTGCTTCAATAACTAAAATATTTGAGAAAGTACCAAGAGAAAAAATATTTGAAACAATAAAAATTTATCCTGAAATGATAGATAAATTAAAAAATGAAATTAAGTATAGAGCTAAAAATATTGGATTATCAGAAGATAAAATTTGTATAAAAGAAGGCATTGAACAAAAGTTAGGACAAAATCAAAATGAAAGTAATTTTAAAAATCAAAGCCAACAATTAAGAAGGGGTAAAATTTTAGACTTGGAAGAAATAACTACTGAAGAATTAGAGCTTTTTTGAAGAGAATAATTAAATCTAATGAGTTAAAAAAAGAAGAATCAAGAAAAATTGAATTAATTTCTAAAATAATAGAAGCACAAAAGGAAGGAAGAGAGTTGTAGCAGAAATTAAAAGATGCAGAAGAAAAAAAGGAGAAAGGTTATCATGAACAATAATTTACCTCAAAAATATTGAATTAATAGAAAAAGGTTGAATATGGAAATTTAACTTAAGCTAAATATATGGAATGGCTTGAAAAACAATAGGAAATATATTGGAGAATAAGTATGGAAGAAAAAATTATTATAAGAAGGGCCAAAATAAATGATTTCCAAGGTATTCATAAATTAATTATGCAAGTACATAAATTACTTGTAAATGAGAAAAATGATATATAAGGATGTTGATCCTATGAATTATGATGAGTTTAAAACTGAATTATCAAATAGCAATAATATATATTTAGTTGCTGAATTGGAAAATGAAATTGTAGGTATTTGTTTTTCTAATATAAAAGAAATATCAAATAATAAAATCATGAAAGATAGAAAATTTTTGCATATTGAGAATATCTGTATTGATAAAAAGCATCAAAAAAAGGGAATTGGTAAAAAATTATATAATCAAATTATACAATTAGCCAAAGAAAAAAATATTAAAAATATAGAACTAATGGTATGGGAATTTAATGAAAATGCAATAAAATTTTATAAAAATTTGGGAATGAGTATAAAAAATTTAAAATTTGAACAAAAAATCAACTAATTGTTAAAATCTTACTATAAAAAATTGACTTTTTTTTAAAATGTGTGTATAATATAGATAGAAAATGAGAGCCACAGAAATGTGGCTACCACATAAATTGTTTTAGCAACACATTCCAACCGACGAAAGCAGAATGTGTTGTTTTTTATTGTTTATTAGTCCACATTATGTATATAATACACAACAAGGCTACGTTTACAGTTATTGATAACATAAATCCTAATATTATGAATAGTAAGAAATTTACCATAAACAACCACCTCCTTGCTCTCGATTATATAGAGTATTGAAAGTGGTAGCCCAACATATCTGCTATCTCATTTTCTATGCATAATACTATATAACATTTTCTACTAAAAAACAAGCAAACATAGTAAAATTTTACAACTTTATTAAATTATACATTTAAAAAAGTGTCCGTAAAACCGATATATAGCTGAAAATGCTATTTTTAGGCAAAAAAATAAACTACCCATTTTTGGATAGTTTATTACAATTAATGGTCGAGGTGACAGGGATCGAACCTGCGACCTCATGGTCCCAAACCACGCGCGCTACCAACTGCGCTACACCTCGAAATTAAACAAAATTGCTCAACGCTCATATATAATAACACATTTTAAAAACATTTGCAAGAACTTTTATAAAAAAAAATCAAAAATATCCCAAAAAATTATTATAAATCACAATTTTAATAATTCTGATAAAAAATTCTGAACAAACAATTTCCGTAATGTGAAATCTTTGTGAAAAACTTTACAAGCCAAAAACAAAATGATATTATAAAAACAACAAAAGCAAGACAAAAGTCTTACGAAAAATAATAATGTAAGGAGGAATTTCTCGTGATTGAAGTAAAAAACATCACAAAAAAATACGGAAGCTTCACAGCCGTAGATAATATCAGCTTCAAAATAGAAGAAGGTGAAATAATAGGACTACTTGGCCCAAACGGAGCAGGAAAAAGTACAACAATGAACATGATAACAGGGTACATTGAGCCAACAGAAGGAGAAATAAAAGTAGAAGGGTATGACATATCAAAAAAACCAAAAAAAGCAAAAGCACAAATAGGATACATGCCAGAAGGAGTCCCACTATATTCAGACCTAACAGTAAAAGAATTTGTAACATACATGGCCGAACTAAAAAAAGTAGACAGAAAAACAAGAAAAGAAAAAGTAGAAAAAATAATTGAACAAACAGGCCTAAAAGATGTAGAAAAGAAGCTAACTCGTAATCTATCAAGAGGATACAAACAAAGAGTAAGCATGGCAGGAGCACTAGTAGGAGAACCCAAAATCCTTATATTAGACGAACCAACAGTAGGACTAGACCCAAAACAAATAACAGAAATAAGATCGTTAATAAAAGAATTAGGAAAAACACATACAATAATACTAAGCTCACACATTCTATCAGAAGTAAGTCAAATCTGTAACAAAGTAATAATCATAAATAAAGGAAAAATTGTAGCAATAGACACACCAGAAAATCTAGAAAAGAAAGTAGAAAGCAACAATACAACATATGTAACAGTGGAAGACACAGAAAACAAAATAGAAACAATGAAAGAAAAAATACCAGAAATCAAAGATATCAAACTAATAAAAGAAAATGAAGACGGTACAAAAGAATATGTACTAGAATCAGACAAAGATGTAGATTTAAGAAAAATAGTGTTTAATGAATTTGCAAAAGAAAATATAACAATATTCGAAATGAAAAAAGCAGACACAACACTAGAAGACGCATTTATGAAATTGATAGAAGGAGGAGAAAAATAATGTGGGCAGTTATCAAAAAAGAATTTAAATCATATTTTTATACACCAATTGGTTACATATTTATCGGAGTATTTTTAGTAGCATTTAGTATATCATTTTACTTTAGTGTAATAAGCTCTGGAAATGTAAACTTTGAATACATTTATTACACTTTACCAACAATATTAGTATTAGCATTTATAATACCATTACTAACAATGAGGTCATTTTCAGAAGAAAGAAAAACAGGAACAGAACAACTATTATTAACATCACCAATTAGTATAACAAAAGTTGTTTTAGGAAAATTTATAGCAGCATTATTAATAGTAATAATTACTGAATTATGTACATTTATGTATTTCGGAATTTTATGCCATTATGGAGTTCCAAAATTAACAACAACATTTGCAACATTACTAGGATTCTTATTATTTGTAATGTCATATATCTCATTTGGTATGTTAACATCAAGTTTAACAGAAAACCAAATAATAGCAGGAATAATCTCAATAGGATTTTTCATAATAACATGGGTTTTACCAGAATTCAATTCAAATTTAGAAAGTTTTTCTTTCATAAATATGTTTTATAAATATACACAAGGACAAATAGACATAGGAAATACAGTTACATTTTTAACATTTACAATTACATGTTTATTATTAACAATAACAGTAATGCAAAGAAGAAAAAGTGTAAAATAAAAAAGAATAAAAATTGGATGTTTGTATAAATACAGTATATTCAAATTTATGACTTTAAGGAAAGGAATGGTAAAAAAAGTGAAAGAAGATAAAAAGACAGAAAAAGTAAATAAAAAAGAGACAGAAAAAATGAGCAAAGAAGAAAAAAAGGCTAAAAAAGCAGTAGAAAAATCAAGCAAAAAAGCAAAGAAACAAAAAGCTCAAAAAGAAAAAAAGCCAAATAAATTTATAGAAACAATAAAGAAAAAATGGTTAATAAATGGAACAAAAACATTTATATTAGTAGTAATAATACTAGCAATATTCATTGGAATCAGCGTACTAATGAAAAAACTAAACCTAACACCAATAGACTTAACAGAAGACAAACTATTCACACTAACAAGTGAAAGCAAAGACAAAGTAAAAGATATAGATAAAGACATAAATATCTATTTTGTAGGTTACTCAGATGATGATTCTACACTTGATCTAGCAAAACAATACACAAAAGTAAACAAAAAAATTAAAGTAGAAGCAGTAACACAAGATAGTAGACCAGATTTAGTACAAAAATATGGAATAGAGACATCAAGCGAAGGAATAATAGTAGAATGTGGAGATAACTACAAAGTGCTAGCATCAAGTGACCTATATACACATGATTCAACAACATATGAATCAGTAAATGTAGCAGAAGAAAAGCTAACAGCAGCAATCAGATCAGTATCAGTAGAAGAATTACCAAAAGTATATTTCTTAAGTGGATATAGTTCATTTACACTAACAAGTGGAATGCAATATTTAAATATGTATTTACAAAATGAAGTAAATCAAGTTGAAACATTAGACATATTATCAACAGGAAAAGTACCAGATGATTGTAGTACATTAGTAATAGCATCACCAGAAAAAGACTTTGACGATGTTGCAACAAATGCAATAACAGAATATATAAACAAAGGTGGAAACATCTTATGGTTAAATGCAGCAATAGCAAAACAACTAAACTTACCAAATGTAAACAAAATATTAGCATTATATGGTGTAAAACCATTTGAAATAGGAATAATAAGAGAAACAGACTCAAGTAAAATGGTATCAAACTCACCAGACTTAGTAATGCCAGAAATACAATATGCAGATGCAACAAATAAACTATATGACTCAGAAGGAGTTATATTCATAAATGCAACAAAAATAAATGTTGCAAGTGATGAAGAACTAGAAAGCTTAGATACAACAAAAACAGCATTAGTAAAAACAAGTGAAAAGGCATATTTTAGAACAAACTTTGAAAATCAATCTAATTCAGCACAAGATGGAGAAGAAACAGGAGAATTTCTAGTAGGTGCTCAATTTGACAAAATTGTAACAAAAGCAGATGAAGAAAATAATACAAAAGAAGTAAAATCAAAATTAATAATATATGGAGAAAACTACTTCGTATCTGACTATCAATTAACACAATCAACACAAACACCAATGATTGCATATAGACAAAATAAAGATTTAGTTCTAAACTCAATAGCTTACTTAGCAGACAGAGAAGAAGATATTACTGTAAGAAAGAGTACAGGAGCTGTTACTTATACAGCAACAGAACAAGAAAACAAAATAATATTAGCCATAATTACATTTGTACCATTACTAATAATTGTAATAGGAATTATCGTTTGGGCTAATAGAAGAAGAAAAAAATAGGTATAATTAAAAAGCAAGTCCCATAAAATAATATGGGGCTTATTTTTTATGCGAAAATAGTAAAGATGAATCATGAAAGGAACGTAACTTTTATGAATATTTTAAAAGTAGTATTTGTCATAATTGGAACTTTAATAGGAGCGGGATTTGCATCAGGGCAAGAAATATATACATTTTTCTTCTCATATGGAATTAAAGGAATACTAGGAATTATAATATCAAGCACAATTATAGGGTTAACAATATACAAAACTTTCAAAATAATAGAAAAAAATAATATTAAAAACTATAAGGAATTTTTAGATTTTTTTATAAAAAATGAAAAAATAAAAGAACTAATAAATTCAATTATAAACATATTTATTTTAGTATCATTTTATGTAATGATAGCAGGATTTGGAGCATATCTAGAACAAGAAATAAATTTAAATAATTTTATTGGAAGCAGTATTTTAGCAATATTGTGCATCATTTTATTTAAAACAAATATAAATGGAATTGTAAAAATAAATGAAATACTAATACCAATTTTAATATTAGTTGTATTAGTAATACGGAATAGTAAATATCCAGAACATTAATATATGGAATTTAAACAATTATATAATATCACAAAAAAGTGAGAGTTTAACACAAAATTGGTTTATTACAAGTATTCTATATGCAAGTTATAACTGTGTATTATTAATACCAGTGCTAATCTCAATAAAAGAACTTATATCAAACATAAAAAATATAAAATACATTGCAATTATAGTAAGTGCAATCTTAATTATATTACTAACAATAGTATTTCTATTTTTAATAAATGTAGATGTTGATATAAAACAATTACAAATGCCCGCAGTATATGCCATAAATAATATATGGCCAGGAATAAAAAAAGTATATGGAATTATTATTTTAATTTCCATTTTTACAACTGCAATTTCTTTAGGCATAGGATTTTTGAAAAATGTTGCAAACAATAAAAAAAGTTTCAATGCCATTTCAACATTAATGTGTATGAGTGCTATTGTATTTTCTGGATTTGGTTTTTCAAATTTAGTAAATCTATTGTATCCAATATTAGGAATTTTAGGGTTAGTACAAATAGTGTTAATAATTAGAAAAAAATAAGAAAAGATAATTTAAGATAAAATTCAATAGTATAACAAAAGCCATATACTTTTCAATATATGGCTTCTAGTTTTTATATTAGTTAATCATCTTCTAAATTAGTAATTTCAAATAAATCAGAATCAAAAAAATCATTAAAACTTATATTTAGCCCTCTACAAATTCGCATAATTGTAAGAATCGTTAGATTTGTATTAGGCCTACTATTTATATTAGCTAATGTGGATTGTGTTATTCCACATATTGTACATAATTTATTTATCGTTATATTTCTTTCATCACATAATTGCTTAATTCTAATCTTAACAGCTGAACTTAAAAACATATCATCACCTCACACAAGTATAGCAAATAAAATTGAATAAAGTTAACTCAATAGAGTTGACAAATGGATAAAAGAATGCTATTATAAATCAAAGAATAAATGGAAGGAGAAAATACAAATGAAAAACAAAGGAATAACGCTGGTAGCACTAGTAATAACAATTATAATTTTACTTATACTTGCAGGGATTACAATATCTTCACTAACTAATACAGGGATATTTAAAAAAGCAAGAGAAGCTAAAGAAAAAACTCAACAAGCAGAAATAAATCAGGAGAAGATATTAGATGAATATGAAAAAGAGTTAAATCAATATGATGAAAAAACACTTGTAAATAAGGTAAATACTGGTGCAATAAAAATAGGCGATTATATATCATATACACCAGATACATCAAGTATAGAGGATATTTTACAAGAATTAAAAACATACTCTGGTTCAGAAGCAAATACGGCATCAACATTAACACAAGAAAAATTAGATTGGAGAGTACTTGACGTAGAAAATGGGCAAGTAAGACTAATAAGTGCAACACCAACAAAATCTCAAATAGCATTATACGGATATAATGCTTATAATAATGGAGTTAAATTGTTAGATGATGTTTGTAATGTGTTATATAATTCAAAATCAGTAAGTAAAGTACAAAATCTAAAAATAGAAGACATACAAAATAAAATGAAAGAAAAAGATTATTCAAAGATAACTTCTAAATATGGTAGTGTATTTTCACCTGCAGGAAATTATTATCCAAGTATATTAATAAAAGAAAAAGGACAAGAAGTAACAGATAGCGATATAACAACAAACGGAACAAAATTGGATTTAAGTGAACAATTCGAATTTCAAAAACAAGATAGTGAAATACAAGCTGACACATGGAATTTAAAATACACAATTTGGGAAAAAGAAATGAATGTAGATGATTTTACTGAAAGTAATTATTATAAATTGTTTATAAGGGATAATAGTGAAAACTATCCAGAATATTTATTATCATCACGTTGTGTTTATGCTTATAGTGATCGTGCGTATTTTTATATAAGACGTATAAATACAGGAAAAGTCAGTGCTCGTAATATGTATGACTCACTAGGAAACTCATTAGAAGAAGTAAAATATTCTTTCCGACCTGTAATAACATTAAATTCTGATGTACAATTAGATACAGAAAAATCAGGAGATGGAAGTAATGCGGACAATGCATATGTTATAAAATAATAATGTAATTACAGGTAAAAAATCTTAATTTATATATGTCGAAATTTATCAAACAATTTTTTTGACAAGAGAAAAAAGAACATGCAAATTTAAAGCATGTTCTTTTTTTAAATAAATAATCACAATAAAAATTGACACTAAAAATAAAGAGTGTTATTATCAACATACAAAAGACAAAATAGGGGGTGAAAAAATGAAAAAAACAAACATAATATTAATAGCCATAATTGCAATAATAGTTATATTAGGACTAATATTAGCATCAAGCTATAATCAAATAGTCGCAAAATCAGAAGAAGTAGACAACAAATTAGCAACAATAGACACATATTTGCAAAGAAGAGCAGACTTAATACCAAACTTAGTAAACACAGTAAAAGGATATACTCAACATGAAGAACAAATAGTAAATTCAATCACAGAAGCAAGACAAAAAATGGTAAATGCCAAAAGTATATCAGAAAAAGCAGAAGCAAATGACCAATTAACATCAGCATTAAACAACCTTAATGTAATAGTAGAAAACTATCCAGACTTAAAAGCATCACAAAACTTTTTATCATTACAAGATGAACTATCAGGCACAGAAAACCGTATAGCAACAGCAAGAAGAGACTACAACGAAGCAGTAAAAGATTACAACTTAAAAATAAAAAAATTCCCAACAAAAATGATAGCAAGCATGTTTGGATATGAAGCAAAAGAATACTTCCAAGCATCAGAACAAAGCAAGGAGGTACCTAATGTTCAATTCTAAAAAACTTAAGAAAGTAGGATACTTTCTATTAATATTTCTAATCATGCTATCTATAAAATCTTCAGTATTTGCAAAAACAGAAACTGTTAAACAAACATCAGATTTTTACGTAAATGACTATGCAGGAGTTCTAACAGAAGAAACAAAAAATTACATTATAAAAACAAATGTAGAATTGCAACAAAAAACAGGAGCCCAAATAGTAGTAGTAACAATAAAAAGTTTAGAAGGAGAAAGCATAGAAGAATATGCTACAAACCTATTTAGAAATTTTGGAATAGGAGACTCACAAAAAAACAATGGAGTTTTACTATTATGCTCAACAGGAGATAGACAATTTAGAATAGAAGTAGGATATGGACTAGAAGGTACACTTACAGACGGAAAAACAGGAAGAATACAAGACACATATATAATTCCATATTTAAAAAACAATAACTATAATGACGGAATTAAAAATGGATTTAATGCTATATTAAATGAAGTTACAAACGAATATCAAATAACAATTAGTGGAAAAGAAGATGCAATAAAAACAGCAAATTCAGATTCAACAGGTACATCAGATACAGGAATAACAGGAGTAATAATTGCATTTTTTATAGCACAATTAATATTTAATATAAAAAACAGAAAAGGCAAAATTGTATTTGCTATAGCCTTTATAGCAATATACACACTTATATGTAGCATTATAAAAAGTACAGAAATGATAATGATAGGACTATTGATATTTCCAATAATATTCATTGTAGCCATAATTTTAAATATTACAGGCACAGGAAGAGGACCTTGGAATAATAATTATCATGGAGGAGGTTTCTCTGGTGGAGGATTTTCCGGAGGAGGATTCTCTGGAGGTGGTGGTTCTTCCGGAGGTGGAGGAAGCACAAGAAGTTTTTAAAATAAAGGAACATGCATTTAAATAAAAGTGTATGTTCTTTTTTTGTATACTATAGAACATGTTACAGTTCTGTAATAAAGGGTGTTATCCCTAAGTATTATAGTTTGAATATATTTTCGAATGTGACCGGAATAGTGTTACAAATTCTTAAGTAAATGATTTAAAGGATCCTGCAACCAGGGTTTGTTAAATCATTTACTTAAGAATTTGTTAACGTATGTAGGAAAACCGAGAAAAACGTAAAAACGGTAATACTTAGGG
>ENA-ORUA01003647-ORUA01003647.1-human-gut-metagenome-genome-assembly--contig:-NODE-3647-length-10310-cov-2.256168_pt1 | contig 10310 bp, 10 predicted proteins | sample MGYA00242076_ERZ509201 | MGnify/ENA primary metagenome ERZ509201 (study PRJEB26280, sample SAMEA2338863) | human gut metagenome | biome: human gut; feature: human-associated habitat; material: faeces...
GGAATTTACCGTGAAGGATGCAGCCGGGAGAATTGAGAAGCTGTTGGCTTCCAGTGATAACGGCCGCATCTTAAAAGAGGGAATTTCTACCGTCATTGTGGGAAAACCAAATGCCGGAAAATCGTCACTTCTTAACACTTTATTGGGCGAGGAGCGGGCAATCGTTACAGAAATCGCCGGTACTACAAGGGATGTGCTTGAAGAGCAGATTAACCTGAATGGAATTGTGCTCAATATCATAGACACTGCAGGGATTCGTGATACGGATGACATTGTGGAAAAAATCGGAGTCGACAAGGCGCGGAAGTATGTGAAGGATGCAGATCTGATTCTGTATGTAGTAGATGCCTCCACGAATCTGGATGAGAACGACAGGGAGATCATGGAGCTGCTTCACGGAAGACGCACGATCGTACTTTTGAACAAATCCGATCTGACGCCGTTGACAACAGCGGAGGATATTCGTGCACATGTGGATAAAGACTGTCCGGTTATTTCTATTTCGGCGAGAGAGCAGAAGGGAATCGATGTCTTTACCGAGCAGATCCGGGAAATGTTTTTCCGGGGAGAAGTTACCTTTAATGATGAAGTCTATATTACGAACATTCGTCATAAAACCGCTTTACAGGAGGCGCTTTCTAGTTTACATTTAGTAGAGCAGAGTATCGCGGATGGAATGCCGGAGGACTTTTACTCGATTGATCTGATGAACGCGTATGAGGTGCTGGGAACCATCATCGGGGAAGCGGTGGAAGATGATCTGGTCAATGAGATATTCAGTAAGTTTTGTCTGGGAAAATAATAGCTGCCATTGGACAGCTATTATTGGAAGAATGTTTGCAGCATTCTTCCGGTTGGTTTAAATTTTTAAGGCATCATTGGATGCCAACTATTGGAAGAATGCAACCAAAGGATAAGGAGGAGAGCAGCGATGATTCGACATATCTGTATGTTTAAGCTGAAGGATGAGAATAAGGAAGCAAATTTAAAGGAGGCATTGCGCCGTTTGGAGGAGATGAGAGAGATTTCTCTGATTGCAACGTTTGAGGTTGTGACGAATGCGGCTGCTGCTCCGGACAGCAATTATGATCTTTCACTTATTTTTGATTTTAAGAATATGGATGATCTGAATGCATATCAGAAGCATCCGATGCATGTGGAGTTTGGTAAGTTTATTACAGTAATCAGAGAGAGCAGGGCTTGTATTGATTATGAATTCTAAGAATCTTTTGGAAGAAACGTATGATGTGGTAGTTGTGGGAGCGGGACATGCGGGATGCGAGGCGGCGCTTGCCTGTGCGAGACTGGGACTTGAGACAATTATTTTTACTGTGAGTGTAGACAGTATCGCCTTGATGCCGTGTAATCCGAATATTGGTGGAAGTTCCAAGGGGCATCTGGTTCGTGAGATCGATGCGCTTGGCGGCCAGATGGGAATCAATATTGATAAGACATTTATTCAGTCAAAAATGCTGAACAAATCCAAGGGACCAGCGGTTCATTCGCTGCGTGCACAGGCGGATAAGGCAAATTACAGCATGGAGATGCGGAATACATTACAGAATACGGAGCATCTGACGATCCGCCAGGCGGAGGTTGCCGAGATTCTCACAAAAGAGGGCGATCGTGAGCAGATTACCGGTGTGAAGACAGTTTCGGGTGCAACGTATCACTGTAAGGCGGTTGTACTGTGTACGGGAACCTATCTTCGCGCACGTTGTCTGACCGGCGAGATGATTACCTATACCGGACCAAACGGTTTAATGGCTGCAAATCATCTGACCGACTCGTTACTGACACATGGAGTAGAAATGTTCCGCTTTAAGACCGGTACACCGGCAAGAATTGACAAACGTTCGATTGATTTTTCCAAGATGGAAGAGCAGAAGGGAGACGAAAAAGTCGTTCCGTTTTCTTTCGTGACGAATCCCGAGGATGTGCAGATCGACCAGGTGTCCTGCTGGCTGACTTACACAAATGAGAAAACGCATGAGATTATCCGCAATAATCTGGACCGGTCTCCGATCTATGCGGGAATCATAGAGGGAACCGGGCCGCGTTACTGTCCGTCCATTGAGGATAAGGTGGTAAAGTTTGCGGATAAGGACAGGCATCAGATTTTCATTGAGCCGGAAGGACTTCACACGAATGAGATGTATGTCGGAGGAATGTCCTCATCACTTCCGGAGGATGTGCAGCATGAGATGTACCGCACCCTGCCGGGACTGGAGCATGTGAAAATTGTCCGGAATGCATATGCGATCGAATATGATTGTATTAATCCGAACCAGCTGTATGCATCCCTTGAATTTAAGAAGATCCGGGGACTTTTTTCCGGAGGACAGTTCAACGGCAGCAGCGGTTATGAGGAGGCAGCCTGTCAGGGACTCATTGCCGGTATCAATGCGGCGATGGAGATTCTCGGAAGAGAGCCGCTGGTGCTGGACCGGTCGGAGGCTTATATCGGAGTTCTGATTGATGATCTGGTGACGAAGGAGAATCATGAACCATATCGTATGATGACGTCGCGTGCGGAATACCGTCTGTTGCTTCGACAGGATAATGCGGATCTGCGTCTCACGAAAAAAGGATATGAGATCGGTCTGATCTCAAAAGAGCGGTACGACTGGGTCTGTAAAAAAGAGCAGATGATCAAAGAGGAGATTGACCGTGTTGCGAAGGTTCATGTAGGTGCGAACAAAGAAGTGCAGGCTCTTCTGGAGAGTTACGGTAGCATACCGTTAAATACCGGTGTGACGTTAACAGAACTGATCCGCAGACCGGAGCTTGATTATGATAAGCTGGCGCCGATTGATCACGAGAGACCGATGCTTCCGGAAGAAGTGAGAGTACAGGTCAATATTCTGATTAAGTATGACGGGTATATTTCCAGGCAGATCAAGCAGGTGGAAAGCTTTAAGAAGCTGGAGAAGAAAAAGATACCGGAAGGATTCGATTATGATGAGGTTCCGAGTCTGCGCATTGAGGCGCGGCAGAAGTTAAAGCTGTACAGTCCGACGTCAATCGGTCAGGCGTCGCGTATCTCCGGTGTATCGCCGGCGGATGTTTCGGTATTGCTGGTGTACATGGAACAGATGAATCATCATGGGGAACATCATTCATAGGAGTATCATTCATAAAAAGAAAAACAGCGCAGAAATGGAGAATTTTATGGCGTATAATCTTGAAAAGTTCAAAAAAGGCCTGGATGATTTGCAGATCCATCTGGACGAAAAACAGATGGGACAATTTCTAACCTATTATGAACTTCTGGTAGAAACGAATAAAGTTATGAACCTGACCGCTATCACAGAGTTTGACGAAGTAATTGAGAAGCATTTTCTTGACAGCCTTTCGTTGTGTCGTGTGAAGGATTTAAGAAGTCTCGAAGATCGACCGGAGGCATATCGGATTCTGGATCTTGGAACGGGAGCGGGATTTCCGGGAATTCCTTTAAAGATTGCTTTCCCGAAACTTCAGATTGTATTGGCAGATTCACTGAATAAGAGAATCCGTTTCTTACAGGAGGTCATTGATACACTCGGATTGAAAGATGTGACCGCTGTTCATGGTAGAGCAGAGGAGATGGGCAGAAATACATTATATCGGGAACAATTTGACCTATGCGTGTCCCGTGCCGTGGCAAATTTATCCTCCCTCAGCGAGTATTGTCTTCCGTTTGTGAAGACGGGCGGAGCATTTATTTCCTATAAATCAGGAGAGGTGGATGAGGAAGCCGCACAGGCAAAGAGAGCCATTTATCTTCTTGGTGGTGAAGTGAAGGATATTTACAAATTCGATTTGTTTGATCAGAAGCGTTCGTTTGTTGTGATTGAGAAAGAGAGGAAGACGCCGAAAGCTTATCCAAGAAAAGCCGGCACACCGACAAAAGAACCGCTGCAGTAACAAAAAAGAGAGATGATGCGATGGATCCTTGATCCGGTCGTGTCATCTCTCTTTTGATTTTATGAAGTATTTGATTGTATAAGGTATGACGTTACATTAGTGATCTTCGTGTAAAAACATCCGCATGATGTTCAGAAGCTTATCCGGTACTTCAAGCTGCGGGGTAAGACCTGCATTTGAAATATAGGCGGTTTCTACAGTTACATTCTTGTGCGCATAAGAATCTGCAATGGCGACCGCATCTGTCATGGAACGGCTTTCGATAATATATAGCGGAATGGTAAGCTTTTTCACGGCATGTCCGATTGCATTGTCGGTGTAATGTCCCTCGATGCTTGCCATCAGATATTTTCCGTGGCTCTTTCCCATGTGCGATGCCTCATAGTAGGCGTCAAGCATTTTGCTGGATACAAGCTGCGGTCTGCTAAAATATGTTTTCTGCAGTGTTCGCTGGATATTGGATTCGTGTGTCCGGACATTGTAGAGAAATGTTCCCAAGATCGGCAGCTCCAGCAGTGTCTTTTTGACAGAGGAATACTTGTCCGGTGTGCGGTCAAAGCTGCTCATCGCAGGCGGATTGATCGCAGTGATGCTTGCGAGAAGATTCGGATTCATATTCTGGGCAAGTACCGCAAACGAAATAGAATTGCCTGTTGTTACGACATCCGGGCGTTCCCCGATCACATCATGAATAAAATCTGTGAGAAGCTGTACATACAGGTAATTGGTATAAGTCAGATAAGGCTTGTCCGAGCGGCCGCATCCCAACAGATCTATGGTATATACTGTATAGTGCTTCTCAAGCTTTTTCACAAGTCTGCACCACTCATAAGAAGAAGAGATCGGATTTAATTCGTGAATGAGAAGGAGCGGAGAACCGGAGCCGCGCTTGGTATAAAAAATACTGCCGTTCTTCCAGTGATAGTAGCTGCCGCTTTCCGTCTTTAAAATATTTTTCATCTCTGCTGTCATATCGATGAAGCGGTTCACAAGATGAATCGTGCCTGCAGCAAGAGCAGTCAGCAGAAAGAAATGTCTGATATTCTTTTTCATGCTATTGTTCATAGAACCTCCCGTAATCTTTGCAAAACGTTTCCTATTACTTATATTATAGCCGCTTTCCATAACTTATACAAATTAAAAATTCTGAAAATATAAATTTTTGCTTTTCATTGAATTACGTTTGGTATAAAATAATACTGGTAATTTGGTTTTTAATATCAAACATATGTTCGGTGGCGAAATGGTAGAAGAATATATTCAGAAAATTTATGAGGAACTTTTAAAAGAGGAGCAGAACAGTGCGAAGCGGATTTCTGATTTACAGATTCATTTGAAAGAGACGCAGGCAATGATCCATTTGCTTGAGGAGACGAATGATCCTAATTATGAGTCGTTTACTCCAAGAAAAGTAAATTCCAGGAATAAGCAGAAAATCGATGAATTGCATGCAGAGATGAAAGAACTCGAGGAAGCAATTCAGCAGGAGACAGACTACCATACGCAGCAGATGGAAAGAGTGGAAGAAGCGGCGAAGGTATTGCGGCAGGCGAAAGCAGATGTTGCAGAAATACACTTGAGGAAGAAAGGTACCATACGTCTCTCCTTGAAACGCAGGAGAATGAGAGACAACGCATTTCACGCGAACTTCATGACAGTACCGTTCAGAATCTTACGGCAATGGTTCACATGGCAGAACTGTGCAGTAAACTGGTGGATATGGATCCGATCCGGTGTAAGCTGGAACTCAGTAAGATGATCAAGAATCTCAGGGAGATCATCGATGATACGAGAAAGATGATTTATAACCTGCGCCCTATGTCTTTTGATGATATTGGTCTGGATATTACAATTGAGAGAACTTTGGACAAGCTGGAAGCAACCGGCACGAAGAAGATTCATTTTGTAGTGGAAGGAACTCCTTATCAATTAAAACCGATTATCGGGATAACGTTACTTAGAATTATTCAGGAGGCATGCAGCAATGCGATCTGTCATGCAAACCCGACTCTGATACATGTTCTGTTAAGATACGAGCAAGGGGCTATCACGGTAATAGTCGAGGATGATGGAACAGGATTTGATGTTCATATTCTGGATGAGCGTCCAAGGGATGATAATTCTGGTTTTGGAATGTCTATGATGAAAGAACGAGTATATTTATTATCCGGTTCGATACAGATTGACTCTAAGATCGGTGTTGGAACAAAAATTATAGTGAAAGTACCTATTAGTAACAAGGAGGAGTTTTAAATGGCAGTAAAAGTAATGATTACAGATGATCATTCATTGATTCGTGAAGGATTAAAGCAGCTGTTGGAACTGGAAGGAGACTTTCAGGTAATTGCAGAGGCGTGTGATGGTATTGATTGCATGGAAAAATTAAAAGAGCAGATACCGGATGTTTTGTTGCTGGATATCAATATGCCGCGCATGAATGGACTTGAAGTTTTGCAGAAGATTAAAGATGAAAAAATAGATGTCAAGATTCTTGTTCTTACCGTACATAATGAAGTAGAGTATTTATTGAAAGCAGTGGACATCGGAATCAATGGTTATCTGTTGAAAGACTCCGAGTCTTCTGAATTGAAAAAAGCAATCTTATCTGTTGTTGATGGAGAAGATTACATACAGCCGAGTCTGATTCCTGTATTGAATGCAAAAATGATTGACCGGGATATGGACAGTGAGAAGATTGAAAAACTGACGAAGAGAGAACTCGAAGTGTTGAAACTTCTTGCGGTTGGAATGTACAATAAGGGAGTAGCTGATGAATTGCACATCAGTGAACGTACTGTGAAGAATCATGTATCAAGTATTTTTAAAAAGATTGATGTTTCTGATCGTACGCAGGCAGCGGTATTTGCTATTCGGAATAATTTGATTTCTATTCATTAGTATTAGAGAGTATAAAGATTGAGTGTTTCGGAATCATCCGGTACACTCAATTATTTTATAGAAAATAATGTTTATTACTACATAAAAATATTTTAAAACGCGTATTATTAGACAAATCATTGCAATGTTTCACGTGAAACATTATATAAATGAAATGTTTCACACATGTTTTCTACAAGATTTTGTATTTACAAAAAAACAGAAATACAACAGTTTGCAATTAGCGTGAAAATGTTTCACGTGAAACATTTCATACGAACTTTCCTATAGAAAAGAATATGTAAAAGTGTTATAATAAACTCTGTCGAGTTCATATTAGAAGTTTGCTAAAATAATGAACTCTGGCAAACAAAACGCACCAAATGAACAGGGTAATAAAAATTTAAAAGAGGTACTATATGAGCAGAATAATTGCAATCGCAAACCAAAAAGGTGGTGTTGGTAAGACAACCACAGCTATCAATTTATCATCCTGTCTTGCAGAAGCAGGAAAGAAAGTGTTGACCATTGATCTTGACCCGCAGGGAAATATGACAAGCGGATTAGGCGTTGATAAAAACGAACTGGAAAATACTGTATATGAATTAATGCTGGATGAGTGTTCCATCAAAGAGAGTATGGCAGATACCGTAGTAGAAGGAATGAAGATTATTCCGTCCAATGTGAATCTTGCCGGAGCAGAGATCGAGTTACTTGGTATCAATGAAAAGGAATATATTTTAAAAAATGCCGTAGATTATATCAGGGATGATTATGATTTTATTATCATTGACTGTCCGCCGTCCTTAAATATGTTGACAATCAATGCGATGACAACCGCGGATTCGGTGCTGGTTCCAATTCAGTGTGAGTATTACGCACTTGAGGGATTGAGCCAGCTGATCCACACGATTGATCTGGTACAGCAGAGATTGAATCCGGATCTCATCATCGACGGAGTTGTCTTCACAATGTATGATGTGCGAACCAATCTGTCCAATCAGGTAGTAGAAAATGTAAAAGAAAATCTTGATACCAAGATCTATGAGACACTGATTCCGAGAAATATCCGATTAGCAGAGGCTCCATCTCACGGACTTCCGATCAATATGTATGATTCAAAATCAGCGGGAACAGAAAGTTATCGTATGTTGGCAAAAGAAGTGATGGAGAGATAAGGAGGAGAGCTATGGCTGCTGCAAAAAAAGGTGGACTGGGAAAGGGAATTGATTCTTTAATTCCAAACAAAGTAAGTGCCACAAAAACGGAAGCAAAGAATGAAAATGTGAAAAACGATAAAGTCATCGAGGGTGTTCTGGTAAATATCAATAAGGTAGAACCGAATCGGGAACAGCCAAGAAAGAATTTTGATGAGGATGCCCTGTTGGAATTGTCCGAGTCAATCAAACAGTTTGGTGTGTTACAGCCTCTGCTTGTACAGGACAGAAAAGGATATTATGAAATTATTGCCGGCGAGCGCAGATGGCGAGCAGCGAAACTTGCCGGATTAAAAGAGGTTCCAGTAATTATCAAGAATCTTTCCAACCAGGAAGTCGTAGAAATCTCCCTGATCGAAAATATCCAGAGAGAAAACTTAAATCCGATTGAGGAAGCAATCGCATACAAGCGGTTACTGACAGAGTTCAATCTGAAACAGGATGAAGTTGCCGAGCGTGTATCGAAGAGCAGAACCGCTGTCACAAATTCCATGCGACTGTTAAAACTCGACGAGAGAGTACAGCAGATGGTAATTGATGACATGATCTCGACCGGACATGCGAGAGCACTTCTCGGTATTGACGATCAGGAAAAACAGTATACGACAGCACAGAAAATTTTCGACGAAAAACTGAGTGTGCGTGAGACGGAAAAACTGGTAAAGAAGATCCAGCAGGAAAAAGATCAGCCGGAAGCAAAGGAAGAGGTAAAGATCGATCCGAAGATGGAAGCAATCTGCCGTGATCTGGAAGAGAAGATGAAAGTCATTCTTGGAACAAAGGTTGCCATCAATCAGAAGGATAACCAGAAGGGCAGGATCGAAATTGAATATTATTCTATGGATGAACTTGACCGTATCATGGATCTGTTTGGATCCATCCGAAAATAGACAGAGTAAGATTCTGATAAAAGCCATATCAGAATAAAGAGAGAGGAAGCATATGATTTCACAGTATTTAGGTTTTGATTCCGATTATATTATTATCGGACTTAGTGCAGTGGTTCTGATTCTATTGATTCTTATCATTGTAAATATAGCGCAGATGCGGAAGCTGAAAAAAGCATACAAAGTATTTATGAGCGGAAAAAACGGTAAGAATCTGGAAGATACCCTGATCAAGCGTCTGGATCAGGTAGATACACTTCTTGAGGCAAACAATGAGAATGAAAAAACAATCAAATCATTGTTTGAGGCCATGCAGCTGACCTATCAGAAGATGGGACTGATAAAGTATGATGCGTTCAACGAGATGGGAGGAAAACTCAGTTTTTCTCTTGCCATGCTGGATGTAAGAAATAACGGATTTATCATCAATGCCATGCACACACGCGAAGGCTGCTATACATATATCAAAGAGATCGTAGATGGTAATTCCATTATCGTGTTATCGGATGAGGAGCAGAAAGCTCTCGACAGAGCTATGGGAAAAACAGAAAACAACGAATGAGGATAATGTATGAGAATACAACTGGTAAGAACACTGCAAGGGGGGGAGAAACTTGCAGGGCCGGTCATAACGAAGGAAAATGAAATTCTCATTTCTGAGGGAACAACGCTGAAAACGGAATATCTGGATCTGATCTCCTTTCTGGGAATCGAGACCGTGTGTATCGAAGACCCCTATGAGGAAGATGAAACACCACATGATATTATCAGTAACGAAAAACGGGAAGAATATATTGAAAAAATAAAATCTATTCTGGAAAAGCATATTTATCACAGGGGCAGTTCTCTTCGGGAAATTGAATACGTCGCAGAGGACATTATTCAGGATGTCATGCAGGCGGATGAAAATATGGTAATTGATCTTTTGGAACGCGAATGTAATTTGTACGAACATACACTTGTAGTAACAAAATTATGTATTATAGTCGCAAAAAAAATGAAGCTCACTGCGGAGCAGATTTACAGACTTGCACTGGGAGCATTGCTGCATGATCTGGGACTCCGCTACATTACGGTGCCGTATATCAACTGCGACATCAACGAATTGTCAGAAGCAGAGGCTTTTGAATACCGGAAGCATCCGATCCTTGCGTACTCTGTTCTGGAGGAAGAAAAATGGATGGATCCTTTTGTAAAAAAAATGGTACTTGTACATCATGAGAGAAGAGACGGTTCCGGATTTCCGTTGAAGCAGAAAACGCGGGATACGGAATGTGGAATATTACAGGCATGTGATGCGTTCGACTGTTTTATCAGCGGGATGGAATGCAGACGTATGAGCATCCAGCAGGCACTTGAGTATCTGGTGGAAGGTACGGATATTTTTTATGACAGGAGAATTGTGCGTGTGATCGAGCGGCTC
>ENA-ORUA01003650-ORUA01003650.1-human-gut-metagenome-genome-assembly--contig:-NODE-3650-length-10307-cov-7.227078_pt1 | contig 10307 bp, 5 predicted proteins | sample MGYA00242076_ERZ509201 | MGnify/ENA primary metagenome ERZ509201 (study PRJEB26280, sample SAMEA2338863) | human gut metagenome | biome: human gut; feature: human-associated habitat; material: faeces...
ATCTTCCGATCATGTATACCTTATCCGGACACGGAGAAAAAGATCTGGATTCCAGCTTTAAAGAAGATATCCAGAAAGCAAACATTGATATCAAGGAGCTGAACCTTCTCACAGAGGGAAAGGTTCCGGATGATGCAGACTGCCTGATGATCGTATCTCCGACCAGCGATATTTCCGAGGAAGAAAAAACAGAGCTCCTGGATTATCTGGAGGCAGGCGGAAAAGCTATGATCTTCTCGGATTATACACAGGATGATCTGCCGAACTTTGATGCGGTTCTTGAAAACTATGGTGTAAAGTGTGCCGAGGGAATTGTATTTGAGGGTGATAATCAGCATTATGGAATGCAGATGCCATATTATCTTGTACCAACAGTCAACAGCACAGATGCAAGCTCTGAGACAGCTTCTGCAGGCTCCTACGTACTGGCACCGTATGCACAGGGCATTCAGAAAACAGATGATGTAAGAGATACCGTAACCATCGACAGTATCCTGACAACCTCTGACAAGGCTTACTCCAAAACAAATATGCAGAGCAGCAATATCGAAAAGGAAGACGGAGATGTAGACGGACCGTTTGATCTTGGTGTTGCCATCACTGAGAAACTGGATGATGATAAGGAAACACAGATCGTTTACTACTCCACAGCCAATCTGATGGAGAGCCAGATAAACCAGATGGTATCCGGCGGAAATGAAAAGCTCCTTCTGGAGTCCTTAAACTGGATGACCAGCACAGACGACAGTAATTCCGTTTCTATTCCATCCAAGAGCCTTGAGTCCACAAGCCTGACAGTAACCGATTATGCTGCAGCCTTCTGGAAGATCTGTACCATTGGTCTGATCCCGGGAGTGTTCCTTGTTGCAGGATTCCTGATCTGGCTTAAGAGGAGAAAAGCATAATGAAAAAATCGACCAAACTTGTTTCAGCAGTTGTTGTTCTGGCAGTTCTCGGCGGCGTTTATGTGGGACTGAACACCTACGTATCCAAAGAAGAAAAGACAGAGAGCAGCGAAGAGGAAAGCAAAACAGAAGTGTTTTCCGTGAAAACGGATGACATTAAATCCCTGGAATTTATCGTAGACAAGAAGGAAGTGACCTTTGAGAAAAAAGATGATTCCTGGGTGAAAAAGGATGAGACTGCTTTTCCTGTAAATCAGACAACTCTGGATTCCGCAGCTTCCGCCATCGAAACGGTGGAAGCGGACAGAGTCCTGGAGGATGTGGAGGATCTTACGGAATACGGACTGGATTCTCCATCTAACACAGTAACCGTTGATACCGCTGATGGGATAACGAAGCTCAACATCGGAGATGAGAATACGTCTACGAATCAGTATTACATTTCCAGGGATGATGATGACAGCACGGTATATGTAGTGGCAGCGGACACTGTGTCTCCGTTTATGGATTCCCTTTACGATTATGCACAGGGAGAAGATTTCCCAACAATTGATTCTTCCACAGTGAAAAAGGTCCAGGTCAGTGAGAATAAAGATTCCTATGTCCTGGAAGAAAATTCCGACGGAGCTACCTGGAATGTTTCCGGTGACGGAAGCAGCGATAAAGAGTCTGCCGATACAACGGCAGCAGGAAATGTAACCTCCGGACTTGGAAGCTTTGCATTTGACCAGTTTGTAAACTACAATGCAGAGGATCTTTCCCAGTATGGCCTTGATAAGCCCTATGCGACGATTACAGTGAATTATCAGGAAGAGGTGAAGGATGACAGCACAGACAGTACAGAATCCGGAGAAAACGATTCTACGGCCTCTGAGAGCGATTCTGAGAGCGGCGACAGCGCTGACACGGACAGCAGCTCAGAAGATGCAGACAGCAAGACAACCACAGTAGATAAACAGCTTGTCATTTATGTTGGTGATGAGGCAGGAGATGGCAGCAGATATGTAACGGTAGATAACAAACAGATCTATACAATGTCAACGGATACACTGAGTGCAGTTATTGACAAGACGCCGTCAGATCTCTGGTCACTGATCGTCAATTATCTGTCTGTAAAAAATCTGGATCAGCTCCAGGTTACTTACGGTGAAACAACAAGTACTGTAAATGTTTCACGTGAAACATCCACAGATGATGACGGAAACGAAAAAGAAACAACAACCTATCAGCTGGATGGTAAGGAAATAGAAAGTACAACCTTTACCACCTTCTACAACAAGCTGATAAACATGGCAGGACAGAAGAGACTGACAGACGCTTATACACCGGCTGCAGATCCGGAGATGACCGCTGTATTCACAGACTCTGACAAGAACCAGACAACCGTTACCTTCTACACATATGACACAAACTATTATGCAGCTGTCGTTGGAGACAAGGTATTTCTTGTAAACAAAATGACAGTAAAAGAAATGTTCAATGCATATGAAACCATGGTAAACGGTGAAACAGAGACAGAAGCCACAGCAACACCAACAGCTGAGACGGAAAAATAAAATATTAAGAAAATAAATAAAAACACCTCGGAGATCCGTAAATAATAAGGTGATCTCCGAATATCCGCTTGATGATCAGATATTCGGAGACACCACATAGATCAGGATTTTCCGGGGTGTTTTTATGTTGCTGTTATTTTACGGTCCTTACAGATGAATAAGGTCCGTATATTTTTTTACCGTTTGTGATGCGGTATGCACGGATGCGGTATTTGGTTGCGGTGCCTGGCTTTTTATCGGTGTAGGTTGTATTTTTTGTATTGCCGATAGCTTTCCAGGTTTTACCCTGAAGACGGTAAATGGGTAGCATAGGTGATGATTCCGTCTGTTTTTGCGGTCAGTGGATTAGATGCATATCAGGTTGCTTTTTCATTGAAAACCGCAGGCTTGCAGTCAGAAAGAGCTACGGTTTGTGAGTAGATCTGAGAAGTCATATTGCCGCTTCTTCTGAATCTGACAGGAATGTTTCTGAACTGAAATCTGCTGCATAGGTCAGGCACGGTGTACTGGCGAGCTTGATTTTCTATAACTGCTATAATTATAGCGTGGAGAATTGACGAGGACAATATAAAAAAACTGTACAGAAGCTCATCTGAGCAACTGTACAGTTTTAATTTTTCTATATCTAACAGAAGGTTCGGGGGAGCTTCTGTCAGTAACTAAGTATTATGCAAGACCTCTTTCTTCCAGCCAGTCGAAGAGAACAACTTTTTCTGCTTTCTTTCTCTTGGTCATGTGATTGAACTGAAGGATCGTCAGGATCGTGAAGATCACTAACAGTGCAACCATTACAATAATGGAAGTGGTAATGCTCCGGCCACCGCTGATCGTTGCACGGAATGCGTCGACCGTATAAGTAAACGGAACGTATGCATGGATCTTTGCAACGAATGAAGGTGAAACCTCAACCGGATAAGTTCCGGCAGATCCTGCAAGCTGAACGACCATGAATACCAGCATCAGGAAGCTTCCTACTTTACCAAGAGTAATGTTGAAGAAGTACATGATAGAGGTAAAGGTCATTGATGTCAGGCAGGCGAAGAGTACGGTTTTGCCCATCTCTGCAGGTGTGAATCCGTTAAATGCACGTAACAGCAGGATCAGGCAGATTCCCTGAAGGATCGCTACCGGATAAAGGACGGAAGCTTTGCTTGCCCACCATGCGAAACCGGATTTCAGTTTGCCCTTATACTGAGCCAGAGGATACATCAGGCAGAATGCCAGTGCGCCGACCCAGAGGCCTACAGACATCATGTAAGGTGCCATTGCGTGTCCGTTATTCGGGACATCGGTAAGTTTTGTTTCATCGCTTACAACAGGAGTTGCGAACATTTTGATCGTTTCATCACTTGCTGAATTGTCTTTTACAGTGGTAGCTCCATCGCTGAGGCTTGTGGTCAGTGTCTTGGAACCGTCTTTCAGTTCTTTCATACCACTTCCAAGCTTCTTGGAGCCATCATACAGCTGAGAGGAACCGCTCTGGATCTGGGCAGCGCCATCTGCAAGCTGTTTTGCACCATTGTTAAGTGTGCTGTTGTTGCTTACAAGTTTCTCGGTACCGCTGAGAAGTGTTGAGGTACCGTTTGCTAATGTCTTAGTTCCGTTTGCAAGAGTAGTAGCACCGCTGGAAAGGGTCTTGGCTCCTGTTGAGAGCTTTTTGGTACCGTCTGTAAGAGCGGAGCTGTTTTCGGAAAGCTTAGCAACACCATCGGTGTAGGTTGTGATTCCATCTGTCAGTGTTCCGGAACCATTGGCTAATGCTTTTGTTCCATCTGCAAGAGTAGCAGCACCGCTGGAAAGAGCCTTGGCTCCTGTTGCCAGTTTCTTGGTGCCGTCTGTAAGAGCAGCACTGTTTTCGGAAAGCTTAGCAATACCATCGGTGTAAGTTGTGATTCCATCTGTCAGTGCCTTAGAACCATCTGCCAGCTGACCTGCACCGGATTTGATATCCGGAAGTGCGCCAGTGATCTGTTTGCCGGCTGTTTTCAGATTCTTTGCACCATCGTTGAGCTGCTTATCATAAGATGTCAGTTGGTCAAATCCATCGTTCAGAGCTTTGATTCCTGCTGCTGCAACCGGGAAGGCTTCGACTGTGCCGTCTTCCAGAGACTGAAGTCCTGCGGAAACGTTCTTGGTTCCTGTGTTTACAGCCTGTGCACCCTGATACAGCTGGGTAACACCTGCAGAAAGCTGAGCGATCAGATCTGTAGGAAGCTGACTTGTAGCTGCAGATAACTGCTCTGCACCTGCGCTCATGGTTGTTGCACCTGCACTCATCTGGTTTGCACCATCTGTCATGGTTGTGGCACCCTCAGAAAGTGTGCCGGCACCCTGAGTCAGTCCTCCGGAGATCTGAGTCAGTCCGGAAGCTGCTTCGTTAAGCTTGGAAGCAACAGCATTCAGATTTTCCTGAGTAGAAGAGAGCTGACCGGATACACCAGCTGCAAGCTGTGAAACCTGATCAGAATAGCTGCTCATGTAAGAACCGTCCACGCCAGTCATTCCACCGGCTACGCTGTTTAAAGCGTTGATCACATCATTCAGAGCTGCTGCGGAAATGGTTCCGTCCTCAGAAGCGGTTGCCTGAATCGCCTGAAGCTGTGCTGCTAAATCGGTCATTGTCTGTCCGGCAGTACCGATCTTGGTATTTGCATCAGTAAGTGCTTCCGTTGTCTGCTGTCCGTATCCTGTAAGGATGCTGCTGACCTGATCACCTACCTGTGAGAACTGTGTGCCTGCATTCTGGAGAGCAGGGATCAGACTGTCTGTGATACTGCTGCTGGTCTGACTTGTGATGCCTGCGGCCTGAGTGATATACCCGGCTGCGTTGTTGATTCCATCTGCGGCATTGTTCATACCAGCTGCAGCACTGTTCATACCAGCTGCGGCTGTGTCCATACCATCCTTTGCGGAAGTAAGGCCGGCTGCAAGCTTGTTGATGGATTCCTGTGTTGTTCCCTCTTTCAGAGCAGAAACCTTATCGTTCAGGGCTTTCAGTCCGTTTTCCAGCTGCTGTGTTCCGGATATCAGTGACTGTGAGTCATCGGTTCCTTTGGTAACACCGGTATTCAGCTGAGAGATACCATTGGAAACTGTTGTGAGTCCGTCTTCAAGTTTTGCAAGCTCTTTGGCACCGGCTGCGAGTTTGCCAGCACCAGCCACATAGGTGGTAGTTCCATCTGCAAGAGTGTCAGCACCAGCTACATACTGTGTTGCTCCGTCGGAAAGAGTATCAATACCTGCACTTAATGCATTTGCACCGGATTCCAGGCTGCTTGCGCCGGATTTCAGCGTATCAGAATTTTTATTAAGCTCATCCACACCAGCGGTGTACTGCTGAACACCTTTATCCAGAGTATCCACACCGGTTGTCAGCTCAGGAACCTTTTCTGTCAGAGCTGCAACGCCGCTGTTCAGCTGGTTTGCACCGGATTCCAGGCTGCTTGCACCGGATTTCAGTGCATCAGAATTTTTATTAAGCTCATCCACACCAGCGGTGTATTGCTGAACACCTTTATCCAGAGTATCCACACCGGTTGTCAGCTCAGGAACCTTTTCTGTGAGGGTTGCAACGCCGCTGTTCAGCTGATCTGCACCATCGTCCAGGCTCTTTGCACCATCGTTAACCTTTGCAACACCATCGGTGTAGGTCTTAAGACCTTCGGTGAGACTGTCAGCACCGCTTACGAAAGTAAGAGTACTGGTGGAAAGCTTCTTAAGGTTTTTGGTAATTGTTTTGTTACCATCAGCTGCTGTATTCAGTCCGTCTTCGATCTTTCCGGATCCGTCTGCAGCTTCCTGCATTCCGTCACCTGCTTCTGAGATAGAATCAAAAACGGTTTCTGTATAGGTTTCCGTAACCTTGGAAGCAATGTTATCACGAAGCTTCAGCATTGCTGTTTCACTGAGCTTGGAGGCGATATAGTTGGTTCCAGGGTTTGTCTCATAGGATAGCTCCATTTGCTTTGGATCGTTGTCCATTACAGTGGCTGCGTTTGCGGAGAAATTTTCCGGAATTTTGATAACCATGTAATAGGTTCCATTGGCCAGACCGTCCTCTGCTGTCTTGCTGTCTACAATGTTAAATGCCATTGAGTCGTTGTCTTTCAGCTCATCCGTCATGTCCTTACCTATGCTCAAGGTCTTGCCATTATACTCGACAGGTTTGTCTTCGTTTACCACGGCCACTGGCAGGCTGTCTACGTTTCCGTAAGGATCCCACATGGATTTCAGAAACAGACCTGCATAGATGATCGGGATTACGATAATGGCGATTACGACGATAAGCATGAGCTTGTTACGAAGTAAGCTTTTCCATTCGTTTTTGATCATATTACCTATCCCTTTCTTACTAAATTGTATTATCAAACATAGTTGATTAATCAAACTTTATTCCAGTAATGGTGACGAGATCTATTAATCATATTAAAATCTATTAATAGCTTAATGCTCCATTATCAAACAAAGTGTTGATTTTCTTTACGTGATGTATTATACTAAACACATACCACAGATACAACCATTAAATCTTTACTGAATGTATATTAATAGACGGAAATAATGGAAGTGTCTATTACAAATAAAAAACTGCATAATAGACAAAAAGTACGTTATTTCCTTTGAATTTATGTGCAGTTGGTAATATTAAATGCAGACAGGATTCCTATGTTTCAACACAAATATGCAGCAGATATCTGGTATCGTGTAGGTCGGCGTCGTTAACAATTTTGATCTTGTCAATTCTTAACAACAGCAGATATCTGGTATCATGCAGATCGGCGTAGAGAAAGCGAATGCTTTTATTCGTTTGAAGGATGCATTATGCATTGTATGACAGTTGCAGAGTATCGTAAGTAACAGGTGATTGAGGCGGAGGAAACGTGCTTGCTTTTTTGAATTGCAGGGGGAATTAAGATGGCGGAAAAAGTTGACAGAAGAGTACGTAAGACCAAGGCACAGTTGCGAGCGGGGCTTGCCCGTCTTATGCAGAAGAAGAGTATTAAGGAAATTACGGTAAAGGAACTGGTGGAAGAAGTTGATATAAACCGCTCCACATTTTATCTTCACTATACAGATATCTATCAGATGCTGGAATCCATAGAGGCTGAATTGATGGAGGAAATCACGCATCTGGTGGCAGACTATCCTCTGGATCCTCTTAATAATAAGGAGAGCTCGTATCCTTTTATTGAGCAGATATTTACGATCCTGGATCATAATAAGGATATTTGTATCGCACTTCTTGGAAAGAATGGAGATATGGCTTTTGTGAATCGTATAGAAAAACTGATCGCAGATACAGTGCTGCATCGCTTGTCAATTCGTCTGCCGAAAGACAACCGTGATATTGAGTATGCGTATGCGTTTTGTCTGAATGGATGCGTGGGAATGATCAAGACATGGCTGTCTTCTGAGAATCAGGAGAGTACACAGCATATGGCAGAGCTGACACATAAGCTGATCGATAATACAACACACATGTATCTGGAGCAGGCACTTAGATAAGAGAAATGTCCGGATGCATGCTGTGAGTCTGGTAAAAAATAAAGAGTATTGTTTCACGTTTGTTTGAGGGAAAACTCATGTTTCACGTGAAACAGTACTCTTTTTTTATTGGCTTTTTGTTGGTTTATAGCATTTCCACAAATTACTGCATGAAGCTCAACGGCTCCGAACATAAACAATGTTCTTTTGATACGTTGATCTCCAAAATTATTATAGATAAATTTTGATGCCGGATCATAAGTTGCTTTTACAGGAAAATAGCTACCTGTTCCAGGAAATGTTCCGGATCTTCCAGATGAGGAAGATGTCTGGTTTCCGGGATCACAGCGGTTTCAATGGAAGAATTCAGCTTCTGATATTCCTCTGCGATAAGAGAGGCGGAAGCTTCTTTTTCTCCGGAAATAATATAGATGCATGCATCGGAAGATTCTACGGCATTATTAATGCTGATATTCAGGTATTTGCCAATGTAGCTGGAATACAGATATTTAGCGTTGGAACCGCCCTTGTGAGCGGATTCATAATAGGTGTCTACCAGTGTATCTGTTACATGGAAGGGATTGTAGAACAGCTTTTCCATAAACAGACTGCTGATGGATTCGCGGGAAGCTACCATATGATAGATCAGAGTTCCGAAAATCGGAAGCTCGATAAAATACTTAAAGAGCTTGTTGTCTTTGCAAGGTGCCTGCTTCAGGGAACTGAAGCTTGGTGGATTGACCAGCATGATCTTGCGGAAATGGTCGGAATTGTTACGGTAAGCCATGATCGCAAAAGAACCTGAGAAACCACTGGCAATAACATCGGTTTCCTCACGAATCACATTCTTGGCAAAATCACAGAGTAACTGAGCAAATACAAAATTGGTATAAGTAATATCCGGTTTTTCAGAACGTCCACATCCAAGAAGATCAATGGTGTAAACGGTATGTTCGGTTGCGAGCTGCTTCTCTATGGCATTCCATTCATAACCGGAAGCACCTGGCATGATGTCATGAATAAGAAGAATAGGGGTGCCATGTCCCTGTTTTGTATAAAAAATCTTTCCAAAACGCCAGTCATAGGTTTTACTGTGTGGCTGTTCCAGCATATCTTTAAGCTGAGATGTGGCATCTATGAAACGGTTAGCAATATGAATAACACCTGCGGCAGTTCCGACTAAAGCTGCAAGAGTAAGTAGTCTGTGTCCATTTTTCTTCATTAAAAAGCCTCCTGGAATTCGTAAAAATAATCAGGACAGATGTAACGTAATTCAGGTATCTGATCTGATTTTTTCTGAATATTTCTTTGCTTTATTATACGACAGGAACGAAAAATTTACAATGCTTTTGTGGGAACCCTAACCTTGTTATTGTATGCTGACGCTACTGTCCATTCTGTTCTTGGCGATGATCGCTAAGTTGCTGTTCGTTCTGCTTTCAGTAACGCGCTTCGCAATGCAAAGAATTTATGTTGATCGCATAAATTGGTGCGGTATGGCTTCGGGCTTTCTGCGACCTTCGTTTATAAAAAAACTTACGGAATATTATCAGTGAACAGTAGCATAGCCAATATGCTTCATGATACATAGAAATCAGATTTGGAACCGAATCAAGTAAGTCCCCTGCTTTAATTGCGAAGAGCAATAAGCAGAGGGTGGGGACTTACTTGTATCAGGAGAAGGAAAAACTCCTTCTGATAAACTGCGAAGCAGTTATTTGGTTATGAGCAAGTAGCGAAGCGGATGCTGTTATTCGCTGGAATGCTTTTATACTTCAGTAAAATACCAAGTGTTTCACGTGAAACATTGGACTGGACTTGTTATCCGACGGAGCTGATGCTATACAGGATTGCCGAGGATGATGTTGATAAGGGTTTTGTTCAGCATCAGTGTGCGATTCCATGGATTGAGAATTACTCCCTCAACAGACGGCTCTTGCAATGCAGAAGCAAAAATCTTATCAATATCTGCGGTAAATGTGGACATGATCTTATCACTGCCTTTTAACTCTTCGTCAAAGCTGGTAAATGCAGCCCACCATTGCTTTCCATCGTTGGTTTTGATCGCATGAAGAGAAATTTTTCCATCACCTTTTGGAGGTTCTACAGCAATGATCAGCTGTGCCTGCTCCTGCATTCTGTGACGGATTACGGTGAGAGTATGAGCAAGCATTTCTTCGGTTGCTTCTTTTTGGAGTGCTGCAATGGCAGTTTCGATCTTTTCATTGCCATTTAAAGTCTTGTCTAATTGTTCTTTATAGAAATCGTTGCGATTATTTGTGGTGTTCATGTATAAAATATTCCTTTCAATCAGATGATAAATGACTAGTACAGCGAATATTAAGTAACCGCCATATTGACT
>ENA-ORUA01003657-ORUA01003657.1-human-gut-metagenome-genome-assembly--contig:-NODE-3657-length-10297-cov-2.236575_pt1 | contig 10297 bp, 11 predicted proteins | sample MGYA00242076_ERZ509201 | MGnify/ENA primary metagenome ERZ509201 (study PRJEB26280, sample SAMEA2338863) | human gut metagenome | biome: human gut; feature: human-associated habitat; material: faeces...
CGGGACAAGTTGTAAATTATTCCCAGTTCAACACCTATTATCCGGGAGATAAAGTAAACTACAACGGTGTTATCTATATATGTATTGCTGAAAACGGATACAAGTTTGATGATATCCGTATCCCGATGGTCGGTGGTTGGCTTGAGGCAGAAACCTCGTTATGGAAACCTGTCGAGTATCCTCTATGGGCAGTCGTTGAGTATGAAGGGGCGTTGTATACTTTGATAGCGCTTGACGGTTTCGATTGCAATCTTGACCCGATGGCTTCCGACTGTTGGGGCGCTATTGCGGACTATGATTCGTCGTACAATGCCTACGAGTTGTCGGAACATGAATACGTCATTTATGACGGACGGGTATTTTACCCGGAAACGGATGTGAACGCGGACATTCCGCAAGTCGGTCTAAACCTGTCGTTACACGACCCTCGCAACTATAACCTCAAGAAGCATATGGTTCGATTGGCTATCTACGAGCTCACGAAACTCATTGCCCCGAATAATGTCAGTGTTGTCCGTATGAGAGATTACGAGGACAGCATGAAATGGCTCAACGATGCCGCCAAACTGCGACTTAATCCACAAATTCCCCGTAAGGTCGATGACACGAAAAAGCCGGTTACCGATTGGCAACTGGCTACTTACCAGACAGATTATGACCCGTATCGAAACCCGTGGCTGACCTAAATAACAGTAAATACCGCTACCGGATTTGTTGTCGTAATCTTTATCATGAACAAGAAACGAAACTACTGCTTGTTTGTTAGTTCCGTTCCCGCAAGAGCCCCCCTGATCGGGAGGCAAGTTCCTTGTAGCATGTCGCCAAAAGAAGATATAAATTTGGTCTTTTAGAATAATCCAACCAGTTATATTCCTTGCTACCGTTGCGGTATTTAATGATCTCAATACATTGAATAATTACTTACTTGTTTTTGTGCCCGTCGGATTTGGGTTTGAATAAGGCATGAAGTCTTATCACGCACACCAACAATGTCTTCAGAACCAACAGGAAAGTAGAGTCGATCATCTTTCAGACTACATTGAAAGATAAAACAGTCGGCTTCCCTGATATGTGAAACTACCAGTTCGCTGAAGATTATTATCAGGTTTTAAAATATGTAAGTGTGTAATATTCTTTGGAAGATGTTCCGTAACGGCATGATAGAAAATCAAAGGGCATTCCTCAATCTTGATACATTGAAAGTGAATCTGATAGCGGTATGAAACGGTTCGCCCTACAGGACAGGCAGATGAGCAACTGTATGCTCTCTGCCCGTTTTCTATAGTACAAGGCAATTATAATAAAGCCATTTTTATTTTTCCCTGAAAAAAAGTGCCGGTTATTTCATTGCAGAACAAAACATTTTTCTAATTTTGTATTTGAAGAAGTATTCACTCTAATAAACTGATATGTATGACAATGGATACATTGTAAAATGTCGCTCGATTTTAACAAATGATATTTGTTTGAGCGAAGCTTCGCATAAAGCGGACGTTTTCTTGTGTGCATTAGTTACCTTACATATTCCCTTAAAAAGTGTATTGATAATTTGGCAGTGTGGAAAATTCGTGTAAACACACACACACACACACACACACACACACACACACAATTATCGCGCGTCAATATATAATAAAACATTTAATTTACAATGGATTACCGGAATCAATTATCCGGGGTTATCCTTGTCTTACGATAAAAGTTCCTATAAATACTCATCCTCTGCCATATTGTCTCAAAAAAGGCAGGATATTTTTATGGTCCGACGGTACTGGGGAGCGTTCTCTGCGCCCGAATATCGTCGGTTTTTTGTTTCCACCCATAACAGTCTGAAATCTCTTTTAGTGTTTAAGTATCTATGATTGGAATATATGGAAATAAACAAACCATGCCTGGATCCCAGAAAAAAGAACTTTTCTCCGCAGGTATTACCTATATGGTAAGTGGCGAATATGCCTTTGCTTTCTCCTGTTTCACGCAGGCAGGAAAGTCTGACCTGCCGACACTTTACAACAAGGCGTTATGCTGCTACTACCTTTCTCTGTATAATGACTGCCGTTCTCTGCTGTTGGAAGCGGAGAGGCTGCTGCCACCGTTAACGGAACGTCTGCCGGAAAACCTGCCGGAAGCCGTCCTCCGCTGGGAATACGAAAAAAGCCCTGCCGGTTGTCCCATGCCGGAGGATGCTCCCGATAACCTCGCCGCCGTACAACTGTTGAGGCTGAAAGCGAAAGTGTCGGCCAGACTGCACCTGCACACGGAGGTGCGGACTATCCACGCCCGTTTGGGCAATAAATATCAACACATTGAAGAACTGATAAAAAACATACAACCATGAAATACAGTGACATATACAGACTTTATTCGACAAGTCAGCCGAAGGATGCAATTCATCAGGCGCTCCGGGAAGTGCCCGTCGATGACAGCGACGAACAGTACGAAGACCGTTCTCCGTTGCATCTTGCCTGCCAGTATGGAGACGCGGAGGGGGTCAAGATACTTCTTGAACGTGATGCCGAACCCAACACGAAGGATGCAAACGGTTCCACCCCGATTCATATCCTCGGCAGAACCAGTGCCGGCCGTGCAGATGAAGACAAACTGAAAGAAATAGCCGTCATGCTCATGGAACATGGAGCGAATATACCGCGTTCGGCCAAGAATACGACGGCCCTTATCGAGTGCGTAAGGAACCGTCATTTCAAGATGGCGGAAGCGATCATAAATTCCGGAGCACGCGTCAACTCAACCGACCTTAACGGCGAGAACGTGCTTTTCGGCCTTTGTGCCGCTTCAGGCGACATCAGAAGGGATATCCGGTTCGCGAAAAAGGAACTGGACGAAGCCGTACAATACAGTTACCCCGAAAACAAGATAGAGGAAATCAGGAGCAGGATTGCAAGGCTGGAGGATGATGGCGAAGCCGCCTACCGACTTGCCAGAAGGCTTGTTGAAGAAGACAAGGCCGATCCGGAAGACAAGTCAAACAGTGGAAAGACAGCCTGGGATGCCGCCATAGAGAACAAGGCGATGAAGATCGCGGCCTTCCTTTCCGGAAGCGACCCCGATGTTGACAAACTTTCGGCCCAGCACGGCAACATGGACATATTCCAGGCTATGTACATGAAGGATATGGAGGCACTGGATGCCATTCTGCGTTCGGGTGCAGACCTGCAGACGGTGTGTGAGCACAAGGATATGTATGACTTTGAAGGCAAGTCGCCCCTCGCTTGTGCGTTCAGTTGGTTTGACAGCATACAGGATGCTCCGGCCATGATTCTGAACGGCGGAGCGAATCCGAATTACCGTTTCCCGAATGAAGAGACGGCTTTTTCGGTATGGGTGAGTAAGGACTATTTCTGCAAGGATACCGAGGTTTACAAGGGGCTGCTTGACCTGATGAAGGAAAAAGGCTGGAATCCCGAGCTTCCTGTTGACGCGGAAGGCAACACGGCACTTGCCCTTTCCTGCCGCCATACCGGCTACAGGCTGGGCAAAACGGCATTCGGTTGGCTGCTCAAGGGAAAGGCAGACCCGAACACCGCCAATCTCTCCGGCCAGACTCCCATGATGATTCTCTTCGGTGGTCATAAGGCGAACGAAAAATATGTGCCTTACGGCTGGTCAGCCGATTCTGACGACCCCACGGAAATCCTCGAAAAGCTTCTCGAAGCCGGAGCGGACGTGGACAAGACGGACAACCGTGGAAACACCCTCCTGCATTATGTGGCGGCATGTTGCCGTGACAGCATGGCACAGAAAACGATTGAACTCCTGCTGGATTTCAAGCTGCCTGACGTGAATGCCGTAAACAATGAAGGCAAGACGGCCATGGACGTGGCGGCAGACTACAACAATGACAATCTCGTGAGACTATTATTGAAATATTCTTAAACAAAGACATATGGACAACAACCAGACATTTCTCAATGCTTGCCGAAACGGGCAGAAAAGCATTGTCCAGATATTCCTAAAAAAGGGAGGAATTGACATCAACAAAAGGGATCAGGAAGGAAACACTGCTCTTTATTATGCCTGTCAGAAAGGCTACAGGGACATAGTGGTTCTGCTTCTTGACAACGATGCTGACGCGTCATGTGTCAACAACCGTTCCGAAAGCCCGCTCCACGCGGCGGCACGGAGCGGCAACAAGGAAATCCTCGGGAAGCTGCTCCAGAAGGGGGCCGACATCAACGTGACGGACAATGAAGGACGTACCCCGCTGATATGCCTGCTTGACAACAAGCGTACAGATGCCGCCCTTTTCCTGATGGATCAGGGAGCCGATACGGAGGTCGCCGATGCCTCCGGCCACAAGGCCATCGACTATGCCACAGCCCACGGGCTGCGGGAAGTGGTCGCCCGGCTCTCGTGCGGGAATGACCGGGATGCACGTGGCAACACCCCGCTTCATCAGGCCGTGTATAACGGACAGGGTGAAATTGTCCGCACGCTGCTCCTGTCAGACAAGTCCATGCTTGACTCGACGAATGACGGCGGAGAGACTCCGCTGATACTCGCCTGTATGCAGGGGAATCTTGTCATGGTCAACCTTCTTCTCGGGGCCGGAGCCGATCCCGGCAAAGCTATGCTGAGCGGCAATGCCCCGATACATTACGCAGCCATTTCAGGTAACCGCTTTATAGGCGAGGCTCTGCTGAAGGCCAAAGCTGCGGTTGACGCACAGAATGACAACGGGGAAACCCCGCTTATTCTTGCAGCCAAGGAGGGCCACAACGATTTTGTGTCCGTTCTGCTTGAATTTCACGCGAATGTTAGCATCTCAGACAACCTCCAGCACACCGCCCTGTACTATGCAGGAGAGCGCGGCTTCAACGAAATCGTGGAAAAACTTCTTGAAAACGGAGCGGAATAAACAGGTAAGATATTCATTAACAAATTTAATATTAGAAAGATATGGCAGAAGAAACCAAGAAGACACCTCAGACACCCGAGGAAATCGCAAGAGAAGCACAGGCTCAGGCCATGAAAGCAGCACTGGAACAGGCGCAGGCCTTGTATGGCAACATACCCGGATTTGAAGGCAACGACCTGATGAAGATGCATGAAAAACTGATGCAGGACTCGGCCGAGATGTTCCCGGGAGTTGCACAGGCACAGGCATACCAGGCAAAGATGATGGCAGAATCCGCCCAGGATCCCGAGGCGATAATGGAGACCTACAGCAAAAACATCGAGTTCGCAGGGAACATGATGCAGCAGGCAATGAATGCCGGATTCATGCCGGAAGGTTTACCGGATTTCTCGGACGGTTTTGACGTATATGCAGGTTGGGAAATCACCCGCAAGGGCGACAACAGCCTGACACCTGAACAGAACAGACTTCTGGCTTATGGGGCACCTCTGTTCCTGTACAACGATGACAACGTGGACTCCCTTGAAAGTACAGCAGGCACGGACACCCTTAAGGAAATGCTTGAGGAATGGTGGGAAGTTACTGACAGGAAGAGTGCCCTGGAGACCATCTCATGGCTGCTGAACGAAGGCCAACATGCCGGTGCGGATCCGGCCTTGGCTGAAATCCGCCAGCGTGGAATCGAGGCCATCACCGAGGAAGAAAAGGCGGACGAGGACAGCAAGATCGGCGATGCGTTCACGATAGCTGACTTTGTAATGGAGAAAAATGGACCGACTGTTGCGGACCCGGCTGAAACCGTGCTGGCATGGGACCTTGTACGTGCCGTGAATATGGCCCGTTGGGCTTTCATCTGCGGCTACATCAATGAAGACGAAATGTGGGAAGCCATCAGAACCACTGCCGGCATAGCCAAAGAATCCTTCAATTCGTGGGAAGAATACGGCAACAGCTTTGCCGTGGGACGCGGAATATGGAGAGGCGAAACAGATGACTACGAGACTGCGGATGAAGTCGTGGGAGCGCTTCTCAATAAAGAAGATTCCCCTTGGAAGGCAATCGAATGGTAGAATCCGAAAAAAATAGAATCAACAATATCTTAAAAGTTTTACGATTATGGCACTTTTCAAAAATGCAGCAACAGAATGGGAGAAAACCATGACAGAGAATGATCTTGACCAAATGGAAGCACAAGGTCTTGACGTAAGTAAATACAGGGAGAAACTGGCCGCACGGCGTGCGAAAGAGGCGGAAGAGGCAAAACGGGACAAAGAATTGTACAAGAACCTGACAAATCTCGATAAGCTGAAGCCGTATATGCAGACGCCACGCAGTTCCGAGACCGAGTTCTTCAGGAAACTTGCAGGCAAGGCGCCATGGCTGGGCAAAAGCAAGTGGCTGAGAAAATTCACGGAAGGAAAAATCGTTTACGCAGGAATAATCAGTGCTCCGTCCGAAGCATGGAAAGGAGTAAAACATGAGGATGACTCTTTTTACGGTATCGGTATTCATGCATTGGATAAGGAACATATGTATGATGTTGAATGGTTGCAGAGGGTGATGGAAAAGCTGCGCAACATGTGTGAAGGTAGGCAGTCGGTAGCTCCCGGATGTGAAGGCGTAGTCAGTCTTGCCAAGGAAGAGGACTGCTGGTCAACCGTAAAGCTGAGCGGAGAAATCGTGGAAGGTGCCGATGTGGAAGTAAAGAAACTTGTCCTTTATTACAAGGAACTTCCCCAAGGCTATCTTCCTTCAGACGGCATCGTCCCTCACTTCTACTGGGAAGGGACAATCAGGGTCATACCGGCTGAATTGTATATCTAAATCCGTGTGAAATATGACTATGGCCGTTATATGCATTATCGTGATACTGCTCATAATCATTTTGTGGGCAATATTTACAAACAACAGCCTGATTGCAAAGAGGAACCGAGTCAAACAATGCAGGAGTGGTATCTGCGTGGTCCTGAAACAGAGAAATGACCTAATTCCAAATCTTGTGGCTTCGGTCAAGGCATATATGGGACACGAAAATGAAATCTTGACTCGTATTGCCGAACTTCGTTCCAAAGCAACCAATGCGTCAGAATCGGAACAGATAAAGGAAGGTACTGAAATATCTTCCCTGTTGGCGAGATTGAACGTGACCGTTGAGAATTATCCAGAGCTGAAAGCAAACCAGCAGTTTCTCCATCTCCAGTTCCAGATTGAGGATATGGAGAATGAGTTGCAGGCAATCCGGCGTACCTACAATACGGCAGCAACCGATTACAATAACTATATTGAAATGTTTCCGTCGTCTATAATTGCGTCATGGCGTAAACATGAGCAACAGGAATTGGTTGAGTTCCCGGAAAGTGAGATAAAAGAAGTAAAGGTCGGAGAATTGTTTAAATAAGATATGGAACAGACTATTGACTTCAAAGCCATTTCCATCCAAATGCGCAAAAGCCTTGCCCGGATAAGAATGCTTCGTATCGTGTTCCGCATACTTACCAGCCTTGTCTATCTTGGGGCATTGGCTTGGTTCGGTTTCTGTATCTTCGGCGGATTCCTTGTGGACCGTACCGACTATGAGACTTCCGTCACCACGGGGAAATACCTCATGATAGGCTTTGCCGTATTCTTTGTATTACATTTCGCTTTTATGAAATGTTTTAATGTACTGAACAATCAGGAAAGTCGCATGATGTCCGACATCATATCTCGCCTCTTCCCTGGAGCGAAATATGCACCAACAGGATCTATTCCTTCCAAGACAGTGGCATCCAGCAGATTGTTCAGTACGCAGACAGCAACCGGTTACTCTGTCAGCACTACATGTTACGGCCGTCTGGATATTCCTGCGGGAGACCTGTGGATGAATATTGTTGACGCTGGTATCACCTCGTCCAACCAAAAAGACTTTTCTTCCCTGAATTTTTTGGAAGTACTGTATCAATATTTTGTACGCCCGATTTTCGGGGTCAGAATAGAAAGTACTATGCACAGTTTTCGAGGTATGTTCGGTTGTTGCAAGGTTCAGCGGGAATTCAAAGGGTATGTCATGCTTCTGCCCGACCATTTGGAAAACAAAGTCGGTTATTTGGCACAGACTATTCAAGGACTCAAACAAAAATTCGGCGCCAAGTTCGTTCATCTGGAAGATCCGGAGTTCGAGAAACTGTTTGTCGTATATGCTGATGATGAAGTTGAAGCCCGCATGGTGCTTACACCGGCTATGATGCGTAGAATGACACATCTTCGCCAGACCTTTAACCGCGACTTGATGATTTCGTTCAATGGAGATACGTTCTATTTTGCGTCAGATACGCCGGACGGTTTTTTACGACCCGGCAGGAAGTCATTGAACAACGAACAGCTATTGGAACAACTCTACAGAGAGATTGATTTCTGCCGGACAGTACGGATGGAAATGAAATAACCCCATGTCCCGAATAATCAACTAAATTATTAATATCAAAAATCAATGCCCTATGAAAAAGTTATTTAATTTACTGTTCATTGCTCTTGCTGCAGTAGCATTATCTTCTTGCAGCGGTTTGCTTAATAGCAACCCGATGGACAAAGCTGACACCTACAAGAAAGCTCTTGATGTTGTAAAGGAAAAATTCGATGCAGAGAATAAGAAAATTTACCAAGTACGCTTTTCTGAAGGTGAGCCTCTCACCAACAAAATGATGTATGTCGATCTGTTTGTGGTTGACTCAGACAACAATCTCTATTCGCAGGCGTATTACCTAGACGGGAGGATTGGCAACAAAATGGAAGCTACCGAAGGCGTGTTTGACCTGACTTATCAGACAGTCAAAGGAATTGATCTCTCGAAAATTGACCTTTCTTCTGTTGAACAATATTTCACTGAGGCTCAGAAATTTGTTCTAGAAGGGCATACATACAAGTCTATCGGCTCTTATTCAATCGAGGAAATTCTTCCTTATCAAAAAGGAGGACCCAAAAATGATGGGCGTAATGTTGGCGAACAGGACCGAGTTATCAGTATTCTCTTTACGGAAGACGGTAATGAAACTGAAACAAAGGGACGAGAAATCACATACCTCTACTACGAAGGTAAGATTCATGTGAATCCTGACGGAACAATGTATGTGGAGGAAGAATAACGGAAATAACGGCAACACAGATAAAATATTTCAAATTTAATTTATGGAGATAATCAATAGTTTAACATCGATTTTGGAAACTGGCAGTGTCCCGGAAGGATATGATGAAAAAGTCCTGAAAAAACTGTCCAAAAAGTTCCAAACGCTTGAAAATCGCAGAGTGGTACATCTTTATCCTCTTCGTAATGTGACTTATGATGACTGCATCTATTGTGTCTATGCGTGTCCGATTAGTGGCAAAGAGTTGGATGAATCCACAATACAACAGATAAAGGCACAAGTGGACGGGTTGGATGTTGGTCATATTCGATATAACTCAGTTATGACAAGCGGATATTCATATTATATCATTGATCCAAACACTGGGAAATATATCGTAGATAAGGAAGATGACCTTGACGCAGTCAAGGCCCTTAGTAATTGTTTTGATGGAGTTTTACTGTTTTCAAATATGTTCACCTCATTAAAAAAGGCTCCGCAGCTGGATTGTCATTATGCCATTGTGGGTATAGAAAAGCAACCAAACGGACATGAGATTGCGGCCATTCCCAATAACGTAATCGGTCAGGCGCCGTCAAAACGTAGAGGTGAGATTCAATGTTCTGGCTTGGAGGCATTATCATCGTCAGAAGAGGAAGAAGCCCCTGCCTTTGAAAAATACAAGTCGGCCATGACGGTATTGTCGGTCATTATCACCATTGCCGTTCTGGTCTGGTACTTCTTCCTGAAATAAAGACTATTTTCGATAACCCCTAATCTTATTTTTTAATATGGAATGGCTTGAAAAACTGAAGAACTTTCCCCAGCTTATCCAGGAAGAACCCCGGTACGGTTATCTCGTGGCCGTTGCAATCCTGCTTGTTTGGTTGATTGGTATTATCTGTGGTTGGAAATGGACGTACTCCCGCCCCGGAAGTACGGGCGGTAACTTTTGGATGAACCTGTTGGGCCCTAAAACCTACCGTTTTTGGTTAGGAGTGATTGTCGCTGTCATGATTGGCATACTAATTTACTTGTTCAGTGTGACAGGGAAATAACGAATTTATTTATTATCAATTATAAATTTTATTTACAATGAAACAGACTTTTTCTTATTGTTCAAAGAGTGCCCTCAAAGACAACATGACGGAGTTGGCGATAGGTATTGCCTTGGTTGTCGTACCCATCGTTTACCCGTTTGGTATCAAAATCGGAGCAACACGTATCCTCGGGCCAGACCCCACTGCTATCATATTGATTTTAGTCGGATTGTATATGTTGTTTAAGGTATTTAACAAGTATCGTCAGGCTCGTGCATTGG
>ENA-ORUA01003660-ORUA01003660.1-human-gut-metagenome-genome-assembly--contig:-NODE-3660-length-10290-cov-6.717831_pt1 | contig 10290 bp, 5 predicted proteins | sample MGYA00242076_ERZ509201 | MGnify/ENA primary metagenome ERZ509201 (study PRJEB26280, sample SAMEA2338863) | human gut metagenome | biome: human gut; feature: human-associated habitat; material: faeces...
GTAGAGCATTCGGCTGTTAACCGAAGGGTTGTTGGTTCGAGCCCAACTCGGGGAGCTAAGATGAAGAAGCGATACAGAAATGAGAAATCATAGCTGTATCGCTTTTTTGCTGTCTGTAGCCATTAAGAAACGCCATCTAACATTTTAACGGTTTTCCATAACATTTCTTCCTGTTCATGGAAGAAAGATTTCGTTATAATAAAATCAGACAGATCACGGAATATGTGCAGAGTCAGGAGTCGTGTCAAGGCGGAACTTTTTCCGATAGGCACTTGGCGTCATGCCCTGCTTCTGGCGGAAGGCTTTGGTAAAAACTTCGGCATTCCGGTAACCACAGGAAAAAGCGACCGTTTCGATGGAGAGATCCGTATACGATAAAAGCTCGAGCGCACGCGTGATCCGGCAGGAAGAAAGATAGTCCTGCGGTGAGGTATGGAGATATTTCTGAAACAGGGTATAAAGGTAACTCCGGTTGATGCATACATATCTGGCAATATCCGAGACAAGAATTTCATTGGAATAATTATTTCGGATAAACTCAACAGCTTTTTCCACGTAAAGATTGCCGCTCTCCCGTGCAGAAGGATCGGCAAGCGTGATTTCGCGGGAAAGAATTGAGAAAAACTGGTACAGACAGCCTTCCAGAAGATACTGGTCCGAGGTGTCATAGGTATTGTGCTTCTGCATCTGAAACAAGAGGGACTGCAGTTCACCGGAAAAGTTGCACTGGTAGACAGGGTGCTCCTCGGAAAGACCGAGTTCCTGTACATAAGAGGCAGCTTTTTCGCCGTCAAAACCGATCCAGAGATATGTCCAGGGATCATCCGCATCGGCTTCATAGTAGGTGCGGACATTTGGCATCAGGAAAAAGCCCTGTCCGGCGGTTAAACGGTAAGTGCGGTTTCCGATGGTAAAAGTGCCTTTCCCGGAAATAATATAGTGGATCACGTAATTGGGGCGGACAGCCGGGCCGTAGCTGTGGAACGGCTGGCAGGCTTCGTAGCCGCAGAAGCAGAGATAAAGATCCGAAAATTTATGCTTTTGGACGGGAAGTGTCCAGGAAGTTTCCATAAGTATACCTCACAAAATGAATCATCAGAAAAGCCGGAATGTCACAAAAGGATGAGATTCCGAAATGTCAGTAAAATTATATCGTGTTTTGCAGGATACTGCAAGCCGCTGTAGGAAATCAAAGGCCCGGAGTAGCAGCCTTTGCGGTTCACACAGCACCGGAACACTTGCTGTTCGGGTATGTAAGAAAGTGATTTTGGTGTGAGCAGCCCGAAAAAATGCGATAAGATAAAGGAGAAAAAATCATGGCAATCAAAGTAAGTGAAAATGGACGGTTATTTACCCTCCAGACAAAAGACAGTAGTTACCAGATGTTCGCAGATGACAAAAATGTGCTTCTGCATCTCTACTATGGAGAAAAAATCGGTGAGGAAAATCTTTCCGGTCTGATTTTCTGTACGGATATGGGATTTGCAGGAAATCCGGAGGAAGCAGGCCCTAACCGGAAATATTCTCTTGATACACTTCCGCAGGAAATTCCGGGAAGTGGTGTCGGTGATTTCCGTGATGATATGATTGATATCCGCCACGCGGACGGCAGCTTTGCAGCAGATTTTCGTTTCGATTCGTTCGAAATTCTGGATCATTCCTATGCCATTCCGGGAATGCCGGCGCTGTACGATACAGAGAAAGAAAAAGGCGAGACTCTTGTTATTACAATGACGGAGAAGGCTTCCGATATTGTGCTGAAGCTGTTTTACGGTGTATTTGAAAATGAAAATGTAATTACGAGAGCGGCAAGACTCGAAAATCACGGAGAAACGGCGATTGAGCTGGAAAAAATGCTGTCATTCAGCATGGATCTGATGTATGAAAATTATGAGATGATTTATTTCTCGGGTCGTCATGCGATGGAGCGCACGGCAGAGCGGATTCCGGTGCAGCATGCAAAAGTCGAGATCGGCAGCACCCGCGGTACATCGAGCCATCATTACAATCCGGCTGTGATCCTCTGCGAGGAGGGTGCGGGTGAGACACACGGTTCCTGCATCGGCGCATGCCTCGTTTACAGCGGAAACTTTGTTGCGGCAGCACAGAAGGATCAGAAAAATCAGACCCGTTTTCAGATGGGTATTCATCCGACCAATTTCTGCTTCCATCTGGAAAAAGGAGAGGCGTTCGATACCCCGCAGGCAATCTTAAGCTATTCCGGAACCGGCCTTACCAAACTGTCACAGCAGTATCATGAGATCATCCGCGAGCATATCTGCCGCGGCGCATACAAGCATGCCAAACGACCGATTCTGATCAACAACTGGGAAGCAACCTATTTTGATTTCAACGAAGAAAAAATTCTGAAAATTGCAGAGCAGGCGCAAAAGATTGGCATTGAGATGCTGGTGCTTGACGATGGCTGGTTTGGAAAACGAGAGGATGATAACAGTGGCCTCGGCGACTGGTTCGTCAACGAGAAAAAGATGAACGGCTCCATGGCGCAGCTTGCAGAAAAAATCCACAAGATGGGCATGAAATTCGGTCTCTGGTTTGAGCCGGAGATGATTTCCGAGGACAGTGATCTCTACCGCGCACATCCGGACTGGGCATTCGCAATTCCGGGCCGTGTGCCGAACCACAGCAGAAATCAGCTTGTACTTGATATGACGCGTGAGGATGTGCGTGAGTATCTGCTGGAGCGTCTGACAACCATTGTTCATGATGCAAAGATCGATTATGTCAAATGGGATATGAACCGCAGCGTCTGCGATGTTTACAGCCATGTGGCAGCACAGAGCCGGAACGGAGAGCTGTATCACCGCTATGTGCTCGGTGTTTACGATTTGATGGAAAAATTCCTTGCCGCATGCCCGAATCTGCTGCTCGAGGGCTGCAGCGGAGGAGGCGGACGATATGATGCCGGTATGATGTATTATTCCCCACAGATCTGGTGCAGCGATAATACCGATGCGATCAACCGTCTTTCCATCCAGTACGGAAGCTCGTTCTTCTATCCGATCAGCACCGTTGGTTCCCACGTTTCTGTATGCCCGAACCATCAGACCGGCCGTGTGACACCGTTCCGGACAAGAGGCGATGTGGCGCTGGCAGGAAGCTTTGGATATGAGATGGATCTGAATAAGATTTCAGAGGAAGAAAAAGAGATGGTAAAAGAGCAGGTTGCTGCGATGCATGAATATTACGAGCTCACACACGAAGGCCTGTATTACCGTCTGACCGGACTGAAAAAACAGGATTTCATGGCATGGGAGTTTGTGGCAAAGGATCAGAGCCGTGCACTGCTCACGATCGTAAAAACCGACGCAGAAGGAAATATGCTTCCGGTTCACACGAAAGTGTGCGGACTGGCAGAGAACAAGCTGTATCGTTGCAGTCTGGACGGTGAAATCCGCTCGGGCCGTACCTGGAACCGTGCGGGTCTGACCCTGCATCAGGTGCTGAAAGAGTATGAGAGTATCCGCGTGGAGTTTACAGAAGTAGAATAATAAAAGATAAGAAAAATCTTCAACCGGGTTTGCGGGGGAACCTCAATCTGGTTGGAGATTTTTTATACTAAAAAATCAAAGTAGAAGGGAAGGAACGCACTCTTTACAGTGGAAAAATGGTTATGATATAATAAACGCAAGAAATTTTTTGACAGGAAAGGAAATCGTACATGAGAAACAGAAAAAACTGTTTAGCAGTTCTTCTGATGACAGCTATCGTGATAACGGGATGTGGAAATCAGCAGGCGGAAAAAGAGAATCCATCGGTTGTCGCTCAAAAGACATCCAGTGTTCAGAATGAGTCAGAAGATGGTGAAAAAAATTTTCTTTCTACCTATCAAAACATTGCAGTCACCCTTCCAGAAGGCTGGAATGCAACAAAAGATGAGAAAATCCAGTGTAGTTTTGTATCGGAAGATGGTGAAAGCCTTGAAATATCGTACCGGGAAGGAATGGCAAAAGTGGTGCTGATGGATTTTCCGGAGAATGAAGAGAGTGCTGAAAAACTGCTCTATCCAAATGAAATAACCGGGGAAAACAGCATCAGTGATTTTGTGGTGAAAACAGTTAACGAAGGAAAAAGTAAAGAGAGTTTCTTTTATCGTTTCTGGGTTAAAAATTCCCTGCAGATTCCGACCGCATTTTTCTGCGGGGTGAAAACGGAGAATGAGGGGTATCAGATCATATGGAAAAAAGGAAACAACAGCAGCGATATGCAGCAAACCGTGCAGGAAATGCTGGAGTCTCTGCAGTTTCCGGACAATGAGCTGCTGACAGAAACACTTCAGACAGCCTGTCAGGAGCAGAAAAGTGCGCTGGAAGCAGAAAACAATTCGGATGGCGTGAAAAAGCAGAAAGGAAAGAAAACAGTCACCTGTATCTCCCCGGTCAATGTACGCACGGAACCCAACATCAGCACAAGCCAGGTCCTCGGAGCTCTGACGACAGGGGAAGAAGTGGAAATGCTCGGAAAAGAGAATGGATGGTACAAGATTTCGTATGAGGGAAAAACGGCGTATGTGTATGAAGACTATGTGAAAGAAAAAGAAAATTAAAAAAATGATATTTTCAAAAAAGCTGCCGAAGCAAACAGAACCGGCAGCTTTTTTGAAATAATTTTGAAAAAGAAAAATCCCGGAAACCATCTGTTTCCGGGAAAATAGAGGCGTCGACCGGATTTGAACCGGTGGATACTGGTGTTGCAGACCATTGCCTTACCACTTGGCTACTGCGCCATATGTAATTAAATGACTCCAACGGGAATCGAACCCGTGTTACCGCCGTGAAAGGGCGATGTCTTAACCGCTTGACCACGGAGCCGAAGTTTTTGATTTGTCTGCCGTGATTTTTGCTCAGCGACAAGTAGTATATTATCATAAGAAAACGAGTTTGGCAAGTGTTTTTTTGAAAAAAAATCAAAAATTTTTGAGATTTGTGTTGCCGTGCATTCAGAAGGAAAAAATTTGAGTTTCGCTGTGTAAGAAAGTGATTTATCTTTGCGTAGATATAAAAAGGGAACAGAAAAATTTGCCGGGTCAGGGCATGACTTTTCGATATTCTTCCGGTGACATACCAAAAGTCCGGCGGAAAATGCTGGCAAAATAGCTGGGGCTTTCAAATCCGGTATGCAGAGCAATTTCCAAGATAGAAAGCGAGCTGCCGGTAAGAAGATCTGCGGCTTGGGTTACGCGGTACTGGTTGATATAGGAAATAGGCGTTGTGTGAAAGTGCGTTTTGAAGAAACGACAAAAATATTGTGGATTCATATTGAGTATAGCAGCAAGATCTGAAAGACGGATTTTGGAATCATAGTTATCCTGAATATAACGTAAGAGTTTTTTACACTGATCAGATCTTTCTTTTTTACGAGTGCAGAGGGGTTCCGGATGAAGAAAAAGCTGGTATTGCGCCAGAAGTGCAAGAATCCGATACATGTCACTTTTGATCAGAAGAAACCAGCCGATGGGTTTGGTATCGTATGCATACAGGATTTCCTGGAAAAGCTCAGATAATGTCAGTACAAATGTTTTCTGTGTCTGAGAGGAGGCTTCAGCAGCAGAAAGCTCTTCCAATGGAAAAGCCGGAAGAAGCAGTTGATGAGAGAGCAGCGGACGAATCCAGTCTGCTTCACAGGAATCCAGATAGGCACATGAGAGAATTTCTGGAAGAAATACAAGGGCATGGTGAACCGAAGGGGTAGTTCCAATGCTGCAGAGCTGATGCAGTTCGTGACTGTTGATGAAAAGAAAAGTACCTTCGGAAATTGTCCGGGTTTCAGTTTTCAGTGTCAGAGTGAGAGTACCTTTTTCAACCCAGATCCATTCTAATTCTTTATGCCAGTGAAAAGGAACAGAGAGCCCGCCATGCGCATAATCCTGATGATAGATATGGAGCGGAACAGGTTCGGTTCCATGCACGGTAAAATCCCGGATTCCGCCAGAAAGAACAGGGGAACAAGATTCAGGAGAAAAGAGCTCTTTTGAACGTTCTTTTTTCATAAAAGTCAAAATCCTTTCATTAAATACGAAAATCAGGTTAGAAAATATAAGATAATATCATTATACTGCTCTTATAGGAAAAAAGAAAGAGAGGACAGAAAATGAAAAGAGAGTGGTGGCATAGCTTAACCGTATATCAGATTTACACCAGAAGCTTCTGTGACAGCAACGGAGACGGCATCGGCGATTTTGGAGGGATTCTGCAGAAGCTGGACTATCTGCAGGAGCTTGGTGTTGGAGCCATCTGGCTTTCGCCTTTTAACGATTCTCCTAATTACGACAATGGATATGATGTCAGTGACTATTATAAAGTAATGGAAGAAGCGGGCACAATGGAAGAGCTGGAAGAACTGATCGCAGCCTGTGAAAAGCGGGAAATTGTGGTCATGATGGATCTTGTTTTAAATCATAGTTCCCATCTGCACCCATGGTTCCTGGAAGCCAGAAAGGATCGAAACAGTAAATACCATGATTTTTACATCTGGAAGGAAGGAACGAAGGAGCAGCCGCCAGAAGGCGGCGGAGCATTCTTTGGAGGAAGCACCTGGGAATGGGTGCCGGAGGTTCAGGAATATTATTATCACAGTTTCAGTGTAATGCAGCCGGATCTGAACTGGAAAAATCCGTCGCTTCGGAAAGAGCTGTACCGGATGATCCAGTTCTGGATGGATAAAGGGATCCGTGGTTTCCGGCTGGATGCAATTGACAATATTGTAAAAGATGGACATGGAGGAAATGATACTCATTCGGAGCAGATTCATACATACTTAATGGAAATGAATCAGAATACGTATGGAAAATCAGAACAGATCCTGACAGTGGGGGAAACCGGAGGTGCTACGGTAGAAATGGCACAGCAGTATTCTGATCCGGAAAGCCAGGAGCTCAGTATGATTTTTCAGTTTGAACTGATGGGAATCGACGGCATCCGAAGTGGAAACTGGGATCCGAAACCGTATACGCTGCCGCAACTGAAGCAGCTCTTTGAAAAATGGCAGACGGGACTGGAAGAAAAAGGATGGAACAGCCTGTTCTGGGGAAACCATGATTTTCCGCGTGTCGTATCGCGCTTTGGAAATGACAGGGAACCGTATCGGGAAAAATCAGCAAAAATGTTGGCTGTCCTTCTCCATGGGATGAAAGGAACTCCTTATATTTACCAGGGGGAAGAAATCGGTATGACAAATGTGTCAGGGCTTCGGATCGAGGACTATCAGGATATCGAGTCTGTAAATTTTGCCGAAGACCGTAAAAAAGAAGGCTGGGAGGAAGAAAAAATTCGTACCTATCTTGCACGGAACAGCCGGGACCATGCGCGGACGCCAATGCAGTGGAATGCGGAAAAACACGCCGGATTTACAGCGGGAACACCGTGGATGGCGGAAAATCAGAATTACGAGGAGATCAATGTGGAAAACAGCAGAAAAAATCCGGATTCCCTCTTCTATTTCTATCAAAAACTAATTGCGCTGCGTAGGAAAAATGACACTCTTGTTTATGGGGATTTCCGTCTGATTGAGGAAGAAAATCCGGATATTTTTGCTTATGAGAGAAATCTGGGAGAGAAAAAGCTGATTGTGCTCTGCAATTTCCGGGATACCGCGGCAGAGATGAAAGCCCGATATGATTTGACAAAAGGAACGGTTCTGATTCATAATGATACAGAAAGTCTCACAAAAGAAGTGTGGAAGTTACAGCCGTATGAGGCGTATATGATTGAACTTCTGCAGTAAAAAGACAGAAATGAAAAGCAGCAGAAGAAGAAAACTGCAGGAGCAACTGGAAACAGGAGGGAAAAAATGTATCGCGTTCTTCTTGTAGAAGATGAAGAAATTGAACTGGAGACATTGCGGGATTATATTGACTGGAAAAAGAACGGGATTTCCAGGGTATTTACCGCGCGCAATGGCAGAAGGGCACTGGAGTGCCTGGAAGAAAATATGGCAGATATTGTGATTACGGATATTCAGATGCCAGGAATGAGTGGAATTGAACTGGCAGAGACGATCGTACGCCGGGGATATCCATGCAAAATTGTTTTTCTGACAGGATATGATGATTTTTCCTATATCCATTCCGCTTTTCAGGTGAATGCCGTGGATTACCTTTTAAAGCCATTTACGATTGAAGAAGTAGAAGCATGTCTGAAAAAAGTGAGAAGTGAACTGGAGAAAAGTGAGATAGCAGACTGGTCGCGGAAAACGGCGGCGAAGCAGTTGCTGGAAATGGCTTTGCGGGAAAAACAGGAAACAGAGCTTTTACGGAAAAATTTCCGTGGTGTATTTGGAGAAGAACTGGAAGAGTGCAGGTTTGGAATCATAGCGGTTTATGGAAAAACGGAAGAAAATATCTGTAGCCAAATTCAGGAAAAATACAAGGGCATCCGTTACATCAGCAAAACGGAACGGATCAGCATTCTGCTGCTGGCGGGGTATCTGTCGGTGAAAGATACGGCATTTCAGATCTGGAATGATTTGAAAGAAGACGCACCGAGAGCCGTTGGATGGTGCAGTGGAGCATGGACAGCTGACTGCCTGTACGAAAAGGCGGAAAAACTTCGGAACTGTTGTGTTCTGGCATTTCATATGGATCCACCGGAACTTTTCTGTGCAGATGAAAAAGAAACGGAAGAGGAAAAAGCATATCATTTCCGGGAACAGAAGGAGCGGAGAGAAGAAATCTGTCGTCTGGTCAGCAACGGGAAAAAGCAGGAAACGCTGCAGACCATGAAAGATTATTTTCAACAGCTAAAGGGGCTTGCGCCGAAAACATTTGCGGGAGAAGTTTATAATCTCTATATGTATCTATGGAACCGTCTTGTTTTGAGCGATGAACTGCTGGAAAACTGGATGGAAGCAGAAAAAATTTTGAGAGAAAATGAAATTTTTGAAGCAAACAACAGTTATCAGATGCGGGAAAAGATGAAGCAGTATCTGGAACGGATGTTGGCATTTTTTGAAGAACAGAATCAAAATCCAAATTACTATGCCGTTTATCAGGTAAAAACATATCTTCAGGAGCACTGCTCGGAAAGCGCAGATATCGAGAAGCTGGCCGCGGAGGTCGGTTTGTCTCCGAATTATCTGAGGAGCCTGTTTAAAGAGGCAACAGGAAAAACGATTTTGGAATACAATACGGAAATGCGTCTGCAGAGGGCGGCGGAACTGTTAAAGAATAAGAAAAATAAAGTACGGGAAGTGAGTCTGGCGGTTGGATATGAAAATGTTTCTTACTTTGGCGTTGTTTTTCAGAAAAGATTTGGAGTGACACCAAATGAATATCGTAAAATGGTATAAAAATCGGAGTTTTCAGTTTAAACTGGTGATCGGCTATCTGGTACTGGCACTGATTCCAATGCTGTGTGTTACCTGGTACAGTTATGGAAAAACAAGGAATGTGCTTCTTACTGAAGCATATCAGAGTGCAGAACAGGAAGCAGAACGAATTGAAAAAAATTTTTCTACGATGGTCGAGCCTTACGAAACAATTCTGGATGTGCTGTATGTGGATCAGATGCTGAGCGGATATTTGTTTCAGGATTACAGCAACGATTCTTATGAAGATATGTTTTACTATATTGATAAGAAGCTCAGCGAAATCTGTCTGATGAATGCAGGAATTTACAAAATCTGTTTTTACAGCAACAATGAAACGCTTCCGCAGGATAATTATTATTTTTATTCCATGCAGGATCTAGATCGGAGGGAATGTGTGCTGACATTTGATGCGATAGGGGAAACGGTATTCTGTGGGACATCTGGAGACGGAAAAGCATTTCATATGAATCGTCTGATGAATTTTTATCCACAGGGCGGGATGAAGGGCGTACTGTCGTTACAGATTGAAAATCAGCAGATACAGCCCCTCCTCGAAACAATAAATTCCACCGATGAAATTTATCTGGTGGATCAAAAAGGATATATTCTGGCTGCTTCCGAACCGGAAATGGCAGGCCTTCCGATCCGGACCAGAATGCCGGAAGAGGATCTGGAGCAGAAAGCGCAGATTGAGTTTGAGCGTGACGGCATTTCAAAAATCGGAAATATCCAGAGCGGAGTTTTCGGAACAAAAATTCTTGTGATTTCGGATAAGGAGACGGTTTTAAAAGACGCAAAAGCTGTTTCAAGAAGGATGATGTTCCTGATCCTCTGCAGCGCGGCTATGGTATTTCTCTGCATTATCTGTTACACAAGATGGATTTCCGCGCGGGTGCAGAAAGTGGTGTATGCAGCAAAACGGATGGGACAGGGAGAATTTGATTATCGTCTGGGAAATATGGG
>ENA-ORUA01003662-ORUA01003662.1-human-gut-metagenome-genome-assembly--contig:-NODE-3662-length-10281-cov-3.838549_pt1 | contig 10281 bp, 10 predicted proteins | sample MGYA00242076_ERZ509201 | MGnify/ENA primary metagenome ERZ509201 (study PRJEB26280, sample SAMEA2338863) | human gut metagenome | biome: human gut; feature: human-associated habitat; material: faeces...
AGCAGACCAACAACGAGATCCGTGGCCTGCAGAACGGCTACCAGCGTGGTTACGGCACACTGAAAAAGCTGCGTGAGATGGGCATGAAGGATGTCGGCTTCGGTATGACTGTTCAGGACAAGAACGCTCCTGACCTGGTTCCGCTGTACAAGATTTCCAACGAGATGGGTATGGAGTTCGCCACGGCTTCTCTGCATAACAGCTTCTACTTTGTTGAGGCAAAAAATATCATCCATGACCGTCCGATGGTCGCAAAGAATTTCGAGAATCTGGTCAACGAACTGCTCCGCAGCAACAGCCCGAAAAAATGGTTCCGTGCCTACTTTAACCACGGTCTGATCAACTACATTTACGGTCAGAAGCGTCTGCTGCCTTGCGACATGAGTTTTGATACCTTCTTCATCGACCCGTATGGCGATGTTATGCCTTGTAATGGTACCAAGGATAAAGAAGTCATGGGCAACCTGAATACCCAGAGCTGGGACGAACTGTGGAACAGTCCGCAGGCTGAGGAAGTCCGCAAGAAGGTTCGTTGCTGCGACCGTGACTGCTGGATGATTGGCTCTGTCAGCCCTGCTATGCATAAGTACATCTGGAAACCTGCTACCTGGGTTCTGGTTCACAAGTTCAAGGCTCTCTTCACCAAGCATCCGTACAGCATGTATGAGCTGAAGATTTGCCGTGATTATCGTGATGGTAAAGTTACTAAAGAGGATCTGGATAAGTGCAGCACTTGCGATATGAACTGTGTGATCAACAACGGTCTGAGTGAAGCATCTAAGGAACAGCTGAAGCATAAGACCGGCGAGGAAATCGTGGATGCTGATATCGCAGCACAGCAGATGGAGACGAAGTAATGAGTGAAAAGACAGCGGTAAAAACAAGAGAAAAATGGGTCGATGATGTAAAAGTTATTGCCTGTATATTGGTTGTACTGGGCCACTTCTTCCAAAGTATGACGAAGGCGAATATTCTGCCTGAAAATGATTTGTACCAGTGGTTTAACACAACAATTTACTACTTCCATGTACCGCTGTTCTTTATTTGTAGCGGATACCTATATCAGAAGTACAGCAATGTAAATAGCGTGAGTAGTTGGTGCAAGAATGTGGCGAAAAAAGGCATTGCACTCGGCGTACCCTATGCCACTTTTACAACTGCTACATGGGTGCTGAAAAAGTTATTCTCAAGCAGTGTTAACGACCAGATTGGAGGTCTGGGTGATACATTATTTCTTCACCCGACTTCACCGTACTGGTATTTGTATGCACTATTCTTTATCTTTCTCGTTACACCGACTTTTAGCAGTGTGAAAACAGCTTCGGTAGGGTTGATTGTTGCATTGGCAGCAAAAGTCCTGATTTTAACTGGGGGGGGGGTACGCCGTTTACGCAGTATCGACAGTTCTCTCAAACGAAATCTGGTTTGTAATCGGCATGAGCATTTGTGCGTTTAATGTGCAGCTGAAGGGCGGAAAAGTACAAGGAACGATATGCGGATTGCTGTTCATAATTCTGAGTATTTTGGTGTATACGGTGGAAATTAGCGGGAGTGTGATTTCTTTCGCAATGGGATTGTTGGCTTGTGTAGCTGTTATCCTGATGGTTGCAGATTTAGAGGGAAAGTTCGGTAGAGTTATGGACTTTCTTGCAAAATACACAATGCCGATTTTTCTGATGCATACATTGTTTGCCGCACCGCTGCGATCTGTTCTACTGAAGGTTGGCGTTACGAATGCTGTGGCACATGTGGTGCTGGGACTTGGAATTAGCTTTGCAAGTCCGATTATAGCTGCATGGATTATGAAGAAAACAAAGTGGATGGAGTTTTTCTTGTACCCGAATAAATTAATTAGAAAGGTATCTTAAGGATGAGACTTAAAGGTAAAGCCAAGGAAATCCTTGGATTGATGCGAGCAAAAATCTTTGGCATAACTGCTGGGCAGAGCGTTTATATTGGTAAGCATTGCAGCCTAAAAGGAAAACACCATATTACCTTGGAAGATTGTGTGACGGTACGTCCATATGCCCAAATCTGGTCGGGGGGGGGTACAGTGAGAATTGGAAAAGGCTCCGAAATTGGTGAACGATGCCGAATCTCTATTGCTAATTCTTTGGAAATTGGAGAAAAAGTACTCCTTTCTCCAAACGTGTACATAACCGATTGTGATCATGAGTACCGTGACGTAGATGTTCCAGTGATTGATCAAGGAATTGTACAAAGAGGACAGAAAGTATCCATTGGAGAAGGTTCTTACATTGGAATCAATGCAGTGATTGTAGGCAATGTGAGGATTGGCAGACATTGCGTGGTTGGAGCCAATTCGGTGGTTACTAAAGACGTACCAGATTATTGTGTGGCAGTTGGGAGTCCGGCAAAAGTGATTAAGAACATGAAGAATTGATGTAGTGAGGAATATATAAATGAAAGCAGGATTAGTAAGCATTGTCTTACCAATATACAATGTGGAAAAGTATCTTGATAGATGCATTGAGAGCGTTATAAATCAGACATACAGAAACCTAGAAATCCTTCTTGTAGATGATGGGTCACCGGATGATTGCCCTCAAAAATGCGAAGAGTGGGCTAAGAAAGATGGCCGAATAAAAGTTATCCATAAGGCTAATGCAGGACTTGGATATGCCCGTAATACGGGAATAGAAAATGCTTCTGGAGAATACATTTGCTTTTTTGATAGCGACGATTATATTGATCCAAGTACAATAGAAAAGGCATATAATACCGCACAGAAAAACAATAGTGATATGGTTTTGTTCGGCCACTACGATGTTGATGTACAAGGAAAAATCGTCAGAACGTATATACCTACAACAGACAAAGAAAGCTATGTGGGCTCTGAGGTTCAAGAGGTGCTTTTACCTGATTTGGTTTCTGATAATCCTGCAACAGGGAAGAGTACGAATTTATGGCTAAGCGCATGGTGTTGTATGTACTCTATGAAGTTGATATTAGAAAGCAACTGGAGATTTGCTTCGGAACGGGACATTATATCTGAGGATGTATATTCATTGTTGCGATTGTATAGAAATGTAAAAAAAGTCACTATAATTCCAGAGGCATTCTATTACTATTGTGAGAATAGTACGTCATTGACACATACGTATAAGGCAGATCGATTCGATAGAATAAAGAGATTCTACAATGCCTGCATAGATGCGTGCGATGAACTAAATTATATTGATGAGGTAAAAAAGCGCTTTTCGGATCCATTTATTTCGAATACAATTGCTGCAATGAAAATGATTATTCAAGCGGATATGAGTAATGATAAAAAGAAATTGGCGTTCAAAGCTATATGTAAGGATGAACAACTTCATAGAATAATAAATAGCGTGGAAGTCAAAAAAGAAAAATTTACACGAAGATTGTTGATTTGGCTTTTAAAGGCCCGATTATATAGTGTTTGCGAACTGTTGGTTAGATTAAAAGCATAGAGGGGTTTAAGCGTAAATGAAAAGTAGATTAACAGTTAAAAAAACACATTTGCTATGTGCCATAACGCTTTTGCTTACCCTGTTTTCTGGACAAAGTTCAAAATTGTTTGGAATATCAGGTGGAGTAGCATATCAACTATTGTATTACTCTAAATATATATCAGCTTTGTTTCTAGTGGCGTATGCATTATCACGCCCAAGAAAGGTTTCCGATTATGAAGTAAAAAGACTTCTGACAATTCTTTTGCCTCTTGTAGTGTTGATGATAGTGGTAGAATGCCTTGCTGTATTTACAAGTCCCGTGCCGGCAATGTATGGTATAAGATATTGGACTAGATCTTTAGCAGTGTTCTTGGATCGATTTTGCATTTATGCAGTTGTTATTGGAATATGGGAACTGTGTGGAGATGAAGCGATAGAGTGTATCACAAATATCTTTATCGTAGATGAAATTCTTATTTTTGCAAGTGCTATTTTTCATGTGGGGGTTGCTGGAATCGTTGAGAGCTTTTTAGGTGCTTTTGCATTTAGTGAGGGTGCATCAAATTATTTTGAAGTTCATGAACTGACTTTTGCCATAGGACTATGCATTATATATTATATGTTTTTTGCCGAGAGAAAAAAACATAACACAGGGAAATTAGTCTTTCTTGTTATTTCATTCATTTTGGGATCAAAAAGAATAGGTATGGCAGGCATTGCGGCGGCGGGATTGTTTTCCTTGTTTGTACATAAAAAAGGACTGTCTCGTCGTAAATTGCTTACAATTGGAATAGTTGGTGTTTTGGTCTGCTATGGATATTTGTTTATAGTATATAATAATGAATTCTTTGCAATACTGAATGAACATGGCATCAACAATATGGGACGAGATTTGATTTATGCATATTTTGTCCGAAGAACTAAACTCTCACCAACACAAATGGGATGGGGAATGGCAGGCGTTGCAAAAGTTGTGGAAAATATGGATAGAAGCGAAGTTATGTATATGGCAGCGGTGCGAGGCGTTCATAATGACATCCTTAAAATATATATCAATTTTGGATTTGTTGGTTCTTTGATTTGGTATGCTCTTAATTTGATCTATTTTCCGGTTAAATTTATGAATGAATATGGGAAAAAAGCCGCTACAATATATATGGCGTTGATTCTATATCTGTTTATTACCTATTTAACAGATAATACAGAAAGTTACTTTGTTTGCCAAGTGGCTTTGTTATTGATACCGATAACCGAATATTTGAAAGAAAAAAATAGGAGTGTCTATTGTGAAAATTAAGGAAGCAATAAAAAAACTAATTTACCCTAATAAGTACTGTTCTGAGGCTTATGTTAACTTCCTTCGTCGAGGGGGGGCAAAGATAGGAGAAGGAACAATCTTCTATAATCCAATGAATACTGTTGTTGATGAAACTAGCCTTCCATTTATTGAAATTGGAAAGAATTGTAGAATTACAGCAGAAGTTATTATCTTAGCACATGACTATAGTTATGCAGTTTTACGTCCGGAATATCATTGTATGCCAAGAAAGGCTGGAGTTACAAAAGTCGGTGATAATGTTTTTGTTGGGATGAAGTCCATTATTTTGATGGGAAGTCAAATTGGAAATAATGTTATTATCGGGGCAGGTGCTGTTGTATCAGGAAATATTCCTGACAATGTAGTTGTTGCAGGAAATCCGGCTAAAGTTGTTTGTACGTTGGATGATTATTATGAACGTCAGATAAAACGACTTGATAGTTATGCGAAAATATATTATAAGCGGACCAAGTCATATTTGCAAAGAGAACTAACGGAAAATGATATGAATTGGTATAACCAGCTATGGAAATTTGAAGGAAAGGATCAAATCTATGCTGGAATCAAAGTGGATGGAGATAACATTTCAGAAATTATCAGCGATTTAAAGAATGTTAAGCCTATTTATGAAAGCTTTGATGATTTTAAGAGGAGCATAGATACTTAAAGGAACTTCGATGGAGAATAAATTCAAATACTTATTTAAAAATATTGGCGTTTTGATGATAGCAAACTTTTCGTCAAAAATACTGGTATTTTTACTTGTACCTTTATATACAAGCGTTCTTTCTACTACGGAATACGGTTCGTATGATTTAGCGGTTTCAACGGCTACACTTCTTTTCCCAATCTTAACTTTAAATATCGTTGATGCGGTAATGCGGTTCTCTATGGATTGTGCAGTCAATAAAAAAACGATTGCAACAATAGGAATGAAGTTTATTTCTATTAGTGCGATTCTTTTTGGAATATGTATGTGGCTATTGAAGCGTATAAATCTATTGCCCGGGATCAGTGGCCTAGAAATATACATATTCTTATATTATGCCTCCTATGCCGTTAACCAACTCTTAATTCAATTTTCAAAAGGGTTGGAACGTGTTAAAGACATGGGAATAGCAGGGGTAGTTGGGACTTTTGTGACAATAATAACCAATATTCTATTCTTATTGGTTTTAAAGTGGGGATTAATTGGATTCTTTTTCTCAAGTATTCTGGCTCAGATGATTTCGGCTATTTATTTAGCAATTCGTATTAAAGTGTGGGAGTACATTGATGTAACAGAAATTGATAAAAAAACTCAACATGAGATGCTAATGTACTCGGTTCCTTTGATTGCAACTGCTGTTGGATGGTGGATTAATAGCGCAGCTGATAAATATGTAGTTGCCTTTATGTTAGGAGTGGCCTCAAATGGACTGCTGTCCGTGTCATATAAAATTCCACAGATTATAAATACTCTACAAGGAATATTTACACAGGCATGGCAGATATCTGCGGTTAAGGAATATGGCGAAGAGGATACCTCGAAATTTTATGGAAATACATTCTCATCTATTAATTTGCTAATGTGTGCAGCATGTTCATTTTTGATTATTCTGTCAAAACCATTGGCTCATATATTATACGCAAAAGAATTTTATGTTGCCTGGCAGTACGTTCCTTTTCTACTGCTAAGTTCTGTGCTTAATTGTGCTTCTGGTTTGTTAGGACCGATATTGGCAGCAAAGAAAGATTCAAAAGCGATGATGTGGTCCGCTATAATCGGTGCTGCCACAAATATTGTAATGAACATCATTTTGGTTTATTTGATGGGGATTCAAGGAGCTACAATTGCAACAGTGATTTGCTCGTATATTATATATGCGGTAAGAAAAAGGGCTGTAGGTAAAGATATTTGGATTAAAGATTATTTTATAATTATAGTAACGTGGATGCTATTATTTGTTCAGGCGTTTGTGGAAAGCTATTTGTCTATTGTCCCTATTGAAATTGCAATAATGGCAATCCTAATTGTTATTAATGTAAAAGAGTTAAAAAGAATTTTCTTTAAAATAAAGCATGTGTTTATTCACTAAGGGGGAGTTAGTTATGAGGAAACTAAAACAGATATGGCATAAAATAAAAGCGATTCCATTTATTGGCGACAACTATGAAAAATTGGTTGGACAAAAAAAGATAGAAAGAAAAATGCAGCATCAACAGGAAGAAATACAAAATAATGGTGTTAAGTATTTGAACTTAGTTGAAAACACAATGAACACGTCTGGTGGACTGTACTATGCATACGCTGGGACATTACTTGGAATTGTAAGAGATAAAAAACTCATCAAATGGGATTTAGATATTGATTTTGCAGTGGTCATTACAGAAGATTTCTCATGGAGTGATTTACAAAAGGTAATGGCAAAGTCAGGTTTTAGAAAAATAAGAGAATTCGTATTTGAAGGTCTTGTTACTGAGCAGACTTATCAAGTAGATAAGCTGACAATAGATTTCTTTGGTCAGTTCTATGATGGAAATAAGATGATCCAGTATTCGTATGATAAATTGGATGGAGTTAAGTATTCTTCAAATTCAGAGTATAGTGTTTATCTTGTAACACTTCCGAGGGTAGATAAAACAAAGTATATTGAGGCCGATGGAGTAAAAGTATCTGTTCCTTATAATGCTGAAGAAATATTAGCATCTATCTATAATGATGATTGGAGAATTCCTAATCCGAACTGGAAATCCAACAGTGGAAAATGCAGTACTTTACTAAAGGGTAAAATTGCGTATCAAGTTGTAGAATAATCGCATTTGTGCTACGCATATTGTAGTGGAATATATAATGTTTCTGGTATGAGGAGGAGTTTTAAATGTCAACTATTGCTATATTAACTGCTGGTGGAACAGGAACTAGAACGCATCAAGACTTGCCTAAACAGTTCTTGACGGTGGAGAACAAGCCAATCATTATTTATACGCTTGAAGCGTTTCAACAGCATCCTAGTATTGATGAAATCTATGTGTCCTGCTTGGAAGGATGGAGTGCGGTGCTTGAAGCCTATGCAAAGCAATTTAATATTACAAAGCTAAAAAGGATTGTTACTGGCGGTGCGACGGGACAAGAGTCAATTTATAATGGCTTAAAGGCAATAAAAGAAGACAATACATCGACAAAAGATATTGTTGTTGTTGTACATGACGGAAACAGGCCGATGCTTCCACAAGATGTAATAACGGATAACTTAGTAAAACAGAAACGTTATGGATCTGCTGTTACGGTTATTCCGACAACAGAGGTTGTATTTGTGTCTAAGGATGGCATTGAGTCTAATGCTGCACTTAATAGAGATGAGTTATGGAGAACACAAACACCTCATTCGTATAGGTTTGATGAATTATGGGAAGTTCATAATAAAGCAATTGTGGATGGAGTAACCAATATGGCTGCATCATGCTCTTTGATGCAAAAGTATGGCTACACAACATATTTCTCAAAAGGGTCGGAAAAAAATATAAAAATAACTACGATTGAAGATATTGAGATTTTTAAAGCATTGCTAAATGCAAAAAACGATGACTGGATTAAAAAATAAGGCAAATGATGAGATTATTAGATTCTAAGAAGTATATTTATGATTTAAAAAAAGCAGTAGACAGAAATAATTTAAGTATGTTACAGGGTAAAACATTTTTTGTTACAGGTGGATTAGGGCTAATTTGTTCTACAGTAATAGATGTCCTTTTAACCTGTGGTAAAACAGGTAAAATATATGTTGGAGCAAGAAACATCGAGCAATTTAAAGATAGATTTGGAAACTTGGATAATGTTGACTATGTTGCTTATGATGCATTACAAAAACCAAATTTGGAAATAGCCCCAGATTATATTATCTGTGGGGCTGGATTGGCTAGCCCCGAGCTGTATACGCAAAAACCAGTTGAAACTATTTTATCTAATTTTGATGGATTGCATAATTTGCTGGAATTTGCAAAACAGAACAGTGTAGAGAGATTACTCTATATATCTTCGAGTGAAGTTTATGGTAAAAAGGATACAAGCGAGTCTTTTATAGAAGGAGTGTACGGAAAGGTAGATATTGATAACATCAGGTCTTCTTACCCAATAGCGAAAAGGGCATCTGAGTTACTATGTAAGGCTTACTGTACTGAATATAATGTGAACTCCGTGATTGCTAGACCTGGTCATATTTACGGTCCTTCTGCCAAAAGAAATGATAAGCGAATTTCTTCGGATTTTGCATATAAAGCAGCAAATGGAGAAAATCTTGTGATGAAAAGTGATGGTTCACAGAAAAGGTCTTATTGCTATTCCATAGATTGTGCAATTCAAATTTTAACAGTTCTTCAAGCTGGAAAGTGTGGGGAGGCTTATAATATAGGACATGACGAAGTAACCACAATAAGGAAAATGGCCGAGATTACTGCAAAGGCTGGACAGGTGAAATTATTAATGGAACTCCCTTCTGATATAGAAGAAAAATCCTTTAACCCAATGAATAATTCGGCACTGGATAATAGCAAAATCAAAAAATTGGGTTATAGAGACACATTTACAGTTGAAGAAGGATTGACACATACAGTGGAAATACTGAAAGAATTATATTGCAGTAAGTGAATTTGGTTTTTTACAAGAGAAGAAATTGAGGTGATTAAAAGTGGGTAAGTATTTTGGAACAGACGGCTTCCGTGGAGAAGCCGGAATTACATTAACTTCTGATCATGCTTATAAAGTGGGGCGTTTCTTAGGTTGGTACTATAACGCATTGCGTGAGCGCAATGGTGACAGCAATCCTGCCCGTATTGTCATCGGCAAGGATACTCGTCGTAGCTCGTACATGTTTGAATACAGCCTGGTTGCTGGCTTGACTGCTTCTGGTGCAGATGCCTATCTGCTGCATGTCACCACGACGCCCTCTGTGGCCTACATCGCCCGCGTGGATGACTTTGACTGCGGCATCATGATCTCGGCCAGCCACAACCCGTTCTACGACAACGGCATCAAGCTCATCGACTGCTACGGCGAGAAGATGCCCGAAGAGACCCTGCTGCTGGTGGAGGATTACATCGATGGCAAGCTCAATGTGTTCGATAAGGACTGGCCAGAACTGCCTTTTGCTCATCGTGAGCATATCGGCTGTACTGTGGATTACATCTCTGGCCGTAACCGTTACATGGGCTACCTGATCTCTCTGGGTATCTACTCTTTCAAGGGTGTCAAGGTTGGTCTGGACTGCGCCAACGGTAGTTCCTGGAACATCGCCAAGTCTGTGTTCGATGCCCTCGGAGCAGATACCTACGTCATCAATAACCATCCGAATGGTCTGAACATCAACAATAATGCTGGCTCCACTCATATCGAGGGCCTCCAAAAGTTTGTTGTGGAGAAGGGCTTGGATGTCGGTTTTGCATACGATGGCGATGCCGACCGCTGCTTGTGCGTGGATGAGAAAGGCAATGTCATCACTGGCGACCATATCCTTTACATTTACGGTTGCTACATGAAGGAACGTGGTA
>ENA-ORUA01003663-ORUA01003663.1-human-gut-metagenome-genome-assembly--contig:-NODE-3663-length-10275-cov-1.993444_pt1 | contig 10275 bp, 8 predicted proteins | sample MGYA00242076_ERZ509201 | MGnify/ENA primary metagenome ERZ509201 (study PRJEB26280, sample SAMEA2338863) | human gut metagenome | biome: human gut; feature: human-associated habitat; material: faeces...
ACGAGCACTTCAAGGATTCTAAGTAAAAAACTTGGGGTTAAGGAAAACGATACGGATGCAATGATTGTAAAACAGGAGAAAAAAAGTATTGCAGAGATTTTTGCTGACGAGGGAGAAGAATATTTCAGAAAAACAGAAACAGGCATTATAGATAAGTTGGCCGAACTTGAACCGTGTATCGTTTCGTGCGGTGGAGGTATGGCGATGAGAGAAGTAAATGTGGAGAAGATGAAAAAAATAGGTAAAGTGGTACTTCTTACGGCAACACCGGAGACAATATATTCTCATGTGAAAGACAGTACCAACAGACCACTTTTAAATGGCAATATGAATATACCATACATAAAAAAACTTATGGAGGAGCGGGCACCAAAATATAATGCGGCTGCGGATATAGTGATAGAGACTGACGGATGTACTCCTTCGCAGGTAGCAGATAAGATAATAGACAGTTTATAGGAGGAAAGATCATTGAAGAACAAAGTGGATGAAGTTTATAATAAGAGCAAAAAAGGACTTTGCATATTTTTGGCGTTTGTAATGTGCGTAAGTCTGCTGTCATTTGCGGGAAGTTACAGGAAAGCGGCAGCGGAAGAAAAAAATATTGAGTTTGATGTTGAGAATATTAAGGATTATAATGTTTCGATACATGACTCAGGTGTATTTACACTTGTCAATTATACAAGTGAAAAAGGTGATGTCGAATCGGTCAAGTGGAGTGTCAGTGATGAAAATATTATGAAAGTCACTGATATAGAAAATCTTGGTGCACAGTATGAGGCACTTTCTTCAGGAAAAGTTGATGTGTATGCGGATATTACAATCAAGGGAACAGGAATAATATCTGACAGTGCTGAAGATACAGACGACGGTGAGGATAACACATATGATGAGTCTACATATTATGACAGACTTACATTTAGTGTTTTTGTATATCCTGATATGTCAAATGTCGAGCTTGTGTCTTCAAGCCAGACTAAATATATGTCTTCATATGATTACAATACAAAATTTGATTTTAAGTTGAAAAGTGACATTGCTTTAGACGGAGAAAATCAAAATATCGACTTTGATTATAAGTCATCAAATTCCTCAATGTCAGTTTCAGCAAAGTTAAAAAATAATGTTGTTTCTATATGGGCATATAAACCTGGAAAAACAACAGTTACATTTACAATATATGGTGCAACTTTTAATGTTTATATTAATGTTATTAAGGTAAAAATAAACAGGACATATCTTGTATTGATAAAAGGAAAAAGCTCAAAGTTATCAATAAAGGGAATATCAAAAGGAATTAAGTGGAAATCTTTAAAATCTTCTGTTGTGAAGGTAAATGGCAAAGGAAAGATAAAAGCGAGAAAAGTTGGAACATCAGTCATAGTTGCAAATATAGGAGGAGCAAAAGTAGGCTGTGCAGTGTCCGTTGTAACTCCTAAGACATATAGAGTTATAAGAAAGGCAAAATCAATAGCAAAGGGAACATATAGTCAGCCAAAAAGAATGCAGAGAGGTTATTATGACTGCAGTTCACTTGTATGGCGTGCTTACTCAAGGTATGGAACTTATTTTGGAGCCAGATCATATGCACCTGTTGCCGCTGACATATGCAGGTGGTGTATGATACATCACAAAAAAGTAAGTGGAAAAATGACTGAAGGACAGATACAGAAGATGAAATTTAGAGCAGGTGATCTTATTTTTAAGCCGGGTGCAAAAAACGGAAGATATAAAGGTGTATATCATGTTGAAATGTTTACGGGTTACAGGGTTACAGGATTTACATCTAAGGGCAAACCGGTTTTAAGTACGGAATGGGCAAACCGTACAACAGGTTATGATGCATATGGTTCTATCGTGGAAAGACCATAATGGGCTGCCCGCTGCACACATGGTGTGGAAGTCATATGATAATGGACATATGTGGAAATGGAGAATTGATTTATTGTGATTACTATTATAATGGCTGTCTATAATGGACAGGAATATATAAGAGAACAGCTTGAGTCGTTGAAAGACCAGACATATACAGAATGGAGACTTGTCATAAGGGATGACTGCAGTAGTGACAAAACGGCGGAGATAGTTAAAAAGTTTTCAGATGAAGTTGAGCAGGAAGTAATATTTAAAGTAAATGAAAAACCGAGCGGCTCCGCAAAAAATAATTTCGCTCTTTTGATAAATGATGCGAAAGAGTCTGATTATGTTATGTTCTGCGATCAGGATGATATTTGGAAAAAGGACAAGATAGAAATTACATTTAATAAGATGAAACAGGCAGAGGAAAGATATGGCAGAGACTTTCCTCTGCTTGTTCATGGTGATGTGGAAGTTATTGATGAAAACGGAAATATAAATGCAGATTCAAAACTGCCACAGATACTTATACAAAATCATGTGACCGGATGTACGATGATGTGTAACAAAAAACTTATAGCCGGAATATCAGAATATGCTTCTTCTGAATATATAATCATGCACGACTATCTTGCAGCATTATATGCATCGGTTTTTGGAAAGATAGAAGTTATAAAGAAGCCGCTGCTTAGTTACAGGCAGCATTCAGGCAACAGTGTCGGTGCTAAAAATAATAATAATCCGGTATATCTTTTAAAAAGGCTTGCAAATGGCAGAAAAAGTTATAAAGAAGCTATGGAAACATCAAGAAATCAGGTGAAATTTTTTGTGGAGATATACAGAGAAGAATTAGCTGCAGAAAAGTATTGTAAAGAATATGAGCTTATGAGCGGATATGCTTCTCTTGGCAGCAGAGCGAAATTGTATCGTATTATGTTCTATAAGAAAAATCACATCTGGAAAAATGGAACTATAAGAAAAATAATGCAGGTTATCTGGGGGTAGTGATGATAAAAGTATTAAAAGCAGTTAAAGTGGTATTTAAGTATATTGTTATGTTTCTTACAATGCTCATGCCCAGAGATTACAAGCTGTGTGTATTTGGAGCATGGCTTGGGGAGAGGTTTGCAGACAACTCAAAACAGTTGTTTATAGAGGCATCAGAAAGGGATGATATAAGGGCAGTATGGATAACAAAAGACAAAACTATTGTTGATGAAATAAGAAAAATGGGATATGAGGCTTGCTTGTGGGGAACAAAAGAAGCAAGAAAAGTTCAGCTTCGTGCAGGATATGCAGTTATCTCAAATGGTATAAGTGACCTTGAACATACATTTCTCGGAAATGCGATAATAATCGACCTTTGGCATGGTGTACCGCTTAAAAAAGTAGTTTATGACAACAAATATGAAAAAAACTGGGACAGTCCGAAACAGAAGTTAAGAGACAGTCTTATTTATATACCGCTTGGAAAAATGTACTTTGTTGCGACAAGTGAGATGTTTGTGCCTATTTATCAGAGTGCGTTTAGAAGAAGAAAAGACCAGATAATATGTCTGGGACAGCCACGAAGTGATATTTTTTTTGATGATAAAAAACCGAAGCCTTATTTTCCAGGTAAAAATATAATACTTTATTGCCCGACACATAGAAATGAAGGAAAAGAACCTATTCATATTGAAAAGATTTTTGAACTGGATAAACTTGAAAAATACCTTGCAGGGAAAGATTATTATCTTGTTATAAAGAAACATTTTTATCACAGGGAGGAAATTGAAAATCTTGAAAAATATCCTCATATTATTGATATTACAAGAGAGGATATAGACACACAGATACTTACAATCGAATCAAAAGCACTGATAACAGACTATTCAAGTATTTATATTGATTATCTGCTGCTTGACAGACCTATACTGTTTTATTGCTATGATTATAAGCATTATCTTGAAAAAGACAGGGAAATGTATTTTGAATATGAGGATGTAACGCCGGGAGAGAAAGCGGAGAATTTTGACGAACTTTTTGAACAGATAAAAGGAGTCATTGAAAACGGTGGAGATTACGGAAGAAAAGACAGGGAACGAGTGAAAAATATGTTCTATTGTAAGGCAGGACAGGGACCGGTTGGAAATATTCTTTTAGATATGATGGTAAACAGGGAGATTGGAAAAAAGCATGAGTAGATATGATAAAGCCAAGGTGAAAATTATAAAGCCTTGTGAGCGTACAAAAAAACTGGAGGAAGTATGCAGGAGGTTGTGGGAAAATAATTTTGATGACAGCACAGAATATATATCGTTTTATTTTTCAGACAGATGGAAAGAGAGCACGACGATTATTTACGGTGAAGAGAGTATGCTGCATCTGAATCCGTACCGTATGCAGCTTTTCGGCAGTGAAAAAACGATATATTATATTGTGGGAGTTTGTACCGACAAGGCATACAGGCACAGGGGATATATGGATGCACTCTTAAGAGAGAGTTTCAGATATCTTTATGAAAAGGATGCACCGTTTGTTTATCTTATGCCGGCTGATGAAAAAATCTATCTCCCATATGATTTTACAAATGTTTATACGGTAAATTCATTTGAGATTGTTTCGAGGAATGGTGAAAGAAAAAATATTGATAATAAATTGTTGGCGGCAGGGTATGACAAAATAGCACAAAATGAAATAAAAGCTGCTTTTTATGCTGAAATGTCATCAAATGAAATTGAGATTATCGGGTATGATGAATTGTCAGAAGAACAGAAATCGGAATTTATAATCAGGTCTGAAAAGATAATGTCAGAAATATTTGATTGTTATGTAAAGAGAGATGAGTTTTATTTTGAACAGAAAAACCGTGAGATGAAAGCCTGTGGCGGTGAGCTGGCTGTTTTTGTGAAAGCCGGTAAAATCACGGGGTATGTGATGTATATATGTGAAGATAATCCGGAGACTGTTGAGACAGTGATATTTGATGAGAGAGACGGTACAGAAAAATATATTGATGCACTTTTTGAATATTCATACCGCAAAGGTGATATGCAGAAAAAAGGTATATCAAAGCTTAAATTTGATGAGTCATATTTTGTCGATAAAATCCTTAATGATGAAAGAAATGTTAAAGGGGGTCAAAAAATATTAAAAAGACAGACATTTGGGCTTCTTATGGTGAGGGTAATCAATATAAAAAGTTTTGTTAAAATGTTCACAACTGAGTGTGAAGAGAATATGTATGTTGAAATAGAAGATGATTTTATAGAAGAAAATAATGGGAAGTGGAATATACACCTTGGAAGAAAAAGTATGATGACAGAGTACAATGAGAAAAATGATACACAAAGTGATTTTTGTGGTGAAAATAGAAATGATAAGTACAAAAAAATGACGATTTCGCAGTTTGGGGAGCATATGTTACAAAAAAATAAGTTTTATCTTAATGAAATGGTTTGAAAATTTGACGGACATGGGTGTATAATGTATTATTATCTAAACACAGGTTATTGTGAAACATTATTTGTTATATTTGTGCAATTTATCAAGGATAAAGACAGTTTCACAAAGGTCTGATTAGCGAAACGGATACGGAGGTGATATATGGGTAAGGAAGATAAGAGCAGTTTTTATAGAAAGTGGAATAAAGAGATTGATAAATTGGCTGACAATAAGAGCCGCTATGAGTGGGATGAGATAGAGGAACTTATAACAGATGAGTTTGAGAATGAGAATATCACTTCAGATGAATTTGATGAGCTTATGGCAAAGCTTATGGAATTTGATATGTAAGGTAAGTAAGTGAGGGTTAATGTTCACATCCGTGGTGTGACAGACAACCAGAGAGGGGCTTTGATAGAGTGACGCGTGAGGAGATAGAGTACAGAAGATACCTAGAGAGAAGAATACGAAGAAGAAAAAGAAGAAGGCAGGTTATGATAGCTAGAGCTGTGCTTCTTATAGTTATGCTTTTTGCCTTGTTTGGCTTTTTTTCTTTAGTAAGAGGACTTACAGGCGGACATGGCAGTTCAAAAAAGAGCAGTAAGGAAACTCCGAAAATGGCGGAGCAGACTTATGAACCAAAAGCAGAAAATAAACAGACACCTGAGGTGAAAAAGAAGAAAGCGACTGCAAAGCCGGCAGATGATGAAGCAGATGTACCTGCAAATGTGCCAAAGGGGTATGAAAAACTATATAACAGCCTTGTGAGGTTAAAGGGCAGATATGACGGTGTTGAAGATATACTTATGAACATATCAAAATATCCTAAGGAACTATTAAATCTTGCGATAAAAAATCACGAAACTATAGAGTTTGTGGCAGGCTACCCTAAGCATGATAAGGACATTGAAGCAAATGGAAGGATAAGTGCAAATGAGTTAAAAAAAGGGATACCTTTATTACAGCAGTGGGATACCAGATGGGGATATGTAAAATACGGGAACTCGATGATTGCAGTTAATGGCTGTGGTCCTACCTGCCTTGCAATGGTCTATGCAGGGATAACAAAAGATACGGCAATGACACCGGCGGATATAGCGGAATATTGTTCAAATAATAATTATTATAATGATGATACAGGAACATCATGGACACTTATGACGGAGGGGGCAAAGGACTTTGAACTTTCAGTAAAGAAAGTTTCGTTAAATGCTGCTTCAATAAAAGCAGAACTTAAACAGAAAAGACCTATGATATGCAGTATGTCACCGGGGGATTTTACGACCCAGGGACATTTTATAGTAATAAAAGGAATTGATTCTAAAGGAAAGCTTCTTATAAATGATCCGAATAGTATCGCCAATTCAAAGAAGCGGTGGAGTATCGGAAGGATTATAAAGCAGATTAAGGCAGCATGGAGTTATTCACAGGAATAGAAATCAAATGCTTTGTGAATGTTTAAATTATATTACACAGGATGGAGGCAGCATATGGATAAGACTGATAAAAAGAGTATGGAGCTGAAGATAGATAATGGGGAATTAAAAACCAGTATGATACCGGAAGATTTTACGGATCCACAGATTCTTTATGACAAATTGATAGCCATGATAAAGAGATATCATCCGTCAGGAGATATATCACAGATTGAAAAAGCATATAAGATAGCATATAAAGCACATGACGGACAGCTTAGAAAATCGGGTGAGCCATATATCATCCATCCGGTGTGTGTCTGTATCATACTTGCCGAACTGGAGCTTGATAAGGAGACTATAGTTGCAGGTATGCTTCACGATGTTGTTGAAGATACGGTTATGACAAGTGAGGAGATAGCGGCTGAGTTTGGTGACGAGGTTGCACTTCTTGTCGATGGAGTTACAAAGCTTACACAGTTAAACTATGTTGCCGACAAGGTAGAAGTTCAGGCAGAGAACTTAAGAAAGATGTTTCTTGCAATGGCAAAGGATATAAGAGTTATTCTTATAAAACTTGCAGACAGACTTCACAATCAGAGAACAATGCAATATCAGACGCCTGAAAAGCAGAAGGAAAAATCAAGGGAGACACTCGATATCTATGCACCTATCGCAGACAGACTTGGTATTTCTAAAGTTAAAGTTGAACTTGATGATCTTGCTTTCAAATATCTTGAGCCAGATGTATATAATGACCTTGTTGAGAGGATAGATAAGGGCAGGGGCAGGAGAGAGGAATTTATCAAGCAGATAGTTTCCGAGGTAGATAAACATATCAAAGAGGCCGGTATAGAAGCAACTATTGATGGCAGGGCAAAGCATTATTTCAGCATCTACAAAAAGATGATAACGCAGAACAAAAAACTTGAACAGATATATGACCTTTTTGCCGTGAGGATAATCGTAGATACTGAGAGGGAATGTTATACGGCTCTTGGTGTCATACATGAGATATATAAGCCTATTCCAGGGCATTTTAAAGATTATATAGCTATGCCGAAACCAAATAATTATCAGTCACTTCATACAACTCTTATCGGACCGCAGGGTCAGCCTTTTGAGATACAGATAAGAACCTACGAGATGCACAGAACGGCTGAGTATGGTATCGCTGCACACTGGAAGTACAAGGAGAACATAACCGGTACGGTCATGCAGAAGGAGGAGGAAAAGCTCTCCTGGCTCCGTCAGATCCTTGAGTGGCAGAGGGATACCGATGACAACAAGGAGTTCATGAGCTTTGTCAAGACTGACCTTGATCTCTTTGCTGAACAGGTATACTGCTTTACTCCTGCCGGAGATGTTAAGAACCTTCCTAGCGGATCCACACCTATAGATTTTGCCTATGCCATTCACACGGCGGTGGGCAACAAGATGGTCGGTGCAAGGATCAACGGACGACAGGTTCCTATAGATACCAAGCTCAACAACGGAGATCGTGTGGAGATCATAACCTCACAGAACTCCACAGGACCAAGCCGTGACTGGCTGAATATAGTCAAGAGTACACAGGCGAGGACAAAGATCAACCAGTGGTTTAAGCATCAGCTCAAGGATGAGAATATCAGCCGCGGAAGAGAGCTCATACTGAACTACTGCAAATCAAAGGGAATAGACTACTCCATGTACTCAAAGCCTGAGTATCAGGAGAAGATATACAAGAAGTACAATTTCCAGGATTGGGATTCCATAGTTGCCGCCGTTGGACATGGCGGAATCAAGGAAGGTCAGATAGTAAACCGTCTGATTGATGAGTACAACAAGGAGCACAAGCCACAGACTGCCACGAACGCTGAGGTTCTGGACGAGTATTCGGTGAAGAAGAACCATGGCAACCATACCGGCAAGGGTGGAATAATCGTAAACGGCATAGATGACGTTGCCGTGAGATTCTCCAAGTGCTGTTCACCTGTTCCGGGGGATGAGATCATAGGATTTATCACCAGAGGACGAGGTGTGTCCATACACCGTACCGACTGTGTAAATGTGTTGTGCATGAGCGAGGCGGACAGAGCCAGAGTCATCGAGGCTGAGTGGAAGGATGACGCTGTTGCATCGAACACATACATGACCGAGATAAATATATATGCAGATGACAGAAACGGCATATTATTTGACATAACCAAGATCCTCAGCGAGGCAAATATAAACGTAAACAGTATCAACAGCCGTACAAGCAAGCAGGGCAAGGCTACGATCACGATCTCATTTGCGATCAAGTCGAAGGAACAGTTGAATACGATAATTGCCAAGATAAGGAATGTTGATAATATAATTGATATAGAGAGAACTACGGGCTGATGGCCGGAAAGGTTTATATGGCGGAATTAAAAGTTATCAGAAGTGAGCTGGGAGGATTCCAGACGAATTGTTATATAGTGGCAAATGAGCAGACCGGGGAGGCGATAGTCATTGATCCTTCATGGAATGCGAATTATATATACAACACACTGAAGAAGAATGAGTATACCTGCGTTGGCATTTATCTCACCCACGGTCATGTGGATCACATGGCGGCGATGGGAGATCTGAAGAAGCTCACAGGCGCGGATACATATGCTTCGGAGGACGAGAAGGAAGTTCTCGGCAACAGCAGGGTGAACCTGTCGGCGATGATGACCAGTGTATTTGAAAAGGTGATAGAGACTGAGACGGATCACTATCTGAGCGACGGCAGTGTGAAGAAGCTGCTTGGCACTGAGATGAGATGCATCAGTGTGTCGGGACATACCAGAGGCGGAATGTGCTATTACTTCGAGTCAGAGAATATACTGTTCTCAGGGGATACGCTGTTCAAATACAGTGTGGGAAGATCGGATTTTCCTACAGGTGATGAGCATGCGCTGCTCGAGAACATAAGAGAGAAGCTGTTTGTGCTTCCTGATGATACCGTGGTGTACCCTGGACACGGGGAGACAACACTTATAAGAAAAGAGAAGAAGATGAATCCGTTCTTCTGATGGGCGGATCATGGTGGAAATATGATATTACTGATACAGAATATAGAAGATTACAACAATGATCTCCGGGTGAGTCTCCAGGCCTTCTACGGCGGTGAAAGAATAGTGGTCCCGGAGATATTTGACAAAAAGCCGGAGCTTAAGGCGGAGATAGACAAGGAGCTTGTGGCGGATATAGATGACAATAGAATAAATATAGAGCTGTATTCTGTAGTAGACGGAGGAGAGCGGACTTTGGCATGCAGCACACAGATCCCTGTGGATGGCGACTGCCGGGATAAGAGTGCCGTGAGGAATCCGTTAAAGCTGGCGATATACAACATGCTTTCGGAGTATACAGACCGCAGACTTCCGTGGGGCTCCCTGACGGGTATCAGACCTACGAAGATAGCTGTGTCTTATATGGAAGCCGGGATGACCTCAGAGGATATAATAGGAAACTACCAGGAGATATATGGAACCTCCCGTGAGAAAGCCGAGCTGGCAGTGGCGGTGGCTGACAGGGAGAAGAAAATCATAGACTCTGTGGCGGAGGAGGACGAATACTGTCTGTA
>ENA-ORUA01003664-ORUA01003664.1-human-gut-metagenome-genome-assembly--contig:-NODE-3664-length-10270-cov-3.128536_pt1 | contig 10270 bp, 7 predicted proteins | sample MGYA00242076_ERZ509201 | MGnify/ENA primary metagenome ERZ509201 (study PRJEB26280, sample SAMEA2338863) | human gut metagenome | biome: human gut; feature: human-associated habitat; material: faeces...
AGGCGTAGTAGATTCCGGTGGACAGGGACTTCTGGAAGTGATGCGTGGTGCATACGATGCATTCCAGGGAAAAGAGATTGATTATTCTGCGATCGAGGCAAGTGCCGGCACAAAGATGGTGAAGCCTTCTGAACAGGCAGAAACAGAGATTAAATTCGGATATTGTACAGAGTTTATCATCATGCTGGAAAAAGAATTCACAGCGAAAGATGAGACAGAGTTCAAAGCATATCTGGAGTCTATCGGAGATTCTATCGTATGTGTAGCAGATGATGATATTGTTAAGATTCACGTGCACACGAATGATCCGGGACTTGCAATCCAGAAAGCGCTGACATACGGACAGCTCTCACGTATGAAGATTGATAATATGAGAGAAGAGCATCAGGAGAGATTGATCAAAGATGCGGAGAAGCTGGCTGCACAGCAGGCTGAAGCGAAAAAGGCGGAGCCGCGCAAAGAAGTCGGATTTATTGCAGTTTCTATCGGAGAAGGAATGAATGAGATTTTCCGTGAGCTTGGTGCTGACTACATTATTGAAGGCGGTCAGACAATGAATCCAAGTACAGAAGACATGCTCAATGCAATCGATCAGGTGAACGCAGAACATATCTTTATCCTTCCGAACAACAAGAACATTATTCTTGCTGCCAATCAGGCGCAGACACTGACAGAGGATAAGGATATTATTGTTGTGCCTTCCAAGACAGTTCCGCAGGGAATTACTGCGATCATTAACTATATGCCGGATGCAGACGCACAGACGAATCTGGAAGCAATGATCGAAGGAATTGGAAATGTGAAGACAGGACAGGTTACTTATGCAGTCCGCGATACACACATTGATGACAAAGAGATCCATGAGGGAGATATCATGGGAATCGGAGACAGTGGAATTCTTGCTGTCGGACAGTCTGTGGAAGAGACAACAAAAGAGATGCTTGCACAGCTGGTGGATGAAGACACAGAGCTGATCAGCCTGTATTATGGTCAGGATGTACAGGAGGAGAGTGCAGAGAACTTTGCACAGGAGATTGAAGATTTATATCCGGATGTAGATGTTGATGTACATTCCGGTGGACAGCCAATCTACTATTATGTACTTTCTGTTGAATAAGGAGAACTGTCAGTAAAGAGACAGAACAGCAGTACTGTATTAAAATCAGGAACAGACCGGGACATTTGGGAAAAGTGTTCCGGTTATTTTGTTTAGGAGACAGACATAAATGAGTAAAAAAGCAGGAGTTGGAACAATCAAAGGTGTAGGCGAAAAAACGGAGAAACTCTTCGAAAAAATCGGAGTTTACACAGTGGATGACCTGATTCATTATTATCCGAGAGGGTATGAGATTTTTGGAGAACCGGTTCCGATCAGTGAAGTGGAGGAAGGCAAAGTCTGCACGATCTGCGGCAGTGTTTTTGGGCGTGTACAGGTTTCTCCGGGAAAAGGAAGACAGATCACGACTGCATATTTAAAGGATCTGACAGGAACAATAAAGGTAATCTGGTTTCGAATGCCGTTTTTAAGAAATACACTTGGGCGAAAAGGAGCAGTTGTTCTCCGCGGCAGGGTTGTGAAGAAAAGAGATTCTCTTGTGATGGAACATCCGGAGATTTACGATCCGGCAGTCCGTTATCAGGAAAAGATCAACACCATGCAGCCTGTTTATGGATTGACAGCAGGTCTGACAAACAATGCAGTAATCAAAGCACTACGTCAGGCATTAGAACAGGTGCGGGAACAGGATGACTTTCTTCCGGATGAATTTACGAAGAAATATCATTTCCGGCCTTATGAACAATCTGTGCGGGAGATGCATTTCCCGGAGAATAAAGAAGCATTTCTTGCGGCAAGACAACGATTTGTTTTTGAGGAATTTCTTGTTTTTATTCTTTCTCTGCGCCAGATTAAAAATACACAGGACAGGATGAAGAACGGATTCCATTTTGAAGATCAGCCTCAAATCAGCGAATTCCTGAGACAACTGCCGTATGAACTGACGGCTGCACAGCTGCGGGTATGGGATGATATGCAGAAAGACATGAAAAGTCAATATGTCATGTCCAGACTTGTTCAGGGAGATGTTGGATCAGGTAAAACAATCGTAGCAGTTCTTGGATTACTGTTTGCAGGATTGAACGGCTATCAGGGAGCGTTAATGGCACCGACAGAGGTACTTGCAAGACAGCATTTTGAAAATATCAAAGACATGTTGGAACAGTATCAGATCCCACTGCGGGCAGAACTTTTGACCGGATCTATGAAAGCAAAAGAAAAGAGAGAAGCTTATGCCCGGATTGAGAGTGGAGAATCATCAATTATTATAGGAACACACGCATTGATCCAGGAGAAAGCAATCTATCACAATCTGGCACTTGTGGTGACGGATGAACAGCATCGTTTTGGCGTAAAACAAAGAGAAATGCTTGCAGGTAAAGGAAACCTGCCACACATTCTTGTAATGAGTGCGACACCGATCCCGAGAACACTTGGAATTATTCTTTATGGTGATCTGGATATTTCTGTGATCGATGAGCTCCCGAAGAACCGTCTTCCGATCAAAAACTGTGTTGTGGATACAGGATACCGTCCGAAGGCCTATGAATTCATAAGAAAACAGGTGGCACAAGGACGTCAGTGCTATGTGATCTGTCCAATGGTTGAAGAAAGTGAAGCAATGGAAGCGGAAAATGTTATCGATTATTGCGAGATGCTTTCAGAAACGTTGGGAGATTCAATCAATGTCAGCTTTCTGCATGGAAAGATGAAGGAAAAAGAGAAAGATGAAGTGATGAATGCATTTGGAAAAAATGAAATCCAGGTGCTTGTTTCAACAACAGTTGTTGAAGTGGGAATTGATGTGCCGAATGCAACAGTGATCATGATCGAAAATGCAGAGCGTTTCGGGCTGGCGCAGCTTCATCAGTTGAGAGGAAGGGTTGGTCGTGGAAAGTATCAGTCCTATTGCATTTTCATGACAGCATCGAAATCAAAAGAAACGAAGGAACGGTTAGATATCCTGAATCATTCAAATGATGGTTTCTTTATTGCAAGTGAAGATCTCCGACTGCGTGGCCCGGGGGACCTTTTTGGAATCCGGCAGAGTGGCGTGCTTGATTTTAAAGTTGCCGATGTATTTCAAGATGCAAAGCTGCTTCAAAACGCAAGTGAAGAGGCAGACAGACTTCTTCTGGATGATCCGGAACTGGAATTCCCTGAGCATTGCAAATTGAAAGAACATTTACGGATAAAACTGGATGAGATCATGCTGGAAACAACATTGTGATGTTTGCGGATCACAGCAATTGTACAGCAATGGAGCAATTCTGCTGCATCAGTGATTGCCAGAAGTTACCAGTTTAAAATTAATTTTCCTCCACATACTAACAGCGTAACAAAGCTAAATAGTAAAGTTACAAAATGCAAAAGGAGGAAAAAGATCATGGCAAGTCGTTCATCTAACAAAACAGCAGTACCTGAGGCGAAAGGAGCTATGAACAAGTTCAAGTACGAAGTAGCATCCGAGTTGGGAGTTCCGTTAACAGACGGCTACAATGGAGACCTCACGTCAAAACAGAATGGTTCTGTCGGCGGTTATATGGTTAAAAAGATGATTGAACAGCAGGAGAAGCAGATGGCAGAAAAGTAACAGGCGAAGAAAAATCGTCTGCAGAAGCGGTCTGCATCAGACAGAAAAGCGGTTCAAAAACTGTCATGTACAGTAAAAAGAACACAAGAAATGAAAAAGAGAAAAGCACTCGGCATTGACCCGGGTGCTTTTTTCTGCTAAAATTCACCATAGTTAATGACAGGAGGTGTCGATATTTGAGAGTAATTGCAGGAAGCGCAAGAAGCCTAAAACTGAAGACTCTTGAGGGGATAGAGACAAGACCGACAACGGACCGGATCAAAGAGACTTTGTTTAATATGATAAGTCCGCAGATGTATGACTGTATTTTCCTTGATTTGTTTGCAGGAAGTGGCGGAATCGGAATAGAGGCTCTCAGCAGGGGAGCAAAAGAAGCAGTATTTGTAGAGAAAAATCCTAAGGCGATGGAATGTGTCAAGGAGAATTTGAAATTCACACGAAGAAGGGACTTACACTCACAAAGGATGTGATGAACGCATTATATCAGTTGGAAGGTGAAAAGGTTTTTGACTTTGTATTCATGGATCCACCGTATAATATGGGATTTGAGAAAAGAGTTTTGGAATACCTTGCAGGATCGGATCTGATCTATGAAGATACGGTGATCATCGTAGAAGCTTCGTTAGATACAGATTTTGGATATCTTCCAGAACTGGGATATTCTTTGATCAAAGAGAAGAGATATAAGACAAACAAGCATGTATTTATTGAGAAAGCCGGAAAGGAAGAAGTATGTTAAAAGCAATTTATCCGGGAAGTTTTGACCCCGTTACCCGTGGACATTATGATATCATTTGCAGATCTTGTAAAATCGTAGACAAATTAATTGTCGGAGTACTGAATAATAAAGCAAAAATGCCGTTGTTTTCTGTAGAAGAACGTGTTAAAATGTTAAAGGAAGTGACGAAAGATCTGCCGAATGTTGAGATTATACCATTTGATGGATTGCTGGTAGACTTTGCGGAACAGATAGGTGCAGATGTGGTTATCAGGGGATTACGTGCGATTACCGATTTTGAATATGAGCTGCAGATGTCGCAGACGAATCAGAGGATGAAGCCTGATATAGAGACCATGTTTCTGACAACAAGTATAGAATATTCTTACTTAAGTTCGACTACAGTGCGGGAGATTGCCGCTTTTGGGGGAGACGTATCACAGTTTGTGCCGGAAGCCGTCGAGATCGCACTCAGAGAAAAGATGAAAGAAAAAAGGAGAGTGTAACAATGAGCAGCCGTATTGAACAGATCATTGAAGAAATTGAAGAATATATAGACAGAGATTGTAAGTTTCAGCCGTTGTCTACAACAAAGATTATTGTAAATAAGGAACATCTGGATGAGTTACTTCGCGAACTTCGTATGAAGACACCGGATGAGATCAAACGTTATCAGAAGATTATTGCGAACAGAGATGCGATTCTTGCTGATGCAAAGGCAAAAGCAGATGCAATGATCGAGGAAGCACAGGTTCAGACAACAGAGCTTGTCAGTGAGCATGAGATCATGCAGCAGGCATATGCTCAGGCAAATGAGATCGTAACTCAGGCAACAGCACAGGCACAGGAGATTCTTGATAACGCAACAATGGATGCAAATACAATTCGTGTTGGTGCGATCCAGTATACAGATGATCTTCTTGCAAATGCAGAAAGCATTATCGGACATACTTTGGACAGTTATACAACAAAGTATGACGGATTGATCAATTCTTTACAGGAGTGCTACGATACAGTCCGCTCTAACCGTTCAGAACTTGAAGTTCCATCCGATGACGGATATTATGATGAGAATGGACAGGGAGACCTGATGTAGTCATTACATTGTATTATAAAAATTTCAGATAGAGAAATGTCAAAAGACTGACTGCCAGTGCGGCGGTCAGTTTTTGTATTATATAAGAAGAGAGTTTAAGTCCTGTACCGGCAATCATGGATTGTGTCTGGGCAACGGAACACCATCCACCAAAAGAAGTAAGTGCGAGAAGCAACGGATAAAGAATCTGGGGGTGGGAAAGACTTTGAGACAGGAGAAGAATTCCGTTTGTCATCTCAAGAGAAGATTTTAGGAGAAGAAAACCAGGTGAACGAATCGGCAGAAGTTCCAATAATGCAAGAAGTACAGAAAAGATCATCAGGTAACCTCCGACTTTTACAAGCGTTTCTGAACTGTTCAGGATACAAGATTCTAACACGGAAAAATTCATTTTGTGCGTCAGTGGTTTTGAAAAAATGGAATTCTCCTGTGTGAAAACTTCGGACATTTCCGGGAAAATCCAATCTTTATTTTTGATGAAATGTCTTAGAATCCGTTGAAGAAAGCTTAAGAGGATCATAGTTCCGAAAAGAAGCAGTAAAGCGGGAATGCAGAAAGCTTTCTGATGAATTGTATTTAAAACAAGAAAAGTAATAATGAAAGATGGACTTGCATTATTACAGAAGGACAGCAGGTAAGAAGCTTCTTCAAGAGAAATTTTTCCTTGAAGAAGAAGGTCGGCAATGATTTTTGCACCCATTGGATAACCGCATAAAAAGCCGGACAGAACGGCGAAACTTCCATAGAAGGAAGTTCCAAAGAGCAGATGGAAAGGACGGAAAAGCAGACGGGAGACAACAGCAGCACCATCTGTTTTCAACAAAAGTCCTGTAACAATAAGATAAGGAAAAAGGGTCGGTATCAGAATCTGATACCAGAGAAGCAGGCCATCACAAGCTCCCTGGAATACAGTTTCAGGAAAGAGCAGCATCGTAAAAAACAGTGAAAGCAGTATGAGAGCCAGAAGCATAGGAAACCTCCTTTTACAAAAATATTCTATGAAAAGAAAAAAGAAACTATACCGGAGCTATGGAAATATGATATAGTTAAATGTAAAGTATTTTGATCTTGATATTGCAAAGGAGCAAACAATAAATATGAATTTACCAAAAGTATTTGAAGAGAAAATGAAGGATCTTCTTGGTTCTGAATATGAAGCATATACGGCATGTTATGATGAACCGCGTCACTATGGTCTGCGCGTGAACACAGCGAAGATTTCTGTGGAAGATTTCCTGAAGATCGCACCTTGGCCGTTAGAGCCGGTTCCGTGGATCCATAATGGATTCTATTATGATGGAGATAATATCCAGCCATCGAAACATCCATATTATTTCGCAGGACTTTATTATCTGCAGGAGCCAAGTGCCATGACACCGGCGGATCGTCTTCCGGTAGAGCCGGGAGACCGTGTGCTTGATGTCTGTGCAGCACCTGGAGGCAAGGCTACAGAACTTGGGGCAAAGCTTGGAGGAACCGGTGTACTGGCTGCGAATGATCTGAGCAGTTCCAGAGCAAAGGGACTTTTGAAGAATCTTGAATTATTTGGAATCGGAAACGTGCTCATCTTAAGTGAAGAGCCTGGAAAGCTTGTTTCTTATTTCCCAGAGTATTTTGATAAGATTTTGATCGACGCACCTTGTTCCGGGGAAGGCATGTTCCGTAAAGAGAAAAAGATGGTGAAAGCATGGGAAGAACACGGACCGGAGTTTTTTTCAAAGATCCAGAGAAGCATTGTGACACAGGCAGCCCAGATGCTGCGCCCGGGTGGAATGCTGCTTTATTCCACCTGTACATTTTCACCGGAAGAGAATGAACAGACGATTGAATATCTGCTTCAGGAATATCCGGAATTTAAGATCTGTGAGATGGAAGGTTACGAAGGATTTGCAGATGGAATGCCGCAGGTGACAGAAAGCAAGAATCCGGAACTTGAAAAGACGGTTCGTATTTTCCCTCATCGTATGAAGGGAGAAGGACATTTCCTCGCACTTCTTCAAAAGGGTGAAAAACAGGAAGAAGGAAAGAGACTTCCGGAGAGTGGGAAGAACAAGAAGCTTCCGGAAGAATTGGAAGAATTTCTTGGTCATATTGATCGAAAATTCGATTCCTCTCGCATGGATCTGCGTGGAGAGAAAGTATATTATATGCCGGAAGGACTTCCGACACTTCGTGGAATCCGTTTCTTAAGAACAGGCCTACTGATGGGTGAACTGAAGAAGAATCGTTTTGAGCCGAGTCAGGCACTGGCGATGAATCTGAAAAAGGAAGAATATGATCAGGTGATCGATCTTCCATTAGAAGACGAACGCGTTATGAAATATCTGAAAGGCGAGACTTTGGATGTGGAGGATCTTGTGAAGCCGAAAGACAAGGGATGGTATCTGATCTGTGTGGATGGATATCCGCTTGGCTTTGGAAAGCTTGTGAATCAGATGCTTAAGAATAAGTACCTTCCGGGATGGCGGTGGAACTCATGAAACTGAGACTGGATAAATATCTGGCAGACATGGGAATCGGAACACGTACAGAAGTGAAGAAAGCAATCACAAAAGGACAGGTTCGAGTTAATGAAGAGACGGTAAAACGTCCGGAAATCAAGATTGACACAGAAAAAGATCATGTGTTTTACCAGGGACAGATGGTTGCTTATGCAGAATATGAATATTACATGTTAAATAAGCCAGCCGGGGTGGTTTCTGCAACGGAAGATAAAAATGACAGTACTGTATTAGATTTGATTGATGAAAAGCAGAGAAAGGATCTCTTTCCTGTCGGAAGATTAGATAAAGACACAGAGGGACTTTTACTGATCACAAATGATGGCGAACTTGCACATCAGCTTTTGTCACCGAAGAAGCATGTAGATAAAGTTTATTTCGCCAGAATCGATGGAAAAGTTACGGAAGAAGATGTGAGAAGATTTACAGAAGGACTTGAAATCGGGGAAGAGAAACCGACACTTCCGGCTCATCTGGAAATTCTGAAAAGTGAAGAGATTTCCGAAATCCGACTGACAATCAGAGAGGGAAAGTTTCATCAGGTGAAACGAATGTTCCATGCAGTCGGAAAAGAGGTTATTTATCTGAAACGCCTGCAGATGGGAAGCCTTTTACTTGATCCGAGGCTTGCATTAGGAGAATATCGAGAATTAACAGGACAGGAACTGGAAGCATTGCGTGACTGTTCATTATTACGTTAAACAGGGAGAAAGCATGAAAGGAAATTTTTTACCAATTACCAGAGAAGAGATGAAAGGGAGAGGATGGGATCAGGTAGATTTTGTCTATGTATCAGGAGATGCCTATGTCGATCATCCATCTTTTGGTCACGCAATCATTACACGTCTTCTGGAATCCAGAGGATATCGTGTTGGGATCATTGCACAGCCGGACTGGCGTAAGCCGGAGAGCGTGCAGGTGTTCGGAGAACCAAGACTTGGATTCCTTGTCTCTGCAGGAAATATGGATTCTATGGTAAATCATTATTCTGTATCCAAAAAGAGAAGAAAGACAGACGCCTATACACCAGGCGGCGAGATGGGAAAACGACCGGATTATGCCTGCGTAGTCTATGGAAATCTGATTCGTCAGACTTATAAAAAGACACCGATCATTCTGGGCGGTATCGAAGCAAGTCTTCGAAGAATGGCACACTATGATTACTGGTCAGACAAGCTGAAACGTTCTGTATTGCTCGATTCGGGTGCAGATGTGATTTCTTATGGAATGGGCGAACATTCGATCGTAGAGCTTGCAGAAGCACTGGATGCCGGGATACCGGTTGAGGATATCACGTATATAGCCGGTACGGTTGTAAAAGCAAAATCATTAGACAGTATTTATGATGCGGAAATCCTTCCGTCCTTTGAAGACCTCAAAGCGGACAAGATGAATTATGCCCGCAGCTTTTACACACAGTATCTGAATACGGATGCATTTAACGGAAAACGTCTTGTAGAACCATATTCTGATCATCTGTATGTAGTACAGAATCCACCGGCAGCACCACTGACACAGATGGAGATGGATGATGTTTACTCTCTTCCCTATCAGAGGACTTACCATCCGTCTTACGAGGCAAAAGGCGGAGTTCCTGCAATCAAGGAGATTAAATTCAGTCTGATCAGCAACAGAGGATGTTTTGGAGGATGCAGTTTTTGCGCATTGACGTTCCATCAGGGAAGAATTGTCCAGGTAAGAAGTCATGAATCTCTGATTGAAGAAGCAAAAGAAATTACAAAAGATAAGGACTTTAAAGGATATATTCATGATGTTGGCGGTCCGACAGCAAATTTCCGGCATCCATCCTGCAAAAAACAGATGGAGCATGGCGTTTGTAAAACGCGTCAGTGTCTGTTCCCGTCCCCGTGTAAGAATCTGGACGCAGATCACAGAGATTATGTCAGTCTGTTGAGAAAGTTGAGAGATATTCCAAAAGTTAAGAAGGTGTTTATCCGTTCAGGAATCCGCTTTGATTATCTGCTCGCAGATAAGAAGCAGGAGTTTTTAAGAGAGTTGTGTGAATATCATGTCAGTGGACAGTTGAAGGTAGCACCGGAGCATGTGGCAGGGCCTGTCCTGTCTCTGATGGGAAAACCGGAGCACAAAGTCTATGAAGAGTTTACAAGACAGTTTTATAAGATGAATGAGAAAATCGGGAAAGAACAGTATCTGGTTCCGTATCTGATGTCCTCCCACCCTGGTTCTACTCTGAAGGAAGCGGTAGAACTTGCAGAGTACTGTCGTGATCTTGGCTATATGCCGGAGCAGGTGCAGGATTTTTATCCGACACCATCAACTCTTT
>ENA-ORUA01003668-ORUA01003668.1-human-gut-metagenome-genome-assembly--contig:-NODE-3668-length-10263-cov-3.533307_pt1 | contig 10263 bp, 10 predicted proteins | sample MGYA00242076_ERZ509201 | MGnify/ENA primary metagenome ERZ509201 (study PRJEB26280, sample SAMEA2338863) | human gut metagenome | biome: human gut; feature: human-associated habitat; material: faeces...
ATAAAAAATATTTATTTTAAACTTGCAGCGCCTCTTGCAAGACCAGTGATACCAGTTCTTGCGAGTTCTGTAATTTTAAAACCATCAAGTAATTCGATGAATGAATCAATCTTACTCTGACTACCAGTAAGCGAAATAATAAGTGAGTTCTTGGCAACATCAACTATATTGGCTCTGTATATATCAGCCATAGTTGTTATCTGCTGTCTTTCTTCCCTTGTACATAATACCTTTATAAGAACAAGCTCTCTGCATACAGACTCATCATGTGGAAGTTCTACAATTTCCTTAACATCTATAAGCTTGCCAAGCTGTTTTTCAATCTGTTCAAGGACATCATCATCACCAGTTACTGTTATAGTCATTCGAGATAACTTAGGATCAAGTGTCTCTCCTACAGTAAGACTGTCTATATTATAACCTCTACGGCTGAATAATCCAGCCACACGGCTAAGAACACCTGATGAATTATCTACTAGAATTGAAAATACTGCTCTTCTCATATATCTTTCCTCCAAAACATTATATACAATATCCAAAATGTCAATAAAAAAAGCCTGTCCCGTTAAAAATACTGACCTTTTTTATAAACTCCTGTATAATCATATAAAATCACACATTATTGTAGCAATTAGCAACCTTATTGTCAATAAAAAGCACCTTAGCACTTAACTTTTTTACGTCTTCATCGTCATGAGTCGATATTATAAGAACTCTTTCTCTGATATTATTTATAATATAATGTATAACTGTGTCTTTGGTTTTATCGTCAAGCCCTGCAAATGGCTCATCCATAATAACAACATCTGAGTCAGCCATCATCGCACGGACTATCTCAACACGCCTCTTCATTCCTCCGCTAAGCTGTGTACATGGCTTATCAATACATTCCTCATCAACCAGCCTGCTGAGTTCATTTCTTATAACGTCTTTATCCACTTTTCCTTTAAGCACCATAGATACATTAATAACAGGGTTTAAGTGTCCGACAAGCGCTGACTCCTGAAATACTGACGAAAGCCTGTAAGCTTTTTTATTATCTCTGCATTTCTTAACGTTATGCATTTCATCATTGTATACAAGCTCTCCCGCATCCGCATTTACAAGACCCATTATAATATTAAGCAGTGTTGTCTTTCCCGCTCCCGACACACCTCTTACACACACTGGCTGTGAAGAGCTGCACACTGCACTAATACCATCTAACACACACCTGCCGTTATAGCTTTTTCTTATATTTTTAAGTTCCAGTCTTTTCATCTTTATCTTCTTCCAACCATCATTACCACACATTTACAGATTGCCCTGCAAAGCTTTATATATAAGTCCAAGCAGCTTTAATATGAGCTTTTCAATAATGAAGCTCACCGCTATCACAACAATACTCCATGCAAAAAGCTCTGCTGACAGCAGATACATTTTGGCATAATACATACTTGTTCCTATTGTATCAGACACAAGTCCTATTATCTCTGCCGATATTCCCGCCTTAAAGCACATTCCAAGTGCTATTTTAAGCTGCGTTTCAAGATATGGATACACTCCTGTCATATATATGTACCTGAAACGGTTTAAGCGGCTCATATTATACACCTTTGCCATATTGACAAGACCTGTATCTGTGTTTCTTATGCCATCCGTAACTCCTGCCGTCACCATCGGTATGACAACCATAGCTGATATTATACGCGATACATTCCTAGAGCCAAACCACATAAGCAGAAGTATTATAAATGCGGCAACAGGAAGCGACTTCATAAGCTGAAGCGGAATTTCCACGAACTGCGCAAATGTGTTAAACCGTCCTGAACCTATGCCGACTGCCACACCTATGATAATTCCTGCCAATAGTCCGCTTCCTATGTTTAACAGACTGTGTGAAAGTGTCATATAGAACGCCTTTGATACAAGCATTTCAATAAGAGTTCTTAATACATCAACAGGACTTGCAAGCAAAAGCTCAAGTCCTGTCATCATACTGGCAATCTGCCATATTATAAGCCATATAAGAACCATAACAATTCTTTTAATGTGCTTCATTATCCTTATCCCCTGCGTTCCCGTTTTTTACAACAAGAACCTTCTGTATCATCTTGCCGGATACAGATAATATCCTGAATGTATAACCACCGCACTCTGTTTCAAACTTCTCATTCTCAGCGGGAATTTTACCAAGCTTATATATCATATATCCATTAAGTGTATCTATATCCTCACAGTTAAACTCAATTCCAAGCTTTTCTTCAATATCTTCTAACGGAGTCTGGCCATCCATCTCATACTTTCCATCTGAAAGCTGTCTTATCTGGACTTCCTCTTCGTCATACTCATCTAAGATATTGCCAACTATCTCCTCAAGAATGTCCTCCATCGTAACAATACCAGTTGTCTGTCCATACTCATCTACAACTACTGCAAAATGATTTTTCTTAGACTGCATTTCCTTAAAAAGAACACTTACGCTTCTTGTTTCCGGTATGCAGAATGGCTCAAACATAACCTGATTTTTAACCTGATAGAGCTTCTTACTCCTATCCTCTTCCTTAACGTATACCTTCAGAAGATCTCTGATATGTAATATGCCAATTATATTATCTATGTCGCCGTCATACACAGGATACCTTGAAAAGCTCTCCTCCATAACTATGTCAAATGCCTCGCTTACCGTAAGTGCTGCATCAAGTGCGACAATATTCTTTCTGTGTGTCATAACATCTTCTGCCTGCTTTTCCGCAAACTCGAATATGTTGCCAATCATCTCGGCCTCATTCTCTGCTATAACTCCCTGTTCATGGCTTTCATTGACCATATCCATAATCTCTTCTGTTACATCTTCTTCTCGTTTTCCTCTTCCAAACTTCTTAAAAAATCCGGAAAACAAGCCTTCATTTCCTTCCGCGGGATGACCCTCGTTCATAATTCGTATAAATCCTTTCGCTATATATTGTTAATAAACTTATATATCTCTGTCTGTAATATCTGACAGATATTGCCATTAGAATATCACATACCGGCTGTATCAGTCAATAATTATGGTTCATCTCAAGGCTTACACTAAGTGCTTTATCCACCTGTCCTATTATGTCGTTATCAAGATGGCATACTTTATCTTTAAGACGCTTCTTATCTATGGTGCGAAGCTGCTCAAGAAGTATAACCGAGTCTTTGACTATATCATAATGACACGAATCTATCTCAACGTGTGTTGGCAGCTTTGCCTTATTCATCTTTGATGTAATCGCTGCACATATGACAGTCGGACTGTGCTTATTGCCTGTATCATTCTGTATAATAAGAACCGGCCTTATTCCGCCCTGTTCTGAACCAACAACTGGTCTTAAATCTGCATAAAATATATCTCCACGTTTGATTACCACTTATATCACACTCCCAAAGCATTTACTTAATCGATTATAGTTAAAGTATTGCCAGGTTTCCCGTGTTTATTCACTTGATGTAATCTCTTCGTATTCTGAATTCTTAAAATTTTTAATTATTAAATTTATAAATGAGTGAATTATATTTGCTCATTTATAGTATTAAATTCATTTATCTGCTGTACGCATAAATAATTTACAGATATTTTTAATGGTAAATGTTAGTGCTATTAATCATATTCTTTTAACACATTCGATATGTTACCAATTATATCCCCTGCAACCATTGAATATCTTGTTCCAGCTCTGGCCGCTTCATCTCCTGCAAGTCCGTGTATATATACTCCAAGCTTAGCCGCATCAAAGCAGTCCATTCCCTGTGCCATAAGCGAAGTTATTATGCCGGACAGGACATCTCCTGAACCGCCTGTTGCCATACCATCATTGCCGGATACATTGATATACACCTCATCACCATCCGTAACAATAGTTCTTGCATCCTTTAATACACATATACACTTGTGCTCTTTGGCATAATCCACTGCGACCGATATTATATTGCTTTTTATATCTGCTATGCTCTTTCCTGTAAGTCTTGACATTTCACCAATATGAGGTGTCACTACAATCTGTCCTCCATTTAATGTTATGCCGCACTTTGCTATTATATTAAGGGCATCCGCATCAAAAAGCTTCTTTTTACCAGTATCATCGTCCGCCACCTGCTTTACAAGACTTTCCGCAAGTGTATCCTGTGAAAGTCCCGGACCTATACACACTGCATCTGCCCATTCAAGTGACTCTTTAACTGATACATCCGTATCTTCATCGCCATAAGTAGAAAGCAGGGTTTCCATATTGCTGGAAAGTACTACATTCCTGTTATCAATATGTGTTATAAGCTTGACAAGCCCTGCTCCCGTTCTGTAGGCTGCCCTTGAGGAAAGAACTGCAGCTCCGCCATACTTCTTAGAACCTGCGATAACAATTGCCTTTCCGCAGCTTCCCTTATTGCTGTCTGCCCTTCTGTGCGGCAGCTTCGCCCTTATATCTTCTGGCTCATATATATATCTTTTTTGTGACATTTTATCATATACCGCAAAACCTATATCGCTTACCCTAAGCTCTCCACAATAACCCGCTCCCGGATATAATAACTGTCCTGTCTTTATATATCCAAATGTGACTGTAATCTGCCATAACGGCACAGCCCATAACAGCGCCGCTTGTTGCACTTATACCCGATGGTATATCAACTGCTGCCACATATGCACCATTATTATGCGCATTATTGACCGCCTCAACCACACTCACCGACTTTCCTTCAAGATTTCTTGATAATCCATTGCCAAAAAGTGCATCAACTATGACCCCATAAGCAGAAAAATCCGGGTCATTAATATATTGTATGCCCAGATTCTTTATTATGTTCAGTTGTATTCTGTATTCTTCTGTAGAATGTTTTCCCTCACATAAAAAAACATCCACCTTATATCCCTTAAGATATAACTGTCTTGCCACTGCAAGTCCATCTGCCCCGTTGTTTCCGCTTCCACATAAGCATAAAACCATCTTATCTGTGGATATATGTGCTTCTTCTGCTATATAGGAAGTAACCGAAAGGGCAGCCCTTTCCATAAGCACTACAGATGGTATTCCCACAGTACTTATAGAATAGTTGTCAACTTCTTTCATCTGCGCTGCATCAAGTATATACTTCATAAGCCCCTCCAGAACATAATCTGTTATAAACCTTATTACTGTAAATTAAAGACCGGACGTTTATTCGTCCTCATCAACAATTCCTTCATTAATTCTGTCAACCGCACTACAGTTCTCAGGTCCTATAATATCATGGATAAGCGAATACATACTTTCATTGCTTGTTTCCTTATCCTGCTTTATAAGAATGTTTTTCTTAAGCTTTACCCTTGTGGCATCTATCCACTTGGTAAGCACCTCTATGTCCTCTGTATTAGAGTTCATCTTTCCATAACATACTTTAAGCGTTTCTGTAAGAAGCTTTTCATTAGCTCTTGCAAGCTCCCTTGGAAGCTCCATAAGCTCATCCTCCAAGTTAGCTATCTTATCCTTTGACTCCTGTATAAGTCTCTGGTTCTGATTCATCAGCTTCTGCCTTGCCCTGCTGTCATCATCGCTTTCCATATTCTCAACAACATCATTGATAAGCTGTTTCTTTAGTTTCTTAATATCCTTGATATCCGTATTAAGTCTGCCCTGCTTCTTTAAAAGTTCATTAACCTGCTTTTCCCAGTAGGCTATCTCATCCGTTTTAATCTTATCATTTACAAGGCGGTACCATCTTTCATCCAGCGTAAGAATAGGAATATTAGTAAATACTCCTTTATTTTTTAATGCATCATATGTGATTTCAGACATTGACAATCCCCCTTAATGATATCAATCCTTATTAGCTATAGTATATGAAAGCCTCATAAGACTCTCTGACAAATGGACATTCTCAACTATAACATCATCAGGAAGATTAAGGTCAGTATGCGCAAAGTTCCATATTGCCTTAATTCCGGCATCTGCAACACGTTTTCCTATCTGTCTTGCCGCTTCCTTAGGGATGGTAAGTGCTACTATCTCTATGTTATTCTCCTGTATAAAGTTCTCAAGATTGTCCATCATCATAATACTTATATTGTCACGGATAACCTGTCCCTCAAGAGCCTTATTGCTGTCAAATACACCACAGACAACAAAACCTCTCTTCTCAAAGTCCGCATAGTTGACTATGGCTCTTCCCAGATTACCAGCACCAATAATAATCATATTATGCTTTCTATCTATTCCTAATATCTTTCCTATTTCATCATAAAGATACTTTACATTATAGCCATAACCCTGCTGTCCAAAACCGCCAAAGTTGTTAAGGTCCTGACGTATCTGTGAAGCTGTGACTTTCATCTTTGCACTTAAATCCTTTGATGATATTCTCTGGACACCGCTTTCTATTAACTCACCGAGATATCTGTAATATCTGGGTAATCTTCTTATAACTGCTGCCGATATTTTCTTACTATCTTCCATAACCAACTATCCTCTGTTTCTGTACATATGACACCACATAATATCCATAATCAGATGCTTTTGACCCTGGTATCTTAATTAAGTGATGTTTCATATATACTATAATTACATTTTAAATATGTCTAAAATATGCCGCCTTACTTTTCACATAACAGGCTGCAAAATGCTCTGTTAATTATATAACAATTATCCGTGTGTGTCAAAATGTAAAAAAACACAACTAATCTTACTAAAAGTCTGCGTTTTAACCAAGCACTCTCTTTGCTATATCTACCGACTCTTTCGCATCCTTTGAATAAAAGTCTGCATGTATCTCTTTGGCGTACTCAGGCGTAAGCACCGCACCGCCAACCATAATCTTACAGTCAAGATTATTTTCGTGTATAAGCTCTATCGTCTTTTTCATAGATACAAGTGTAGTTGTCATAAGTGCTGAAAGTCCGCAAAGCTTTGCATCATTTTCTCTTATGGCATCTACAACTGCCTGATACTCTACGTCCTTTCCAAGGTCGATAACCTCATAGCCGTAGTTTTCAAGAAGTACCTTTACAATATTCTTTCCAATATCGTGAACATCACCCTTAACTGTGGCTATTACTATCTTTCCCTTGCTTACCGGCGCATTGTTGCTCATAACCATATGATTTCTTATAACTTCAAATGCTCCCTGTGCAACACCAGCCGCCATAATAAGCTGTGGAAGGAATAATGTTCCCCTTTCAAATTCGTCACCTATCTTGTCAAGTGCCGGAATAAGTGCATTATTTACAATCTCCATAGAGTCCATGCTTGAAAGAAGTTCTTCTGTTATGGCTGCGCCCTCATTTTTAAGTCCCTTTTCCACGGCATAGAATAAGTCATCACAGGTATAGCTGCCCTTTTTATCCTTAAGATTAATGCTGCTGCCTGAGCCTGTACTCTGCGCACCCACTGTTCCTGCATTTCCAGCACCTGCATTAGCTGTTCCCATATTCATAGGATTAATCTTGCTTACATTTGGCATAGATGCATATGCCTTTATATAATCAACGGAATTCTTATCTATATTGGCAAGCAGCTTGTATGCCCTCACTGCGCCCATCATCTCATATATGTTAGGATTGATGATTGCAAGGTCAAGTCCGTTCTGCATAGCCATAGTAAGGAATATATGATTTACAAGCACTCTGTTAGGAAGTCCGAAGGATATATTCGATACACCGAGTACTGTCCTTAAGCCAAGCTCATGCTTTACTGTATACAGGGCATTGAGTGTTTCCATAACCCCCTCCTGCTCTGCTGAAGCTGTAAGTGTAAGACAGTCAATATATATATCCTCCTTAGGTATTCCTATGGCAACTGCCCTGTCCATAATCTTTTTCGCTATGGCAACTCTGTCCTCTGCCTTCTTAGGAATACCATCCTTGTCAAGTGCAAGACCGATAACAGCAGCTCCATACTTCTTAACTATAGGAAGAATATTATTAAGTGAGTCCTCCTCACCATTGACCGAATTCACGATTGGCTTTCCGTTATATATCCTTAAGGCTGAGTCAAGAACCTCTGGAATAGTTGAGTCAAGCTGTAAAGGTACATCCACAACTGACTGTAATGACTTAACTGTATCTATCATCATCTGTCTTTCATCAATACCCGGAAGTCCTACATTTACATCAAGTATATCCGCCCCTGCACCTGTCTGTTCAAGTGCCTGTCCTAATATGTAGTCCATATCGTTATCAAGAAGTGCCTGCTTAAATATCTTCTTTCCTGTCGGGTTAATTCGCTCGCCTACTACTCTTGGCTGGTCGACTACAACTGTCTTTGTTGCCGAACACACTGCCGATGGAATAACAACAGGCTCCTTCTTAGGATTGCCCTCTTTGTTCAGCATAGCTGAAAGCTCACTTATGAACTCTGGTGTTGTACCGCAGCAGCCTCCGAATACCTTTATTCCATACTTTCTTAAATCCTTCATAAATTCTGCAAACTGCTGTGCATTAACATTATAAAGGTTAGTAACAGGGTCAGGAAGTCCTGCATTTGGCTTAACTATGACCGGAAGATTAGTCCACTTTGTAAGCTCCTCTATAACAGGCTCTAACTCCTTTGGACCAAGTGAGCAGTTGACACCTATTGCCTCAACTCCAAGTCCTGATACAGTAAGTGCGAAGGCTGATATCTGGCAGCCTGTAAATGTACGCATATTTTCCTCAAATGTCATAGTTGTCATAATAGGAAGTGAACTGTTTTCCTTTGCCGCAAGCACTGCAGCCTTGACATCCAAAAGGTCTGTCATTGTTTCAAATACAACAAGGTCTGCACCAGCCTTTTCACCTGCTTTTACTATCTCGGCATACATTTCATAAGCTTCCTCAAAGCTTAATGTTCCTGTTGGCTCTAAAAGCTGTCCGATAGGGCCTACATCAAGAGCTACAAGTGCCTCCGGCTTTACATTGTTACATGCTGTTCTTGCATTCTTAATACCTGCTGTTACAAGCTCATCAACTGAATGTCCGCACTCCTCAAGCTTATATCTGTTTCCGCCAAATGTGTTGGCATATATAATATCTGAACCAGCATTAAGATACTTTTCGTGTATAGATATTAAAAGCTCTGGCTGTGTGATATTAAGCATTTCCGGTGTTTCACCCATCTTCATGCCTGCTGCCTGTAGCATAGTTCCCATACCACCATCAAGAATTACATAATCCCTTTTTAAAAGTTCCTTTAACTTATTATCCATTGCAATGTCCTCCTGATTCCCTGAATCTGCATGTTCCCTTAAGATTGCACGACATACAGCCTTTTCTTTTGGTACTTATCTCACCTGTTGTAAGTCCTATAACCGCTGTAACTGACTTGGTCGGTGTCATCATATAAGTCTTTCCTACAGTTAATCCTACAAGTCTTTGTGCATTAAGCACCTTTAGAAAATCGCCCTGCTGTGACAGAGGCAGATCCCCATAGCCTATGCCAAACCTGAAGGTCTGGTTGTACTCTGGCAGCTCTTCTTTTATTATGCGCTCAAGCTTATCGCATACCTGCTCTATTCCGGCACTTGCAAGACTGTCTGCCACAACAGCCTTTGCAAGGTCAGATGCCTGCAGGACACGAAGCATCCTGTCTATGCCATCAGATAACGTGACTGCTATAAGCGCTGCCTTATCACAGCCTGTAAGGTGTTCCTTTATGGAGTTACCTTTGAGCACCATTCCTGTGCCTTCAATCTCTACGCCGTCATCTGCCTGTTTTACATCAACAACTCTGTAAGTATATCTTGGAACCGCTGCTTTAATAACTTCCGCCTCGCACTCATCTATGAGCCTCTCAACAGTTTCATCTGCACCTATTCCTTTGTAACCAAGATATCTTAATACCTCTTTACGGTTTATATTTTCAAGTGTAATCTGCTTTCTCATAGAAACACTCCTTCCCGTATTTTAATTAATCACGGTTTTTCTTAGACTTATCTCTGTTCTTATGTTTTGACTTTCCGCGGCTCTTTCCTCTTGTCTGGTTAGCCTTCTCCATATTGACACGGCGTCCCTTTATCTGGACATTGTCATTCATCGCCTTAAGCACTTTTTCAGCGTGAATTGCCGGTACATCAACAAATGTATAGTTATCCATCATATCTATGGCACCGACAAGCTTCCCTGGCATACCTGATTCGCCTGCTATCGCACCAAGGATATTAGATGGCTTTATCTTATCCTTTTTACCTATATTAATAAAGAGTCTTACCATTCTTGAATCATCTTTATCTATATCAAAGTGGAAGTTCTCAACTTCATCCTCTCTTTCAAGCGTATCACCGATAAGCATCTTAAGAAGCGCTGCTGCCATA
>ENA-ORUA01003686-ORUA01003686.1-human-gut-metagenome-genome-assembly--contig:-NODE-3686-length-10214-cov-7.906979_pt1 | contig 10214 bp, 10 predicted proteins | sample MGYA00242076_ERZ509201 | MGnify/ENA primary metagenome ERZ509201 (study PRJEB26280, sample SAMEA2338863) | human gut metagenome | biome: human gut; feature: human-associated habitat; material: faeces...
ACAGAACTGAATCAGTGGATAAATCATGAAAAAGAAGTGCTGGCAGAAATCGCAATACAACATGGAATTGAATGGGAACAGAAAGGCACACATGAAGAGCATCTGGATGTTTACAATTTCAAGAAAAAGGAACGCAAAAAGGAAGTGCAGGAACTGGAGCAGGAAAAAGAAAATCTGACAGCAGAGAATGAAGGACTGACTTCTCAGATTGTGGACGCAAGGGCAGATATTAAGCTACTGGAAGAAGAAAAAATTCAGTTCCAGAAAGATAAAGAGATAGCGGAAAAACGTGCGGAGAAAGCAGAAACGGAATTGAAAAAACTGGAGGACAGAAGAGAATTCCTGGAACCAGTGATGGATAATGTCAGTAAGGAAATAAAAGAATATGGAATGATCAGAACATTTCTACCGGAAGCTACTACGTTAGAACGTGCGGTAACTTACCGGGATAAAAAAATCAAACCGTTATTCATTGAAATGAAAAATAAAATAGGTGCGATGGCTGCACAGGTGAAAGAACTTACCAGAGAAAGAGATAACTGGAAAAGTAAGTTTCAGAAGAAAAAGCAGGAGCATGAGAACACAAAAAAGGAACTGGCAGAAGTTAAGAAGGATTATCAGAAATTATCTGGTGAGAAAGAAATACTACAGGGGCTTGCGGACAGATATAACCGACTTTTACGTATGCTGGGGAAAGATATGGTAGAAAGACTGGTACAGGACGATATCCGGATACAGGAGGAACTTGAAGCGAAAAAGAGGAAAGAGCAAATGCCGAAAAAAATAGGTGACCGCATACAATGGGCAAGAGAACGAAGTGAAGAACACAATGCACAGATAAAGAAGAACAAAACAAAATACAGAGGAATGGAGTTGTAAGAATATGAAGAAACAGATTTATGATGAAAAGAACGGACTGAGCTATACATTGCATGGAGATTATTATCTGCCAGATCTGGAAATCAATGAGGAAGAACCTACATATGGGAAATATGGAATAATGCGAAAACAGTTTCTGAAGGAACACAGGAGTGCCAGGTATCAATATCTGGTACTGACCGGGAAACTGACGGAACATCTGAATCAGGTTGATAAGGAAGTGAGAGAAGAAGTTGAGATACTGATGGAACAGATGGCTGAACAGTGGGGTGTGACGGAGGGATTGAAGATGCAGATGGAATGGGTGAGGAGGATGAATAATATTCTAGAAATAGCAGAAGAAATAATCGAGGGGAAATTATTGTATGTATAGATAGAATGGAGAGGCAATGTATAAAGCCTCTCTGCTTTTGTATGTAAAAATAGTTAATAAGATAAAAAAATAGAGCATTGCTTTTGTTCGTCCCGTAGAATATAATAAAAGATGAAAGAAGAGGTAAGTATTATGGGATATATGACTGCAAGTCAAGCTGCGAAAAAATGGAATATTTCTCAACGAAGAGTACAAATTTTGTGCGCAGAAAATCGTATAAAGGGTACCTTTAAGCTAGGAGAAGCATGGGCAATTCCAGAAGATGCAGTGAAACCAGAAGATAATAGGAAGGTAAGAAAAGAAAATGAGAAAAAAACTAAACGCCATTGATTTATTTTGTGGTTGTGGAGGTTTATCATATGGATTTGAAAAAGCAGGATACAACATTTTGTTAGGAATAGATAATGATGCTAAAGCACTGGAAACATTTGAATTGAATCATACAGGGGCAAAATCAATATGTGGAGATATAACAGAGATAACATACAAAAAAGATATTAAACCATTAATTGGGAACAAATCAATAGATGTAATTATAGGTGGACCTCCGTGTCAGGGAATGTCTTTGTCGGGACCTAGAAAATTTGAAGATCCGAGAAATAAGCTTTATTTATCTTATATACGATTAGTAGAGGAAATCCAGCCGAAAGCGTTTGTAATAGAAAATGTACCAGGTCTTGTTGGATTATTTGGTGGACAAATAAAAGATAGTATTATTCAAAAATTTACAAAACTAGGATACAAAATACAGTATAAGATACTATGTGCAGCAGATTATGGTGTGCCGCAAAATAGAAGACGGGTTGTGTTTGTGGGAATGAAGGAAGGGTGTTTTGAATATCCGGATATTATTCCGCAGAAAGTAAGCTGTAGTATGGCATTGTCAGATTTACCAACGTTAGAAAATGATTTAGGAAGTGAAAATGTACCATATCTTACAGAAGCACAGAATGATTATCAGAAGTTGATGAGAAAAAATTCCAAAGAGGTTAAAAATCATATTGCGGCCAATCATTCTGAAAAGGTAAAAAAAATAATATCAATGGTTCCAGATGGTGGAAATTATAAAGATTTGCCAGAAGAATATAAGAACAGTAGAAATTTTCATGTTGCATGGACAAGATTTGCAAGTGATAAACCAGCACCAACGATTGATACAGGGCATAGACATCATTTTCATTATAAATTTAATCGAGTACCAACTGTTAGGGAATGTGCAAGATTGCAGTCATTTCCGGACGATTTTATTTTTTTAGGAAATAAAACACAGCAATTTAGGCAAGTAGGAAATGCGGTTCCGCCACTTATGGCAAAATATATAGCTGAACAATTAACTAAAGCACTGGAGGCAAAATAGTATGATAGAGTATCAAATACCTGATGAATATTTTTTTAGACTACATCATGTACGTCCACGATTTAAGGGCGATATAGAAAATGTACTGATTTATATTGCGGAAGAAATATCAAGGGTAGGAGAAAAGAAAACGGATGAATTTATTTCTGATGTAAATGCAGCTCTATTTCGATATCCTGGAAATGCACATAGAGAATTGAAAACTATAAATAATTGGAGAACAGAAATCTCAGCTTTATTTGGATTTATTGAACATACAAAGACAACAGATAAACCAGGAAGACGTGCAATTGAACTGGCACATAATCAAGATTTAGTAGAGTGCTTTAAGATATTTTTGTATAACTTTCAATATCCGGGTGCACATATTAAACCAAAAGGGGTATTAGAGCAAATTGAGCATGGAGTAAAATTTAAACCAGCACAGTATATATTGAAATTGTTAAAGTATGCAAATAGAGATGGTGGTAATTCAATTGGAATTACAAAACCAGAAGTATGCCATTGTATATTTAATGATTTGCGAGTTACTAGAGATAATGAAGGCGTTGAAAAAACATGGAAAAGAATCATGGCCAATAGAAAAAATAAAGTCATATATGATCAAACAGGAGATGTTATCCGTTATGCTGGAGATATTTTAGATTATTTAGAAATAGCTAATCTGCTCAAGACTTATGATAGCAGAATGTATTACCTAAACACACTTGAAGAGGAATCAATCATAAAATTTTGTGAATCGACAGAATGGTTTGATAAGTATGATGATATGATAGAAGAACGTACGGGCAGTTTGGAAAAGATAAAAATGTATAGTACCAGTTGGTTTTCATATGTTAATAGAAATATGGAAGATACAGATTTTTCAACAGATATTTTAGCCTATATTGCAAATAGTAAAGAAGAATTGCAAGAACTAAAGGAAAATGCAAAAAATACAAAAGATGCTGTATTGGAAGATTTTATTGAAAGAGATAATGTATTAGAAAAACGTATTGCAACATACTATGATAAATTCACAACCAAAGACATTGGTGATATTGGAGAAAGTTTGATTCATGGACACGAGTGTATGAGAATGAAATTAGGTGGACGTGAAGATTTGATACATTTGATTAAGAGAATACCAACCCAGTTTGCAGTTGGATATGATATTAGTTCAATAGAATTAGATGAAAGAAAAAGATATATAGAGGTTAAGACGACTATTAGCTCAAAACCATTACATTTTAACAGAATTCATTTGACAAAAAATGAATGGAATACAGCAAATAGTACACATGATAGATATTATGTATATCGATTGTTATTAAGTAAATCAGAAAAGAAATTATTTTTATTACAGGATCCGGTGGGACTTTATAAGAAGGATATGATTGACATGATACCTTCTGACGGTGCAGATATAACATTTGATCCTAAAAATGTAGGACGGTTTGAGGAGTTATTAACATGGAAAAATTAAGAGTAGCTTCACTATTTTGCGGATGTGGTGGAACGGATGTAGGTTTATTGGGAGATTTTGATTTTTTGGGAAAACATTATAATTCAAATGGTATGCAAATCGTTTATGCGAATGATATTGATGATAACGCATGTAACATTTTTAAAAAAAATTTTGGAATTATTCCAGATAATCGAGATATACGAGAAGTGAAATCAGATGATATACCAGAATTTGATATTTTGACAGGTGGATTTCCATGCCAGTCATTTTCTATTGTTGCACAAAATCCCAAAAGACTTGGAGTGAAAGATGAAAGAGGTAAACTTTTTTTCGAAATGTGTAGAATTCTTAAAGAAAAACAACCAAAATGCTTTATAGCTGAGAATGTAAAAGGGATTCTTACAGCAAATAAAAAAAGTGCGTTTCCATTAATTTTGAAAGAGTTTGAAGATAGTGGATATGATGTACAGTATCGTATATTAAATTCTGCAAATTATGGTGTCCCACAAAAACGGGAACGTGTTATTATTGTGGGATTTAGGAGCGACTTAAATATTAAATTTGACTTTCCGGAGAACATAATTAACGATGAAAGTAAATTTGAACCACTAGAAAAGGTTGTTGAAAAATCTGTAGATGAAAAATATTTTTTTAGTCAGCGTGCAGTTGAAGGTATGTTGCGAAGAAGAGAAAGTATGAATAAGGGGCGAGCACAGGATCTGTCAAAACCATGTAATACCGTTGGTGCCCATTTGGCGAAAGTTTCTTTAAACAGTACGGATCCGGTATTGAAAGAAGGAGAGAAATATAGACGATTTACGCCAAGAGAAGTGGCAAGAATTCAATCATTTCCAGAAAATTTTGAATTGGTTGGAAGTGAAGCAGCACAGTATAGGGCATTGGGAAATGCAATTCCACCAGTATTGTTTTGGTATGTGGCCAATGCAGTGAAAGAAAATTTGTCTACAATATAGAAAAAACGCGATGAAAAAAGAAAATAATAACGGCTAGTTGAATATTATGAGGTGGAAGAATGTATGTTGATTTGTTTGCCGGATGTGGGGGCTTATCATATGGATTATATAATGCCGGATGGCAAGGGCTTTTTGCTGTAGAAAAAAATAAAGATGCTTTTGCAACATTAAAATATAATTTGATAGATAGTCGGGACCATTTTAATTGGCCAACTTGGTTAGAAAAAGATTGTATAGATATTAATGATTTAATAGTGGAACATAGACAAGAATTAGAAAAATTAAGAGGAACAGTTGAGCTAGTTGTAGGTGGACCACCTTGTCAGGGATTTTCGATGGCAGGGAAAAGAAAAGGAACTGATATACGAAATAGATTATATAATGCATATATAGAATTTGTGAAATTAGTTCAACCGAAAATGCTCTTTTTTGAAAATGTACATGGATTTACAGTTGCATTTAAGCGAAAATATAAGGGAAAAGAAATAAAAGGTATCCCATATTCTGAAAAACTAATTAAAGCTTTAAAAAAACTTGGATATGATGTGGCATTTAAAGAATTGATAATGTCTGATTATGGTGTGCCACAGAATCGAAAGCGTTTTATTTTGTTTGCTATAAGAAACGGAAATGCTAAAGATTTTTTTGAAAGATTAGAAAAAAATAAAGAAAATTTTTTGAAACAAAAAGAATTATATTTAAAGGTAAATGTTTCAGAGGCTATTGGCGATTTATTACAAGAATATGGAGAGGTTCAAAGCCAAGATTCGCCTAAATTCATGAATGGAGTATATGGACCAGCACAGTCATCATATCAGAGATATATGAGACGGAATGTTCAGGGAGTGCCAATACCGAATAGCCATAGGTTTGCGAAACCTAGGAAAGAAACAAAGGAATTATTTGTTGCATTGATGAATGCTTCGCAGGAAGCGATTCGAATTACCCCAAAAATGAATTTAGTAGATGGATTAAAAAAACGAGGTGTGACACCATTAAAGTCGAAGTGTATTTGTCCAACTATTACGTCAATACCAGATGATTTTATTCATTATAAAGAGCCGAGAATTATGACAGTTCGAGAGTGTGCAAGAATTCAGAGCTTTACAGACGATTATATTTTTCTTGGAAATTATACGACAGGTGGATCACGACGAAAAACAGAAGTACCAAGATATACGCAGGTTGCAAATGCTGTTCCACCACTTTTCGCAGAACAGGTTGGAGTTATATTAAGGAGTATGAGAGATGGATAAAGTAGCGTTGAGTTTTAGCACAAATGCTAAATTAGAAAAATTAATCGGGCGAGAATTGATAACAAATAATATTATAGCTATTTTTGAATTAATTAAAAATTCTTATGATGCATTTGCGCACAATGCGATTGTTTCTTTTGAAGGGTTTGATATATCTAGTAAAGATTTAGGAAAAGTGCGTCATTCAGAACGTGTGATTTCAAATGTGGATTCCAGAATTATAATAAAAGATGATGGAGTGGGAATGTCATTTGAGGAAGTAAAAACGAAATGGATGGAGATAGGCACAACAAGTAAGGAAAATACATATATTGAAAAATCATTATATTCTAGTGAAGACAAAAGAGTTATTAATGGCGAAAAAGGAATAGGAAGATTTGGGGCAGATAAATTAGGTTCGTTATTAAGGTTGATAAGTGTTGGAGCAGATGGCTATGAAAAAACAACATTAGAAATTGACTGGAATAAGTTTGATGATCATGAGAAGAAGATACAAGATATAGATTTTGATTGTTATGTTGAGCGATGTACAATACCACAAAAAACAGGGTTAACATTAGAAATATCTTTATTACGTGATAAATGGACAATTGCTGATATCGTAAAATTAAAAAATCATTTAAAAAAATTGATATCACCTTTTGCACAAGAGCAGGAACGTTTTCAAATATATTTAGAATATAGTAAAAATGATATAGAAAGAATAGTTAATGATTCCTTTGAATATGCAACTACGGGAATAATTGCGAATATTGATCAGTATGGTCTTATGAAATATGAGATATATACAGCATTGGAATCGGAATGTAAAGAAATAAAATTAGTTCCTCCAGGATTTGGACCATTGAAATTACAAATTCTGTATATGGATAAAGCGGCAAAAAATGCATTTACAAGAAGGACCGGAACAACCACAAAGGATTATGGAAATATAAAAGTATTTAGAGATGACTTTAGAGTGTTGCCCTATGGTGAAAAAGAAAACGATTGGTTAGGGATAGATAATAAACATGCGCAGGGGGCGTTTAGAACATTTGGAACTAGAGACTTAGTGGGGTATGTGCAGATTAGTAAAATTGACAATCCAATATTAAAAGATGCGACAAGCCGGCAAGGATTGAATGAAGATATTAAGGAGTTTGATGAATTTAAGGCATTCATTTGGCGTTGTATAGAATTGTTGCAGACATTTGTTTTTAACCAAATTAAACAAGAGTCAGAAAAGCAAGGAGAGATAATAAAGGGAAAAGTTAAGGAAATAAAAAAAGATATAACTGTTTTTAAAAATGAAATGCCAAACATATATGATAATATAGCTATTTCAGATGAAGACAAAGAGTTATTGGTTACGAGAACTAATAAAACTTTGGAAACGATAAATAATAATATTGACTATGTGGAACAAGCAAATCGTCAGCTTTCAAATCGAGTGAAAGTGATGGAAAAAATAGTAGGTGCGGAAAATCGGCTATATGATATGCTTCATGCAATTAAAAATAGGTTAACGGCGTTAGAAGCGGTTGTTTCGAATTTGGAGATTGAAGCTAAAAAGAATAATATAGAGTATGATAAAAATTTTGTAGATCGAATATTAAAAGATATTAGTAGAATGGTCATGTCTGCAATGCGACGTAGTTCTCCACGTAGAAAAAAAAGAGATACTATTATTTTATCTTATTTTATCGAAGAATTTATTGAGGAAAACAAGAAAGTTTATAATGATATTGAATTTGAATTTACTGTAGATAATTATTATCGTATATTTGTAAATGTTGAAGAGTTGAGGATTTCTTTAGAAAACTTATTAGATAATGCTGTTAAAGCAATGCAAAAAGAAGAAAATAAAAAAATACTTATTTATATTACGAAGCAAAGCAAAAGTATTAATTTGTATTTTGAAGATAACGGGACTGGAGTATCGAAAGAACTTGCACCATTTATATTCAATGTTAGTTTTACAACGACTAATGGTTCTGGGATCGGGCTTCCTAATGTGCTAGATTTTATGAAAGATGAAGGTGGAGACATTAACTTGTTAGAACAAGGTAAATTAAAAGGAGCAGCATTTGAAATGGTTTTTCCGATTAAAGGAGGGGTAATGTGAGAACCTACAAAATTATATTCATTGATGACGAAGTTGAAATAATTAATAAAATAATGAGTGCAGTAAAAAATTTGCTTTCATTGGAACAAGGATACGATATTGATTTTTCTGTATTAAAAGAGCAAAAGGAAATAGAAAATTTAAATAATATAGCAGCCGACATAGTATTGTTTGATTGTGCAATGGGTGCAGCATCATTAAATTTTGGAGACTGTGATGAAACTAGATTTGGTGTTGATTTAATGAAGAAATTTCGAGAAAATAATGAAAGAACAAAGATAATATTTTATTCGGGAGGTTTTTCGTTAAAGGGAGCACAATGTTATGATTTTACAAATGAGGAAATGCTTCAATTGATTAATGATCTACATATATATAAAATGATTCCGAAGGAAGCTGAATACATATCGGAAGCAATCATAGAGGCAATTAATGAATTAGATGCAATAATAATGAGCTTGGAAGATTTAAAGGAAGAATATCAAAGCAGCGGAGATTTTTTGGTAAATGATACATTATATCCAATTGATCGAATGTTGGAAGAGTTAAAGAAAGGGACAAGACTGGGAGAAGAATTTAGAAAAAGTATACTCAAAATGGTTTTAACGTATATGATGAAATTTGGTGGGGATGAAGAGGAATGAAAATATATGTTTATTGGAATAGAAATGATAATGATTGTACAAAAATCTTTCACTTTATGTCACCGAACGATACATATAGTATAAATGACATTTTAAATGATTCTCACGACTTGAAGATTGAAAGAATATATAAACCCTTTGATGCTTCGAAAAAGGCACAAATAATGAATGATATCCAGGAGAGTGATTTGATTATATTTCTGACACATGGGACGGAAGAGGAAATATTAAGATATAGAAATAATCCTGATAAGAATTTAGATTACGTGTTAGTTGATAAAACGAATGTTTGTGTTTTCAAGAATAAAGTAGTATTGGCTTTTTGTTGTTCAAGTGCAAAAAAGTTGGGTAGATTAAGTATTTCTGAGAAAATAGGCTGTAAGGCATTTGTAGGATTTGAAAGAGATATAGTGTATGATAATGGTCGAGCGAAAAGATCTAGGCATATTATATATGAATCATATAAAATTGCTTTTATGAAATCACTTAAATATGCGGCAAAAACTAATTGCTCAGTAGAAGAATATCGAATTAGATTGATGCAATTATTAAGAAGGGAAGCAACAAGAGCTATATTAGAGGCAAAAGATCATACATTAAATAACATGTATAGTGGAACTATTGAGGGGCTTGTTGCATTAGGTAATATAAATCAGACAGTAATTTTTTAATCTTGAAAGTAATCAGATAAATTTTTAATTGATGTATTAAAGGCTATAAAAAAATTGAGTAATCTTTTATCATCATTTAAAAGCCTAGAAAGCTGTTTGGTGTAGAATAGAAAATCTGTTTCACTTAATTGAAGAGAAGGTGATTCTTCAATGAATAGGGATATATTATCTATTTCTGACAGAGTTTCAGATATAGCATTTTGGGTTATTTCTTGTAACTGATTTGAATATTCTGAAAGTAATTTTTGACAATAAAATGAAATCATAAATTCACCTCCGGTATTATATAGTATATTCATCAGATAGAGTTTTTATGTGTAAAGAATAAAGAAATTATTAAGTGCGGTATAAGGAAATATGATAACACCATGATAACAAAATCCCCAAAAACCACACGGACACAGCGGAAAATCCGGATTTTCCTACACAAATCACACGAAAAATCACCATTTGTACACCGCAATACACCGGTCTGATATCGTGAAGGTGGACGTACTGTAGGATCAGGA